>Ga0265327_10000589_pt1 | contig 60929 bp, 57 predicted proteins | sample 41621metaG_FD_202089 | JGI IMG/M metagenome (GOLD analysis project Ga0265327, IMG submission 202089) | Rhizosphere microbial communities from Carex aquatilis grown in University of Washington, Seatle, WA, United States - 4-16-21 metaG | ecosystem: Host-associated > Plants > Roots > Rhizosphere...
CTGGTGGTCCAGTCGATGCCCTTCCTGGCGGCGCTGGTCACCTCGCTGATCTCGACCCTGCCGTCGAAGACACCCGAGGCGCCCAAGGCGGGGACGGCGAAACTGGCGGCGTAATTCGGGGGGCGTTCCGGGCTGATTCGGCAGAGTCATTGACCCAATGCCCCCCGCCTGCTATAACCATTCCACCACGGGCCTATCGCCCGACAGATTCTCCGCGATTGCGCGCAGGCGGCACAAGATGCCGCCGTGTCCTGAGAATCCCTCGATCCCCTTCCCACTGGTCGCGTGCCCCAGGGGCGCCACAAATCCTCCGCCTCCTGGCGCCGATTCGGCTGCCCGGCGCGGATTCTCGTTGAAAGCACAAATCTCCAATGACGACTTTTTCCGATCTTGAACTGATCGAACCGCTTCAGTCCGCCGTCGCCGCCGAAGGCTACACCACCCCCACGCCCATCCAGGCCGCCGCCATTCCGCATCTGCTGGCCGGCCGCGACGTGCTGGGCATCGCCCAGACCGGCACCGGCAAGACCGCCGCCTTCGCCCTGCCGATCCTGCAGAACCTGCTGGCCTCGAAGCGCCGCGCCGCGCCGAAATCGGCCCGCGCCCTGATCCTTACCCCCACCCGCGAGCTCGCCGTGCAGATCGGCGACGGCTTTGGCACCTATGGCGCCCAATTGCCGATCCGCCGCACCGTGGTCTTCGGCGGCGTCGGCCAGGGCCCGCAGGTCCAGGCGCTGGCGCGCGGCCTCGACGTGCTGATCGCCACCCCCGGCCGCCTGCTCGACCTGATGGAGCAGGGCTTCATCCGCCTCGATTCGGTCGAGATCTTCGTGCTGGACGAGGCCGACCGCATGCTCGACATGGGCTTCATCCGCGACGTGCGGAAGATCGTCGCCAAGCTGCCGGCCGAGCGCCAGAACCTGCTGTTCTCGGCGACCATGCCGGACGCGGTGGCCGATCTGGCCCGGGGCATGATGAACAAGGATTGCGCCCGCGTCGAAGTCGCCCCGCCGTCGACCACGGTCGAGCGGGTCGAGCAGCGGGTGATGTTCGTCGAACGCTCGGACAAGCGCGATCTGCTGGTCGATCTGCTGAAGAACCGCTCGGTCAGCCGCGCCATCGTCTTCACCCGCACCAAGCACGGCGCCAACCGCGTCGCCGAGCAGCTGCAGAAGTCGGGCGTCACCGCCGACGCCATTCACGGCAACAAGTCCCAAGGCGCCCGCCAGCGCGCGCTGAACGACTTCAAGGACGGCCGCGTCCGCGCCCTGGTGGCGACCGACATCGCCGCCCGGGGCATCGACGTCGACGGCGTCTCGCACGTCATCAACTTCGAGCTGCCGAACGAGCCGGAAAGCTATGTCCACCGCATCGGCCGCACCGCGCGGGCCGGCGCCGACGGCATCGCCCTGTCGCTGTGCGATCACGAGGAGGTCGCCTATCTGAAGGCGATCGAGCGGACGACGCGTTCCGTCGTCCCCGTCGATTCCGAGCACGGCTACCACGCCGAATCGGTGGCCCGCCTTTACGCCCAGCCGCGTGGCGGCGGCAAGCCCGCCGGCGGACGCCCCACCGGCGGACGGCCGCAGGGCCGGCCGGGGAGCAACCACTCCTCCGCCCGTCCGCAGGGCCGGGGACGCTGACGACCAACGGGCCGCGCCGATTCGTCGGCGCGGCCCATCGCTTTCGCCAAAGCTGACCAGCGGTTGCCATATTGACGGACGGCGCCCGGGGTGGGATTCTTCGCTCCCCACCCGCGGAAGAATGCGTGTTCCGATGGCCGCCGACCTTGTCGATCCCGACTTCCAACGCGTCACCGCCGACCACCAGGCGCTGGCCCGCCAGATCGACGTCATCCAATCCCTGACCGAACCCGGCGCCACGGCGCCCGGGGACTTCCTCGACGCCCTCAACGTCCTGGCGGAATTGGCCTCGGCCCATTTCGCCCACGAGGAAGCCTATATGGCTCGTAGCGGCTTCGACGGGCTTGAGGCGCACAAGCAGGATCACCAATACCTGTTGCGCAGCCTCGGCGGCCTGATCACTTCGGTCGAAACCGGCGCCATCACCGTCTCCGCCGACGTCGGCGGCCGCCTGTCCTCTTGGCTGAACTTCCATATTTCCCGCTACGACGAGCCCTTTCGCCTGTCGATTGCCCGCGGATAGAGTGGCGTCGATGGGCCCGTCCCTGGTGGTCGTCTATCACGTCCAAAGCACCGCCGCCGCCATCGAGGCACGGGCGCGGGCGATCGCGATCGAGCAGAGCGTCGAGATGCCGGTCGAGGCCATCGCCGACCCGCATGTGCTTGCCGATATCGTCGGCCGCGTCGACGGCATCGAGGATATCGGCGGCGGCGAATTCCGCGTCCGCATCCGTCTGGCCGCCGCCACCACCGGCTTCGAGGCCGGCCAGTTGCTGAACATGCTGTTCGGCAACACCTCGATCCATTCCGACGTCGCCCTGGTGGATTTCGAGCTGCCCGGCCAATTCGCCGACCGTTTCGGCGGCCCCCGCCACGGCGTCGCCGGACTGCGCCACCGGGTCGGCGCCGGCCATCGGGCGCTAACCTGCTCGGCGCTGAAGCCGCAAGGGTTGCCGCCGACGGCGCTGGCCCTGCTGGCCGAGCGGCTGGCACTGGGCGGGCTGGATTTCATCAAGGACGACCACGGGCTGGCGGACCAGGATTATTCGCCCTTCGCCGCCCGGGTGGCGGCGGTCGCCGCCGCCGTCAACGCCGCCAACGCCGTCACCGGCGGCGCCACCCGCTACGCCCCCAGCCTGTCGGGCGACCTCGACCACCTGCGCCGTCAGGTGGCGGTGGCGCGCGACAATGGCGTCGACACCCTGCTGGCGGCGCCGATGATCCTGGGCCTGCCGGCCTTCGTCGCCCTGGTGGCCGAGAATCCCGACATGGCCTTCATCACCCATCCGGCGATGGCCGGCGCCACCGCCATCGCCCCGCCCCTGCTGCTGGGCCGACTGTTCCGTCTGCTGGGCGCCGACGCCACCGTTTTTCCCAATCACGGCGGCCGCTTCGGCTATTCGCCCTCGGTCTGCCGCGACCTGGCGGCGGCGGCGCGCGATCCCTGGCTCGGCCTGCCCGGCTGCCTGCCGGTTCCCGCCGGCGGCATGACCATCCGGCGCGTGCCCGAAATGCTCGACTTCTACGGCCCCGACGTCATGCTGCTGGTCGGCGGCAACCTGCTGGCCGCCGGCCCCGGCCTGACCGACGAGACCGCCACCTTCGTCCGCACGGTGCGTCAACATGGATATTGATGGCTTTCGCGACTTCCGGGGCGGCTTCCGCTGGGACGGCGTCGACCTGCTGGCCTACAAGCAAGAGGGCGCCGCCCCCTTCAAGGACATCACCCGCCAGACCCTGTTCGCCGATTCCCGCCTGGGCTGCGAGTTGCGCTATTTCGAGATGGCGCCCGGCGGCTATTCGACGCTGGAAAAGCACGGCCACGTCCACGCCGTACTGATCCTGCGCGGCGCCGGACAATGCCTGCTGGGCAATGCCGTCCGCCGGGTGGCCGAGCACGATCTGGTCACCATCCCGCCCTGGACCTGGCATCAGTTCAAGGCCGACGCCGACGGGCCGCTCGGCTTCCTGTGCATGGTCAACGCCGAACGCGACAAGCCGCGCTTGCCCACCGAGGACGAACTGGCGGCGATGAAGGCCGATCCGGCGCTGGCGGCCTTTTTAGGGTGATGGTCAGTCGTCGCCCTCTTTGCCCTTGATCCTGGCCGCCAGCGAAGCGGCCATAAAGGGATCGAGGTCGCCGTCGAGGACGCCCTGGGTGTCCGAGGTTTCGACGTTGGTGCGCAGATCCTTGACCATCTGGTAGGGCTGCAGCACGTAGGAACGGATCTGGTGGCCCCAGCCGATATCGGACTTGGTGGCCTCGATCGCCGATGCCGCCGCCTCGCGCTTTTGCAATTCCGCCTCGTACATGCGGGCGCGCAGCATCTCCCAGGCCCTGGCCCGATTCTGGTGCTGGCTGCGCTCGGTCTGGCAGGCGGCGACGATGCCGGTCGGCAGGTGGGTGATGCGCACCGCCGAATCGGTCTTGTTGATGTGCTGGCCGCCGGCGCCCGAGGCGCGGTAGGTGTCGATGCGGCAATCGCCCTCGTTGATCTGGATGTCGATGGTGTCGTCGACCACCGGATAGACCCACACCGAGGAGAAGCTGGTATGGCGCCGGGCGGCGCTGTCATAGGGCGAAATGCGGACCAGACGATGGACGCCGCTTTCGGTCTTCAGCCAGCCATAGGCGTTATGGCCGACGACACGGACGGTGGCCGATTTGATGCCGGCCTCTTCGCCGGCGCTCTCTTCCAGCCATTCCGCCTTGTAACCGTGCTTCTCGGCCCAGCGCGTGTACATGCGCAGCAGCATCTCGGCCCAGTCCTGGGATTCGGTGCCGCCGGCGCCGGCATGGACTTCAAGGTAGGCGTCGTTGGAATCGGCCTCGCCGGACAGCAGCGTCTCCAGCTCCATCTTGCCGGCCATGTCCTTCAGCGCCCGAAGCTGGGCTTCGGCGTCGGCGGAGACATCGGCGTCGCCCTCGGCATCGGCCAGTTCGATCAGTTCCAGCAGATCGCCCATTTCCTGTTCAAGCCGACGCGTCCCCTGGATGGCGGTATCCAGACGGGTGCGCTCCTGCATCAGCTTCTGGGCGGCGGCGGCGTCGTTCCACAAATTGGGGTTCTCGGACGAGGCGGTCAGCTCGTCCAGGCGGCGCAACGCCTCGTCCCAGCCGAGATGGCGCTTGAGCAGTTGCACCGAGCCGCGAATATCCTCGGCCAGCGCTTCGATTTCGGCGCGCACGGCGTGTCCTTTCCTTACTAGTACAATCCACCGGGGGTCGGCGCCGGGCCGGCGGGCGCCGTGGCGGGACCGCCCTCGGCCGGATTTTGACCACCGGTGCCCCCCTCGGTCAGGGGCGTGAAGCTGAATCCCGCCTCGGCGCCGTCGCCCTGCAGCACCTCCTCGTCGTCGGCCGGCAGGCGGTCGTCGGACTTGAAGGCTTCCCAGATGGCCTTGGGATCGGAGGGCATGGCCGGCTTGCCGGTATGCAGATCGACCCGCACCATGCGCACGCCGGGCGGAACGCGGAACGGCGTCGCCGGCTTGTTCTTCAGCGCCGTCGCCATGAAGTCGCGGAAGATCGGCGCCGCCACCACGCCGCCGGTCTCGTGGTCGCCCAGCGATTGGGGCTCGTCGAAGCCGACGAAGACGCCGACCGCCAGATCGGGCGAGAAGCCGAGGAACCAGACGTCGAAGCTTTCGTTCGAGGTGCCGGTCTTGCCGGCCAGCGGCTTGCCCACCGCCGCCACCGCGCGTCCGGTGCCGCGCTCGATCACGCCTTCCAGGATGTGGACGATCTGATAGGCGGTGACCGGGTCGACCAACTGCTCGCGAATGTCGGGCAGCCGCGGCATGTCCTGGCTGGTGAACTGCACCGGCCAGCAGCCGTCGCAGAAACGCTTGTCGTGGGTGAAGATGGTATGGCCCAGGCGATCCTGGATACGGTCGATCAGGGTGGGCGTGATCTTCTTGCCGCCGTTGACCAGCTGGGCGTACCCGGTGGTCAGCTTCAGCACCGTGGTCTCGCCGGCGCCCAGCGCCATCGACAATTGGCGCGGCAGATTGTCATAGATGCCGAATTTGCCGGCGTTGTCGGCCACCGCATCCATGCCGATGGCCTGAGCCAGCCGCACCGTCATCAGGTTGCGCGAATGCTCGACGCCGACGCGCAAGGTCGCCGGACCGAGGAAGTCGCCCTCGTAATTCTTGGGGCGCCACAGCGGCAGGCCCGGCCCCTGCGGCAGGGCGATGGGGGCGTCGAGCACCAGCGACGACGGGGTGTAGCCGTGCTGCAATGCGGTCAGATAGACGAACGGCTTGAACGACGAGCCCGGCTGGCGCATCGCCTGGGTGGCGCGGTTGAACTGGCTCTTGGAATAGGACCAGCCGCCGACCATCGCCTGCACGCGGCCGGTATGGGGATCGATGGCGACCAGGGCGCCCTCGATCTTGGGGATTTGCCGTAGCGCGAAGGTGCCCGGCCCGTAATTCTTGCCGTCCTCGCTCTTGGCCACCGGCTCGACCAGGATCACGTCGCCCAGCTTGACCACGTCCGCCGGCCGCTTCGGCATGGCGCCGAAATGCTGCTTGGGCAGCCACGGCCGCGCCCACTTCATCTCGTTCCAGGGAATCACCCCGGTACTGGCGTCGGCCAAGCCGACGGTGACGTTCTGCTCGCTTTCGGCCAGCACCACGGCGGTCACCCACGGCTCGGCGCCAGCCGGCGGCGGCACCGCCTTCAATCGCGGCTGCCAGCCGGCGGTGGGCTCGATGTGACCGACCGGACCGCGCCAGCCGTGGCGGCGATCGTAGGCCATCAGACCGTTGCGCAGCACGCGCGAGGCCAGCGCCTGCAATTCGGCGTCGACGGTCGAGCGCACCACCAGGCCGCCCTTGTAGAGGGCGTCCTCGCCGAAGCGGGCGGCGAGATCGCGGCGGATGTCCTCGGCGAAATAGTCGGCGCCGACGATCATCTGGGTCTCGTCGCGCTTCCGCAACTCGATCGGCATCGCCACGGCGAGGTCGTGCTCGGCCTGGGTGATCTTGCCGTCTTCGAGCATGCGCCCGATCACCCAGTCGCGGCGATCCTTGGCCGCCTGGGGATGGACGCGCGGATTGTAGTTGTTGGGCGCCTTGGGCAAGGCGGCGAGATAGGCGGCCTCGGCCACCGAAAGATCGTCCACGCTCTTGTCGAAATAATAGAGCGCGGCGGCGGCGACGCCGTAGGCGCCGGTGCCGAGATAAATCTCGTTGAGATAAAGCTCGAGGATATGGTCCTTGGTGAAGGCGCGCTCGATGCGGAAGGCCAGGATGGCCTCCTTGACCTTGCGTTCGATCGACACCTCGTTGGTCAGCAGGAAGTTCTTGGCCACCTGCTGGGTGATGGTCGAGGCGCCCACCGGCCGGCGGTCGGCGCCCATGCCGCGATTGCGCAGATTGATCACCACGGCGCGGGCGACGCCGACGAAGTCGACGCCCGGATGGGTGTAGAAGCCCTTGTCCTCGGCCGACAGGAAGGCGTCCTTGACCCGCTGGGGAATATCCTCCAGCGGCACGAACTGGCGGCGCTCCTTGGCGTACTCGACCACCAGACGGCCGTCGCCGCCGTAAACGCGGGTGGTCACCGCCGGCTCGTAATGGGCCAGTTGGTGGTAGTCCGGCAGCCCGCGTCCGTAATGCCAGAACAAATAGACGGCGCCACCGGCGGCGGCGGCGGCGGCCAGGAACAGCAGGCTGAAGATGGTGATCAGGAAGCGAAGCATGCGTCTTCCGACGGAGAGACCCGGACTGGGTTCGAGGATGCCGAACGGCCGGTCCTACCCCGCCCGGCAGCGGCCGTCAAGCGTCGCCTGGGCGACGCCCCGCCCTCAGGGCCGCCGGGCCTTCTGCCCCTGCAGGAAGTAGTGATCGACGGCGCGCGAAATGGCGCGCGACAGCCGGGCCCGGTATTCGGGCTGGCGCAGGTTGCGTTCCTCGGTCTCGTTCGACAGATAGCCCATCTCGATCAGCACCGACGGCACGTCGGGGGCCTTGAGCACGGCGAAACCGGCAAAGCGATGGGTGTTGGCGAGCAGCGAGTGGTCGCGCCCCATTTCCTCGACGATGTCGCCGGCGAAACCGGCCGAGCGGTTCATCGTCTCGCGCTGGGCGAGATCGATCAGGATGTTGGCGACGTCGGCGCTTTCATGGGTCAGATCGATGCCGGCGATCAGGTCGGCCTTGTTTTCCTTGTCGGCCAACGCCTGGGCCTCGGCGTCGGAGGAATCCTGTGACAGGGTGTAGATCGACAGACCGCGAATCTGCGGGTCCTTGACCACGTCGGCATGCAACGAGATGAACAGGTCGGCGTTGAACTGGCGGGCCAGCGCCACCCGGTCACGCAGGCGGATGAAGGTGTCGTGGTCGCGGGTCAGGCGGGCGTGGTAGCGGCCGGTCTTTTCCAACTGTTCCTTCAACTCGCGCGCCACCGCCAGGGTGATCTGCTTCTCATAGACGCCCGAGACGCTGATGGCGCCGGGATCGACACCGCCATGGCCGGGGTCGATGACGATCGTGGGCCGACCGTCGCCCGAGCGGGTCGCCTTGGGTTCGGGACTGGGAATCGGCGGCGCCACCGCCACCTTGGTCGGCGGCGGCGGTTCGGCGGCCGGTGCCGGCGTTACCGCCGCGATCACCGTCGGCGCGGCGATCACCGTCGGCGACGGCTGGGGACGTTCGGGCGGCGGCGGCATCGGCACCGACAGCATCGGCCCGGTGGTCCTGGCGGCGCGGCCCTCCACGGGGCGCGGCTGCGGCACCGGCGGCCCGGATTCGTCGGCGACGGGCGGCGCTTGCACGACCGGGGCGAGGGCGGCGGGCGGCGGCTGTGGCACCGGCGGCGGCGGCGGCTCGGCGGCCGGCGACATCACCACGATACGATTGGAGGTTCCCGCCGCCGGTTCGGAAGCGACGGCCGGCGGCGGCTTGGTGGCGGAAGGCGGGGCCTGCCGGGCCGACGTCGCGGCGGCGGCCACGAAGGCCTCGCGGGTGGTTTCCTTCAAATCCATGACGAAACGCCAGCCCAATCCCTCGCGCGGGCTGATCACGAAGGCCGACTTGACCTCGGCCGGATGGCGCAGCGTCAGCACCAGGCGGCCGGCGTCGGGCTGGTCGGCGTAGGACAGCGCGGCGACGGCGCCCACCGCCTTGGCGATGGCGGGCTGGGTCTGCCAGGCCATGCCGTCGGTTTCGATGACGATGCGGTAGGGATCGGTCAACAGTCGCAGGCGGAAGTCCATGCCGTCCGAGATGTCGAGCACGAACCGGGTGACGCCGTCCGGATGGGCGCCCAGCCGCATGCCGCCGACCGTGGTACGGGCCGAAGCGGTGGTGGCGCCCAGCACGAAGAAAAGGGCGGCGAAAACGAATCTGGCGATACGACCGATCATGGGGCCCATTGTCGCCTGCGAGCGTTGAGCGAGTATTAACACCCTATAGCCCATGTCGAGTCTCAGCATCAATTCCAAACGCTTTGATTCGGCAGACTCTTCCCCGCCGTTCCGCCGCCCCCTCCCCCCTTCGCCGACACCATCGGCCCCTGTTAATAAGATCGTTGTCGAAACTTCCGGCTACCGTTATGGTGGCGATCGTAGGTTCGAGGGAGCGGAGATCCGCCCGCGGACGAAGGCCCCGGCCTTGCGCCAGCGATGCGCGGTTCGGCCAGGGGTCGTCTTCTCCGCTTTTTCGACTTGCGTCAGACCTTTCCGAAACCGGGCGTGCCGCCCTAGGTTCCCAACATGACCATGCTGATGAATATCGCATCGAACGTGGAATCGCTCCCAGGCGCCGCCGGCTTCGCCTTGCCACATTCCCGCCCTGCGCGCCGTTCGGCCCCGCGGGCGGCGTCACGGAGTTACCGACTTTATGGTCAAGCGTATGCTAATCGATGCCACACACCCGGAGGAAACCCGGGTGGTCGTGGTGAACGGAACCCGCCTCGAAGAACTTGATGTCGAAACCAGCACCAAGAAGCAGCTAAAAGGCAACATCTACCTCGCCAAGATCGTCAGGGTCGAGCCTTCGCTGCAAGCGGCTTTCGTCGAATACGGCGGCAACCGCCACGGTTTCCTCGCCTTCAGCGAGATCCATCCAGACTACTTCCAGATCCCGGTGGCCGACCGTCAGGCGCTGCTGGCCGCCCAGAACGCCGAGCATTACCGCGAGGCCCCGGAGCCGGTCGAAACCGCCGAACAGGCCGAACACGCCGAGCCCGCGACCGACGCCGAAAACGGTGAGAACGGCGAAAGCGGTGAGAACGGCGAGAACGGTGAGAACGGCGAAGGCGAGAACGGCAACGGCGAGGCCCATGCGGCCGAGGCGCCCCAGCCCCGCCAAACCGTCGAGGTGATCGGCGGCGACGAGGCGTCCGAGCAGGAAATGGAGCGCCGTCGCGCCCGCATCCTGCGCAATTACAAGATCCAGGAAGTGATCAAGCGCCGGCAGATCGTGCTGGTGCAGGTCGTCAAGGAAGAGCGCGGCAACAAGGGCGCGGCGCTGACCACCTATCTGTCGCTGGCCGGCCGCTACTGCGTGCTGATGCCCAACACCGCCCGGGGCGGCGGGGTGTCGCGCAAGATCGTCAACGCCAGCGATCGCAAGCGTCTGAAGGCCATCGCCCAGGAGATGGAGATTCCGGAAGGCATGGCGGTGATCGTCCGCACCGCCGGTTCGGAACGTTCGAAGGTCGAGATCCGCCGCGACTATGAATACCTGCTGCGCGCCTGGGACTGCGTCCGCGACCTGACGCTGAAATCGACGGCGCCGGCGCTGACCTACGAAGAGGCCAGCCTGATCAAGCGCTCGATCCGCGATCTCTATTCGCGCGATATCGACGAGGTGCTGGTCGACGGCGACGAGGGTTATCGCCTGGCCAAGGACTACATGCGCATGCTGACCCCCAGCCATGCCAAGAAGGTCCAGCCGTATAAAGACCCGTCGATGCCGATGTTCCAGCGCTATCAAGTGGAAAGCCAGCTGGACGCCATGCATAGCCCCACCGTGCAACTGCGCTCGGGCGGCTACATCGTCATCAACCAGACCGAGGCGCTGGTCGCCATCGACGTCAATTCCGGGCGCGCCACCAAGGAACGCCACATCGAAGAGACGGCGCTGAAGACCAACCTGGAGGCCGCCGACGAGGTCGCCCGCCAGCTGCGCCTGCGCGACCTGGCCGGCCTGATCGTCATCGACTTCATCGACATGGAGGAAAACCGCAACAACCACGCGGTCGAACGCCGTCTGAAGGAAGCGTTGAAGAACGATCGCGCCCGCATCCAGGTCGGCCGCATCAGCCCCTTCGGCCTGCTGGAACTGTCGCGCCAGCGCCTGCGTCCCAGCCTGCAGGAAACCACCTTCTCCCCCTGCCCGCACTGCGCCGGCACCGGCCTGATCCGCTCGGTCGAATCGGCCGCCGTCCACGCCCTGCGCGCCATCGAGGAAGAGGGTATCCGCCGCCGTTCGTCGGAAGTCACCGTGACGGTGCCGACCGCGGTGGCGCTCTACATCCTCAACCAGAAGCGCGGCGCGCTGTCGGCGATCGAGGAACGCTACGAGTTCGTCGTCTATCTCGACGGTGACGATTCCCTGATCCCGCCGGCCTATCGCATGGACCGGATCAAGGCCGAGAACCGCCCCGAGGAAATCCGCCCCGCAATCATCGCCGCCCCGGTCGCCGTCGAGGAGCCCGAGGACGAGGAGGATGAAGCCGAGGACGAGGCCGAGGCCGAAGGCGGCGCGACCGCCGGCGGCGAGGGCCGGGCCGAGGGTACCGGCGAGGGCTTGGACGCTGGACGCAAGCGCCGCCGCCGTCGGCGCAAGCGGCGCCCCGGTCAGCCGTCGCAGCTGGACCTGGCCACCGGCGAACCGATCGACGCCGCCGAGGACGGTGGCGAAGGCGCCGAGGATGCCGAGGACGGCGACGAATCCGAGGAATCCACCGCCACCGAAGGCGAGAACGGCGAAACCTCGGGCGAGGAGCGTCCGCGCAAGCGCCGTCGCGGCCGCCGTGGTGGTCGCCGTCGGCGTCGTGGTGGCGAGAACGAGGGCGGTGAGGCCGAGGGTGCCGAGTCCGAGAACGGCGAGCGGGCCGAAGGCGAACAGCCGCCCCGTGAGCCGCGCGAACCCAAGGCGCCGCGTGAGCCCCGCGAACCGAAGGAGCCGAGGGAGCCGAGGGAGCCGCGTGAGCGTCCGGCGCCGCAATTCGTCGTCCCCGCTCATCTGAGCCCGGACGCGGTGGCCGACGTTTTCGAGGCGGCCGAGGCCGCCGAGGAAGCGGCGGAAGCCGCCCGCGCCGCCGCCCGCGCTTTGCAACTTGCCGGTGGAAGCCCGGCGCCGGAAGCGACCGAGGAGGCTCCGGCCACCGAGGAAAAGCCCAAGCGCCGTCGCGCCCCGCGCAAGACCGCCGCCCAGGAACCGGCCGCCGAAGCGCCGACCGCCGAGGAAAAGCCCAAGCGTCGACGCGCCGCCCCACGCAAGACCGCCGCGGCGGCCGAGCCCGAGGCGGCGGCCGAGGCCCAGCCGGTCTCCGAACCGCAGCCGGTCCCCGAGCCGGTCGTCGAGGTCGCGCCGGAGCCGGCCCCGGTTGCCGTCGAACCGCCCGCCCCCGCCGGTCCGCCCAAGCGCGGCTGGTGGAAGAAGCTGACGTCGTAACCCGCGACCGCTTGTTTCCCTTGCCAAAGCACCCGCGTCCGATAGCATCGACGCGGGTGCTTCTTTTTCGGGGGACCGCGTGGACCGATCGGCACTGATCGCCGCGACCGTGTTGGCAATCGTCTCGGTGGTGGCCGTGACGGTGGACAAACCCTGGCGCATGGAACTGCGTCGCGCCGTCGTGGTCGAGCGTGACGAGCGCCCGGGTGCCACCGAGGATTCGCGCCGCACCCTGGCCCGCATCCAGTCCAATCTCGAACGCCTCGGCGCCGACGCGCCGTTGTGGCCGGGGGCCGCGTCGGAACCGTTGGAAACGGTGGTCGACGTTGTCCGTGCTTACCGCGCCCACGATTGGGGCGGGTTCGATCATCTGGCGGCGACGGTCGAGGGCGCGGCGGCGGAGCGCCTTGACGGCCTGGGCGACAACGTCGTTCCCGCCAATTATCTTGGCCGCCTGCGCGCCGTCGCCGCCGCGGAAACCGGGAACCGCGCCCGGTTGGCCCGCCTGGTGGCGCTTTTGCGCTCGGTCGATGCGGTGCTGGTGCTGGAAGCCGCCGGCACCGAGGCGCTGAAAAGCCATCCTTACGATCTGGTCGCTCGCGCCGCCACGGCCCCGCTGCTGGCGGACCAACGCCGCCTGGACGGCAGCCGACTGCGTCTGCCCTGCCGCATGATTGCCGGACGGCGTCAGGATTTCGAGGCCATCGCCGCCCGCTTCGGCGAATTGGCCGGGCCGCTGCTGTCCTGCCCGGTGGGTGTCGACAAGACCGCCGATTTCGGCCTGATGGAGCGCGTCGCCAGCAGCCCCAAGGCAACGGCGGGCGAAATCGTCGCGCCGCTGAACATGAGCGGCGGCCCGGCGCGCCAGCCCGTCGGACCGCCGCCAAAGCCCTGGGACCGCGACGCCGCCATCGCCTTCATGGCCGAGGACGCCGACGCCGCCGAACCGGCGCTGCGCCAGGCGGCCACCGACGGCGTCGGTCGGCTCGACCTCGCCTTGTTTCTCCATGCCTTTCGCCCGCAATCGCCGCAACGTGACGCCGACGTCCGCCGACTGTTGGGGGAAATCGACGCCGAGGCGCGGGCGAAGGCGGGAGCGGACGTGCTCCAGGCGGCCGGAGCCCCGGTCCCCTATGACGGCACAGATGATTCCCTGCTGCCGGTCTTGCGCCTGGCCGCCTTCACCGCCATCGCCGAGATCAAGCCCGAGGGGTACGCCAACGGCTATCCCTACGCGATCCCCTGTGCGGTGTGGCTGCGGCAAAGCGGCATTCGCAAGGCCGCCGACACCCAGTCGCTGCCGGGGGTCGAAACCGATTTCTGGTTGACCCATCTGGCACCGATTTCCGGCTGCCTGGCCGGTCGGGGCTCCGTCCCGGGCTTCCCCGAGGGCAGTGTCGCGGCGTTCCTTAACGCCACCGCCGACGCCGACGGCGGCGCCTACACCAATCACAGCAAGCTGCCGCGCTACCCGCTGACCTACTCCGATGGCGAACGCCTGGGTGTGCCGCTGCTGTTCGAGCCGCGCCGATTGCTGGCCCTACCGGAACCGGTCGCCGCCACCCCCTACCAGCACTGGTCGTATCTGACGCTTGGCAACCACGCCGTCTGGGAGCGGTTGACGCCGCTGTTCGAAAGCGCGCGGGTCGATCTCGCCCTTTATTTCCACGCCCAGGGCCTGGTCGAGGCCGAGGCGGGAACCGCCGCGACCAAGGCGTTGTTCGCCCTGGCCTACGGCGCCAATTGCGGCGGCGAACCGTTGCCCTCGCTGCGCCAGATGCTGATCGACGGCCAGGAACCTGAGGGCATTCTGGTCGTCGCCAAGAGCCGCGAGCATGCCGAGGGGACATTGCCGCCCTACAATTGCGCCGCCACCTCGCCCCCCGATCCGCTGTCCGTCGTCGCCGTCGCCAACCCCCAGGCGCTGGCCGCTCTGTGGCCGCTGCCCAAACTGGAAATGGACGCCAACGCGCGCAATTCCTTCGGCAAGACGCCGCTGATGGAGGCGGCCAGGATCGACGCCATCGATTCGGCCAAGTTCCTGTTGGCCAAGGGGGCGCGGATCAATGCCGACACCTGGCAGAATTCCGGCGCGCCGACCTTGGCCCATGACGGCCGCACCGCCTTGATGTACGCCGCCGCCTCGGGATCGTTCGCCATGATCGAGACGCTGCTGAAGGCCGGCGCCGATACCTTCCAGACGGACACCAAGGGCCGCCGCGCCATCGACTATCTGCTCGGCTTCGGCCCCCTGCCCGCCAACACCCGACTGGCTCCCAGCCAGCGGGCCGAGGCGGCGCGCTTGCTGTATTAGCGGCAAAGGTTCGCGGGGCGCCCTCTATTCAGTCGACACCGGCTTTCGACCCAGTCCCGCTCGCCGGACTCTTACCCACAAAAGCTGTGGATAAGCATGTGGAAAGTCGCCCTGGACCGGGCCGGAAACCTCGCGGCGCTTCGCCCTTCGACTGTTTGCTCAAGCCTTGGGCACCGCCATTCCATTAGAAAAATTGCGCGGTATTACCACATCATTTCACTGATGTTTCACGAATACAGACGCGATGGACCGTGTGAATAACCGGCCATTACAGCCGGCGGCAAAACCCTGTCTTGGACAAGGTCTTGCCGCCGGGAAAAGGCCCTTAGGTTCAGCGGGCGTGAGGCCCGGCCTGCAGGATGCGGATGTAATTGGCGCGGTCGAAGGCGGCGGGATCCTTGACCGACTGGCGGCTCATGCGGCCGCGAATATCGGCCACCGAATTCGCCTCGCGCAGTTCCAGTTCGGCGACCAGCCCGGCCAGCAACACCCTCATGTAGGCGGTGCCGTGACGCAGCAGGGCCGAGGCGGTCATCACCGCGTCGGCGCCGACATAGAGGTACTTCACCACCTCGGCGGCGCTCTGCACACCCGAACTGGCGGCCAGCGAGCCCTTGATCTTGCCGGCCAGGGCGCCGATCCACAGCAGCGGCAGGCGAATCTCGGCCTTGTTGCTGAGCTTGAGGTCGCGCACCAGCTTCATCTCTTCCAGATCGATGTCGGGCTGGTAGAAGCGATTGAACAGGACGAAACCGTCGGCACCGGCGTCATCGAGCGTCTTCACCATGTGGCCGGGCGAACTGAAATAGGGGCTGAGCTTCATCGACACCGGAATGCCGACGTTCTTCTTCACCGCCTTCAGGATATCGATGTAGCGCCGCTCGACCTCCTGGCCGGACATCGCCAAATCCGTGGGCAGGAAGTAGACGTTGAGCTCAATGGCGCTGGCGCCGGCGGCCTGCGCCTGCTGGGCGTAATCGACCCAGGCGGTCAGGCTGGAACCGTTGAGGCTGGCGATCACCGGAATGTTGACCGCCTGACGGGCCTTGCGGATCAGGTCGAGGTAATGCTGCGGCCCGGTGGCGTTGATCGCGCTGGGGGGAAAGTAGGACAGCGCCTCGGATCCGGCGTCGGCGAGGATGCGCTCGACCTCTTCCATCTCGTCGTCGATTTCCTCTTGGAAGATCGACGGCAGAACGATGGCGGCGGCGCCGTGATCTTCGAGGCGACGGATGTTGTCGAGATCGGCCCCGAGAGTGGAGGCGGACACGATCAGCGGATTCTTGAGCGCGAGGCCCAGATAATTGGTCGACAAGTCCATGGGGGCACCCCTTCTGTCACGGATATACCGCACTTGGGGAGGGGAACGGCCCGCGTCAATGGACCGCCGCGAACGGCCGCCCTACTTCGGCAAATTGTCGAGGAAATGGCATAAAAGCGGCACGCGCTTGCGCTGGTCCCGCTCCATGCCGAAGGACTGCACCACCTTGCGCAGGTACATGCGGTCGCATTTCGGGCACTCGAAAAAGGCCTTCGCCGCCAGCGCCTCGCCGGCATGAGCGGGCAGCCGATCGATCCACTTGACCAAGCCGTCGCGGAAGGCGCCGTCCCTCAGCTTGTCGTGGCGGCTGGCGGGGGCGAATTCCTGGATGTAAAGCTGCGCCACCTCCTGCCAGCCGGCGGCGATCGCCTCGGCCTCCCAGCGCAGCAGACTCTTCAGTATCCAGCCATCCTTCTCGGTCGGCGCCAGGTAGCCGTTGGCGGCGCCATGGTCGGCGAATTCCTGCCAAGGCAGTTCCTCGGCCGGGACCGGCTTGGCCTTGTTGGGCGTCGCGCCGGGCGGCGGCGGCACCAGCGCATCCCAGCGGCTGTCCCACTGGAAGCGAATGGGATTGTCCCGGGAATTGGACTGGATCATGGCGATCAGGCGGCCGTTGCCGGCCTTGGCCCAATTGTGCTTCTCGCTCAGCTCCTTCATGGTGCGGTTGTTCCGCATCTGCTTCAGCACCAGACGGCGAAGCACCTGTTCCATCGCCGGCGGGAAGGATTGGGTCAAATAGAAGGGCGGCGGCGTATGGGGCCGCTGTTGCAGGTTGGCGGAAAGCGCCGTCACCGACTTGCGGACATAGCGACAGATGGTGTCGTCGAACATGGCGCCGAAGCCCGAGAACGGCGGCGGCGGCGCCTCGTCCTCCTCCTCCAACTCGGGCGTCTCCATCGACGGCAGCGTCGGACCGGCGACCACGGGCGCGCTGCTCTGCTGGGTGAGGAACGGACGACTGAGCCGGTACAGCATCCAGCGGTCTTCGTTGCGGTCGTCCTCGGAACCCGGCGGCAGCAACGGCTCGAACTGCTGATCGGCGGCGGCTTCCAGCGTCTCGATCGCGACCCGCTGCAGCGCTTCGGTGAGAATGACCGTGAACACCGCGTCCAATTGCTTGGGCGTCGCCCATTTGAGCGCTTCCGGGTCGATCATCGTCATCCGGCGAACCAGCATGATCTGGCGGAGGTCGAGCGGGCGGCATAGGGCCACCAATTCGGCAACCTTGGTGTCAAACTTCGAAGCCTGATCGCTCATTCGCCCCAATCCAAATCTTTGCGATTTTCGCGCATCACACCAATTCGGCCGCCCGCCATAGGCACAGATTACCCTCGACAACCAAGTCCAGCAACGTCCGCATGTACATTTTCCGCACCCTTTTGAGAATCATTCCGCTTTCGGACGCGGCTTGGCGGCCGGCGGGGCGGTGGCGTCGACCTCCTCGACATGCTTGCGGGCGATTGCCCTGAGGTTACTGGTGAAGCTGTAGACCAGTTCGCGTACCAGCGGATCGGCCTTGCGGATTTTGGAAAGAAAGGTTTCGCTGTCGATCAGCACCAGCGTCGTCTTCGCCGTGGCCCGCGCCGTCGCCATGCGCGGCACGTCGTCGATCAGGGCCATTTCGCCGAACACCCGCCCGGTTCCCAGCAGGGCCAGGCGGACCTCGCCGCCGCTGCGTTTCCGTTTGACGATCTCGATCTCGCCGGACTGGATCAGGTAGGCCCAATTGCCCTCGTCGCCTTCGACGAAGATTTCGTCGCCGGGATAGAATACCAACCGATCGTAGACGACGCTCCCACCCATTCCGCGCCCTGCCCTCTAATTAAGCACAAGCATACATGTCGTCCGCGCGGCAAAGCAAACGCCGACTGCGTCTCGTTCGCATCGATCCGCGTCTCTTTCTCGACAGCGGCCCGCGGATGGGACATCCTTTGCGCAACGGTGGCGAACGGCGGACGGCCCGATGGCACGCGAACCTGCGATGGTAACTCGTAACCGCACGGCGGCTGAGGAAGGCGACGCCGTCGCCCAGTTCAACCTCGGCAACATGTACCGGCTCGGCTATCAGGTCGCCCGCGACAACGACCTGGCGGCGAAATGGCTGACCGAATCCGCCCGCCAGGGCAACGCCGACGCGGTCGAGGCGCTTCGGCGCATGGCCGCCGAGGGCATCCCGGTGCATTGGGACGTCGATGAACCGGCCGATCCCGATGCCGACCCCGACCCGCTGCTCTTGGGCGAGGAGCCGCCGATCGACCCCAAGCGGCTGGAAGAGGCCGCCAAGGCCGGCAATTCGCCGGCGATGGTGGCGCTCGGCAACGCCTACCGCGAGGGCAAGGGCGTGGTGGCGAACGCCGTTCAGGCGGTTCAATGGTATCGCCGGGCGGCCGAGGCCGGCAATGCCGACGGCCAGTACGCGCTGGGGATGATGTACGATCACGGCCAGGGGGTCGAGCAGAGCAACGCCGAAGCCCGCGCCTGGTATCACAAGGCGGCCCAGCAGGGCGACGCCGCCGCCCAGTTCAACCTCGGCAACATGATGTTGCAAGGGCGCGGCGGCGCGCCCAATCCCGGCGTGGCGGCCAAATGGTTCAAGCTGGCCGCCGACCAGGGCGACGCGCAGGCCCAGTTCACCCTGGCCACCCTTTACCAAACCGGCAGCGGGGTCGACCGCGACGAGGCCAAGGCCGAGGAACTTTACCGCCGAGCCGCCGCCCAAGGTGCGGCCGAGGCGCAGTTCAACCTCGCCAACATGCTGCGCCTCGGCATCGGCGGCGAGGCCGACCCCACCGAGGCCGCCGGCTTCTACCGCCGCGCCGCCGAGCAGGGACTGGAGGCGGCCGAACTCAATTGCGGCCTGATGCTGGCCAACGGCATCGGCATCGCCAAGGACGACGCGGCGGCGGCCCGCTGGTTCCGCCGCGCCGCCGATAAGGGCAATATGCGGGCCCAGTACAACCTTGCCCGGTTCTATGAACAGGGACGCGGCATCGGTCGCGACCTCGCCGCCGCGCGGCAATGGTACCGCAAGGCCGCCGAGCAGGGCGATGCCAAGGCCCAGTACGACCTTGGCATCATGCTGGACAACGGCGAAGGCGGCGCCAGGGACGCCGCCGAGGCGGTGCGGCTTTACGCCGCCGCCGCCCAGGGCGGTCATCCGCTGGCCCGATTCAACCTGGGCGTCCACCTCGCCAACGGCGACGGCGTCGCCGCCGACGACATCGAAGCCTGGGTGTGGCTGAGTCTGGCCGCGTTCGACGCCCCCGCCGCGATCGCCGACACCGCGAAAGGCGGCGCCGAGACCCTGGCGGCGAGGCTGACGCCCGAACGGGCGGCCGAGGCCCGCAAGCGACTGGACGAGCGCCGGAAGGTGGCGCCATGAGCGGCAAGTCCACCTCGTTTGAAGTTCAGGTGCTGAAGGACAAGAACTGGGTGGTCGAGACCATTTCGACCGACGAAACCCAGGCCAAGGAATTCGCCGACAACCTGCTGCAAACCACCAACCACGCGGCGGTGCGGGTGGTGCGCGACTTCCAGCGCATCGACGGCCTGCACACCGAGACCGTCATTCACGAGAAGAAGGCGACGGAAAAGGGCGACAAGGATCTGTCGCTGGCCGCCATCTCCGAGGCGCCGACCTGCGTCGAACTGGCCGAATTTTACGCCCTGCCCGCCCGCCTCACCATCGGCCGGCTATTGCGCAAATATTTGGACGAGGTGGTCGTCACCCAGACCGAATTGCTGCATAACGCCGCCGAATTGAAGCGCCTCGGCGACAAGGACCGCCTGCTGTTCTCGGCGGTGGACAAGGTCTCGTCGCTGCAGGCCCGCGCCACCGGCGAGGACGGCAAGGTGCGCAGCAACTATCTGCACAAATCCTGGGAAGAGATTCTGACCCGCGCCCGCACGGCGGCGCCCAAGAAGCCGCCGGGCAAGACGAGTCTGGCCGAACTGATCGAGGCCGCCCCCGGCGACGGCGACGAGAAACGCTACAATTGCCTGGTGCTGGTCGCCCTTAGGCTGCTGGAAACCCGCGCCTGGTTCGGCAAGCTCGAGACCCTGCTGGGCTGGGCGGCCGAGGAGGCGTCGACCGGCGAGATCGCCCAGGACCTGATCGACGGCATCGTCGCCGACATCGTCGTTTCGGCCGAGGTGATCCAGGATTTGCTGGGCTTCCAGCCCAATCTTGGCGCCGCGCTCAGCCACATCTGCGACCTCGCCGCCGGCCAGGCCTCCGCCGCCAAGTTCGCGCCCGCCTGGTTCGACGACTTCAACAAATTGTTCGCCAGCGGCCGGCTACCCGATGCGCAACAGGTGCTGCTGTCCCGCGTTTGCCGCGAGATGCGGGGCGCCAACCCGTTGTCGCGCAACGAGCCGGAAAAGGAATTCGAGGCTTTCAACAGCCTGCTGGTCCGCATCGTCGATCGCGGCGGCATGGTCGGCGGTCCCGCCATGGCCGACGCGCTCTACCAGCGCTACGTCCGCTTCTTCAATGGCGGCGGCAGTCCCGGTCAGGCCATCGAGGCGATCCTGACGGCACTTGGCGACACCTGCCGCAAGACCCAGTTCCTGCTGGAATTCGCCGCCTCACCCGCCGGCACCGCGCTCGGCAAAAAGCCGATCGACACGCTGGCGGGACTGATCCGTGGCGCCAAGCATATCGACGCCTGGGTGCCGATCCGCGGCGTGCTGCCACGCGACCGCATGGCGGCGCTGACGGCGGCCAACCGCTCGCTGGTCTCGGCCCGGGTGCTGACCGCCGAATTGCGCACCGAACTCGCCGATATCGCCGACGGGGTGATGGCCCGCTACCTGGAGGACGAGGGCGTCATCGAGAAGATCGACAAGCCCGAGGACCCGCTGGCGTTACGCGCCATCCGTCTGGTCAAGTTCTGCGGCTCGGGCGTGCTGATCGAGGGCAAATCGCTGGCGATGGCGCGCAGCCGCGTCATCGGCCATTTGCGCCAGCCCAATTTCGAGGAAAAATTCCTGGCCAGCGTCGCCGACCCGGTGCAGGCCGAGAAGCACCTGCGGGAATTCCATAAGCTGCTGGTGGAAAGCGGCTTCCGCTGAGCGGAATAAAGGGCGGCTCTAGTTAGGTTGCATCATGCTCTCTCGTCATTGAGTGCCCCTCGCCGGGCGCAACCCTCCGGGTTGCTTGGCCGCGACCGCAATGGTCGCCGGAGCGGGATGATTCAAGGTAAAATCATCCCGCCCTAACCATTCCTTAAGGCCGGCGGCACCATGGTTCGCCCCCATGGTACCGCCCCCCTCGACCATCAATCCCGATCTGCTGCGCGTCATTCACAAGGCGCTGCGCGAAGCCCGCGACGCCGGCATCGATCGCAGCGGCCAGACCCAACGCGCCGTGTTGCAGGTGATGACGCTTCGCCCCGACCTGGACGCCGCCGAGGCGCTGGCCCTGGTACGGATGGTAACGGTCAGCGCCGCCTAACAGGCCGCGGGAAAACCATGTGTCCGCCCCCGCATTCGCGGGGGTGACGATCCGGGAAGGGGCTGACGGGGTTTTTCCGCAACCGGCTAAGTAGGATGTGAAAAAGTCCTTCGCTTTCGCTCAGTGTACTTTTTCCCATTGATATTAATGGAGAAAAGTGAGCTTGGGGCGGCCCTGCGCCCACTTTTCGCTTGTTAGGTTTCTCCGGGTTTGGAAACCAAACCCGGAGAAACCGGGGCCCAGAATGTCGGGCCGCAGGCTCGACATTCTGGGAAAAACAACTCCAACCCCGCACGGAAAGCCGCCTTGAGTACGGGGTTGGCCGAATCATTTCGGGAAAAAGTACACTGAGGCCAAAGGCCGAAGGACTTTTTCACGGACAACTAAATCAGCCCCTCGGCCTTCATCGCCGCCTGTACCGCCGGGCGGGCCGCCACCCGCTCTTGGTAGGCGATCAACGCCGGCCACTTGGCCAGGTCGAGGCTCAGGCGCTTGGTCCAACTCAGCACGGTGAACAGATAGGCGTCGGCGACGGTGAAGGTGTCGCCCATCAGGAATTTGCTGGCCGCCAGGCGCTTGGACAGGAAATCGAAGCGCTGGGCCAGCAGAGTGTCCCGGACCACCGCCTTCCATTCCTCGGGCGCCTTGGGATTGAACAGCGGGCTGAACCCCTTGTGGACCTCGGTGGAGACGTAGTTCAGCCATTCCTGCAAGCGATAGCGCTCGACAGTGCCGGACGGCGGCGCCAGCCCGGCTTCCGGCTTGCGGTCGGCGAGATACTGGACGATGGCCACGCCTTCGGTCAGCACCTGTCCGTCATCCAGTTGCAGGGCGGGAACCGAACCCTTGGGGTTGATCGCCCAATAATCGGCGCCGTCCTTGGTCTTCTTGGTCGCCAGATCGACCTCGACCAGTTCGACCGCCTGGCCGATTTCCTGCAGCACGATGTGCGGGGAGAGCGAGCACACCCCCGGCTTGAAATAGAGCTTCATGGGATTGACCTCAGTCGTTGCGAGCCCAGGGCTGCGTGTTGACGGCATCGAATAGATCGTTGGGTGTCAGGCCGTCCTTGGCAAGGTCGGCGACCCAGGCTTCTTCGAGCCGGGCCAAATCCCAGTCCATCGCCCAGTCGCTGAACGATTCCGCGGCGGTGGCGTTCTCGAAATAAACGGTGATGCTGGCCGGCATGCGAACATGTTCGATGCGGGTGGAACCGCAAGCCTGTAGCGCCGCGTCCATGATGGTGGCGACATGGGCATCGCTGCGAGCGACAACCACCACCGCCGAAACGGCCCAGCGCGGCGCATCGCCGTGTACAGATTGGTTATCCATCAACCGTCCCTGATCAACGCAGGCGAGTCTTTTATCATACACACTTCGGCAATGCGACCTCTCGGAGCCCCTACCTTCGCCCTAGGGGGGAAACCGGGCGGCTCAATGCCCCTTCTTCTCCTTGTCTTTGTCCTTGTCCTTCTTTTTGTCCTTCTTTTCCTTTTTCTCACCGCCGCCATGCCCACCTTCGGCGGCGGCGGCGTCATGACCTTCCGCCGCGGCGCCATGCGCGATAACCGGCGCGTAGGGAGGACGAACGATGTTGTCGGCGGCCGAGACGGCGCGGCTGGAGGTTACCGCCGCCGGCTCATGGCCACTCCCGCCGTCGAGCAGCGTCAGTTCCACCCCATCGGCCAGGGAACCGCTTTCGGGATCGATGCCGACGGCGGCGACGGAGACCGAGACCGGCAGATCGCAGGACTTGCCGACCGAGAACGACAGCGGCAGATCGACCGGCTTGCCCCCGGCGTGAAGGGTGCCCTCGTTGACCAGCAACGGCCGGCCGCCGATATCGGCGCGCACCGCATAGGCGATGTCGCCGCTGCCCGTCGGCGGACTGAGGCGGACGGTCAAGACCATGGCCTGCCCGGCATCCATCAGCAGGTCGCTTTCGATGGCGTAGGCGGCTCCGGCAACCAATTTGGGTTCGGCGTGGTGCTGATCGAGATGGAACGCCGCCTTGGACAGGCCGTCATTCCAGGTCAGCGGCTCCTCGCCCTGGCGGCCGAGGCGCTCGACGCTACGGCGCACCCGGTAACGTAGCGCCTCTTCGCCTTGGTACGCCGATGGCGCCGGTATCAGGGGCCCGAGCGACAGGCGCAACGGACCGAATCCGGTCGAAAGGCCCCGCTTGTTGGGAACGGCGTATTCGCCACCATCCAGCACCACCGAGGCGCCGCCGCCGGCCCCATGGGCATCCGCGGCATGGGCGTCGGCCGCATGGGAATCGGCGCCGTGGGCATCGGCGGGATGGGCTTCGGCCGGCGGCGCCTCGCCGTGTCCGCCGTGCTCGTCCGATGCCGCGACCGGCATTCCCGCCGCCAGCAGGACCGCCAGCGCCGCAATTCGGTGGATGTGAAACCTCGGCATCGCCCCCTCGCCTTGCCGTCGAGCCGTCATTGGAGCAAAGACGCCGAGGCCAATCCAGTGTATAGTTCGCGGACAGCAAAGCAACCATTCGGCCAACATCCGACACGGGGGAGGTTTCCATGGGTGCCGTCACCACCAAATCCAAACCGCGCGCGACCAAGCCGCCGAAGAAGGCGACCAAGACCGGAAGCGGGGTTTTTCCCGATTTCACCCAATTGACCTCGGCGCAGGGCATGGCGAACGCGCTCGCCAACGCGGCGGCGGAGCTGTGCCAGGCGGGCGAAACCGGCGAAGTCTGCGAGCCGCTCTATCGCAATCTCGAATTGTGGATCGCCATCAAGACACTGGTGAACGGCGCCGGCACCGATGTCGCCGACCCGTTGCGAGGCAATCTGCTGCGCTTGGCCGAATACGTTGCCGGAGCGACCACCGCCGCCGGCCGCGATTTCGCCCCCGACCGGCTGAACCAACTGATCGATATCAACACCCGGATCGCCCAGGGGTTGATCGAGGGAACCGTCAACCAGTTGGTGCGCGACCGCGCCTACCACCTTTGGCTCGAAGCCGGGAGCCCCGACGGCCGTGACCAGGAGCATTGGCTGGCGGCCGAACAGGAAATTCTGGCCGCATTGAACTCCTAGGCCGCATTTCCGGCATTGCCGCAATGGAGGCTTGGGATTGCGACGGTCTTGTGCCAATATGCGGGCGCAAATGTGGTCGTCTGCACTCTCTTCGACCGCCGACTTGAACAACCGTAACCCCGGGATTTTCCGAAAATGATCGAAAAGACTGCCAAGCTGGTCGCCGCGTACCTGTCCCGCAATACATTGGCACCCAAGGACGTTCCCGACCTCATCCGTTCGATCCATGCGGCTCTCGGCAGCGTCGGCACCACCGAGGCGCCGGCGGCGGCACCGGTTCCCGCGGTTCCGATCAAGAAGTCCGTCGCCCCCGATGCGCTGACGTGCCTGGATTGCGGCAAGCGCTTCAAGATGCTGAAGCGTCACCTTTCCACCGATCACGGCCTGACCATCGACGAATATCGCCACAAGTGGGGCCTGCCCGCCGATTACCCTGTGGTTGCTCCCGCCTATGCCGAGGTCCGCTCGTCGCTGGCCAAGTCGATCGGCCTGGGAACCAAGAAGGCCGGTTGATCCACCGACCCAGGCGTTGATACCAGGGCGGCACCCATGACGGGTGCCGCCCTTTGCTTTGGTGGCCGACGGATGGCCGAGCGCCACGCCGCCCCCTCAAGTCCCCCCCATGCCACCCAACCAGAGCGGTCGCGCCCTCCCCAATTGGGGATATTGGCGGTCGTGGCGATGCCTATAGTCACCCCAACGATTTGGCCCCGGCAGAGGGAAGCTATGGACGACACAACCGCCAAGATGGTGGCCGACGCCTACGATGAGACCGTCACCGAGGCAATGGCTCAGGGGCACGCGGCCGATACCGCCCATAAAGAGGGATTGACCGCCGCGTCGATGTTCCTGGCGTCGATGACCGGCATCGAGGACGCCACCGCCCGCGCCGAGGTCGAAGGCCTTGGCCTCAGCCCCGTCTGAACTTGGAGGCCTTGCCATGACCGCCTCGGACCTGCACCGTCAGTTGATCAGCCTGGAAGCGAAGCTGGACGACGCCATGCGCCTGTTCGCAACCTTCGAGGAAAAGCTGAACACCGAACTCAAAGCCGCCACCGCTTCCGAGCGTTCGACCATCTTCGCCCGCCGGAACGCCTACGAATCGAGTTTTGGCATCGAGAGGCTGGTCGAAACCATCGCCACCGTCCGCGACCGCCTCGCCGCCGTGGAACGCCACGCCTGACCACTGGCGCCCCATGGACAGGGAGGGCCCGCCCCTATACGATTGGCGCGGTTTCCTTCTACGAAAGGCGAATTCTCTGCCCACTTCCTTGGCCAAGGCCTGGGATTCCTCCCCGCTGCTTCCCATCCTGGCGGTAACCGTCGCCTATATGGTCAGCGGTCGACTGGGTTTGGAACTGGCCATTCCGCCGGGCTACGCCACCGCGGTGTGGCCACCGTCCGGTATCGCCCTGGCGGCGGTGCTGTTGCGGGGGCCGACGATGTGGCCCGGAATCCTGTTGGGATCGTTCTGCGCCAATGTCGGCAACGGGTTTGACGGTTCGTCGCCGATGGCCCTGGCGTGGTCGATCGGGATTCCCCTGGCAATCGCCACCGGCGCGTCGTTTCAGGCTCTGTTCGGCGCCTGGCTGATCAACAGGAAGCGTGACGCCTCGCTCCGCTTCGCCGATGCCGGCGACGTCGTCCGCCTGTTTGGACTGGGCGGCATGGTCGCCTGCCTGGTCAATTCCAGCCTGAGCGTCACCCTGCTTTGCCTGGCGGGACGAATTCCGCCGGCTGCCGCCGCCGGCAGCTTGGCGACCTGGTGGGCCGGCGATGCCATCGGCGTCTTCGTCTTCACCCCGCTGGTCGTCTGCTGGACGGCGCGCCCGCGTGAGGCGTGGATCGGCCGCTGGCGGCCGATGACCCTCTGCCTTACCTCCAGCTTCTGCCTGACCGTGATGATGGTGGGGGCCATTACCACGCTCGAGCGAGACAAGCTGGGGGACGATTTCTCGGAATTTTCCAATCAGCTCGTCGCGCGACTTCAGCGGGAACTGCCGCCCTCCGGGCGCGCCCTGGACGAAGTGGCCGCCAATGCCTTCGCCGGCTACAATCTGGCCGGAATCCATTACTGGGTGCTTGACGAACGCCTCGCCGTCGGCGCCGACGTCGTGACCGCCAACACCGTCGAGCCTCCCGGCCCCTTCCGCGTCGCCGAACGTGGATTGTTCGGCGGCAAGATCGAGATCGGCGACCGGCTGCCGCTATCGGCGGGGGGCGACGGCTGGATTTTGCAGACGGCGCCGACCCAGGAATACTTCGCCCGCCACCGGCTGACCAATTCCTGGACGGTAATGATCGGCGGCCTGCTGTTCACCGGTCTGCTGGGCGCCTTCGTGATGGTGGTGACCGGCCGCGAACCGGCGTTGCGCCGGCTGGTCGAACGCCGCACCGCCATGCTGGCGGCGTCCGAGGCGCGCCTTCGGGAATATTCCGAAGCGGTGGCCGATTGGTTCTGGGAGACCGACAAGGATCATCGCTTCACCTTCTTCTCGGAATCCTTCGAAACGACGCTGGGCCGCAATCCCGACAACATGATCGGCAAACGCCGCTGGGACGTGGCCAACGAAACCATGGAAGTCGACCCGGAACAGTGGGAGGCCCATATCGCCGACCTCACCGCCCACCGGCCGTTCCGCGACTTCAAGTACTGGATATCGGACGATTCCGGGCGGCCGAAATGGATCAAGGTCAGCGGCATTCCCCGCTACGACGCCAACGGAATCTTCCTCGGCTATCGCGGCACCGGCACCGACGTCACCAGCGCGGTCGCCAACGCCCATCGCATGCACATGCTGAACCGCGCGGTCGAACAGAGCCCGGTATCGGTGGTCATCACCGATCTCGAACCACGCATCGAATACGTCAACGCCAAGTTTCTCGGTACCTCGGGCTACGAGCGCGACGAAGTCATCGGTCAGAACCCCAGCATCCTCAAATCCGGACTGACGCCCCCCGAAACCTTCGACGAGATGTGGCGAACGCTGACGGAAGACCGCGAATGGCACGGCGAATTCGTCAACCTGCGCAAGAACGGCGAGGCCTATTGGGAATTGGCCACGGTGCAGCCCATTCATGACCTTGAGGGCAAGGTCACCAATTACCTGGCGATCAAGACCGACATCACCGAGCGCAAGCGGACCGAGGCGCGCATGGCCGAACTGATGGACGAATTGCGCCGCTCGAACGCCGAGCTCGAACAATTCGCCTACATCGCCTCGCACGATCTGCGCCAGCCGCTCCGTATGGTCACCTCGTACGTCGAGTTGCTCGAACGACGGCTCGGCGACAGGTTGGACCAGGAAGAGCGGGAATTCATCGACTTCGCCCGCGACGGCGCCCGGCGCATGGACCGCCTGATCGTCGATCTCTTGGACTATTCGCGTATCGGCCGAAGCACCGACCTGCCGGAAATGGTCGATCTGGGCGAAGTCCTGGCCGAGACCCGCCAGAACCTGGAGGTGGCGATCGAGGAGGCGGCCGCGGTATTGCGGCTGCCCCCGTCCCTTCCGACCATCCCAGGCAATTACACCGAGCTGATGCGGCTGTTCCAGAACCTGATCGGCAACGCCATCAAATACCGGGCGCCAGGAACCGCCCCCGCCATCGAGGTGTCATGCCACGCCGAGGAAGGCTTCTGGGTGCTGTCGGTAAAGGACAACGGCATCGGCATTCCGGCCGACCAACTCGACCGCATCTTCGGGGTGTTCCAGCGCCTGCACACCCGCGAAACCTATGACGGCACCGGTATCGGCCTTGCCGTCTGCCGCAAGGTGGCCGAAAGCCATGGAGGCCGCATTTCGGCGCGGTCGGAAGTGGGCGTGGGCAGCGAATTTCTGGTAACCTTGCCGCGATCCACGGCGATGGAGGCGGCGCCTTGACGGTTGACGACGGCCTGCCCCGCTTGGGCCTGACCCATGTGCCGATCAGGCGGCCGGAGCGGGCCGCCGAAGCCGCGGCGATGCCGACCGCCGGCAAGGCCACCCGCGCCGCCGCCCCGCTGAAGGTCCTGCTGGTCGAGGACGATGCCGGCGACAGCCGACTGATCCGGGTGGCGTTGAGCGAAGTCCGGGAGCATCGCTTCACCATCACCGCCTGCACCACCCTGGCCGAGGCGATCCGCCTGACCCAGGAAGGCGTCTTCGATGTCGCCCTCTTGGACCTCAACCTGCCCGACAGCACCGGTCTGCCGACGCTGACCCGCGTCGGGGAGGTGGCGCCCGAGTTGCCGGTGGTGGTGCTGACCGGACTGTCCGATTCATCTTTGGCGGCGCAGGCGCTGGAGGCCGGAGCCCAGGACTTCCTGGTCAAGGGCGACGATAGCGGCTGGGCGGTGGCCCGCGCCATCCGCCACGCCATCACCCGTATGGCCGGCCTGAGGGAACGTCAGGCGTTGCTCGCCCGCATGACCGAGGAAATCACCACCGCGCGCGCCATGCAGTTCGACCTGCTCCCCAACGACGACCGCATCCGCACCGCCTTGGCCGGCCAGGGACTGATGGTCGAATCCTGCTTCGAACCGTCGTCGGGGATCGGCGGGGACCTGTGGGGCTGCGCGCCGATCGGCCTGTCGAAGATGGGCTTTTTCACCTTCGATTTCGCCGGCCACGGCATCGGCGCGGCGCTCAACGTCTTCCGCCTGCACACGCTGATCCGCAACCACGCCGACTGGTTCGCCGATCCGGCCGAAATGCTGCAGCAGATCAACGGCCAATTGGCCCGGCTGCTGGCGCCCGGACAGTACGCGACAATTTTCGTCTGTTGCATCGATTCCGCCGCCAACACGCTGGTATGGTCGGGCGCCGGCTCGCCGTCGCCGCTCCTGATCGACGGCGACCATATGGAATCGCTGGAAACCCGGGGCCTGCCGCTGGGATTGGACGCCAAGGCCCATTACACCAACCGTCACGTCGCCTTTCCGCAAGGGACCAGCCTGTTCCTGTACAGCGACGGCTTTTCCGAGGCGCACGACCGCGACGGCCGCATGATCGGCGACTTCCGTATCATGGGGATGGCGGGATTGGTGGCGGCCGAGAAGAGCGACGTTTCGCCGCTCGGCCGGCTGATGGACCGATTCATCGACATCGTCCGGCAGCCGATCGAAGACGACCTTACCGCCCTGTGGATCACCCGCCCGACATTGCCGGAGAGCCTGTGATGGACTTGAATCTTCCCGAAAACTCGGCCGATCCGGTTTTTCGCCTTGGTGGAACCCTGACCTACCGCGACAACACCGAGTTCAACCGCCTGGTCACCCGACTGGGGAACGGCACCGGCACCGTCACCCTCGACCTCGCCGCGCTCGAATACATGGATTCCTTCGGCGTCGGCCTGATGATGCTGGTGCGCGACGAGGCGCGCAAACACGGGCGCCGACTGCGCATCGTCAATCTCCAGAAGCCGATTCGCGAACTGTTCGAGCGGCTCGACCTGATGGCCGAACTGCCGATCGATCAGGGGACGGAAAGTCCGGCCGCGCCGACCATCCGCCAGGAAGGCGGCCGCCTTATGGTTTCGGACGTCACCGAGACCGGAACCGACGCGCGGGTGCGCCTGTCGGGGCGCTTCGTCGTCGCCGACCAACAGCAATTCCTGCCGGTGATCGCCGCCATCGGTCGGCGCCGCTCGGGCAGCCTGGTCATCGACCTCGAAGCCTTGACCTTCATGGACTCGGCCGGCCTGTCGATGATCATGCTGGCCAATGACGAGGCCCGCCGCGGCGGCACCGCCATCGCCATCGCCAAGCCGAGGGGCGCGGTGAAGGACCTGTTGAAGCTGGCGGCCATCGATCTGGTCATTCCCGTCCATGACGATCTCTAACGGCAATCCCGCAATGGCGCGGACCGTCCATCTGGTGGTTGCCGGCGATCATCCCAGCCCGGAATTGCTGGTCGGCTGGGAGCGATTGGGCGTGCGGCCGCTGGAGGTCGCCGCCCCCGAGCCCGGCACCTCGGCACCCTGCCTGCTGCTGGCGCCGGCGCTACGCGGCTTCGTGCGGGCCGGCCTGACCCAGCCCTTCCATGGGTTCGTCGAGCAGGGCCGAGGCTCCGAAACGCTGTCGACCAATTCGGTTTCCACCATCCTGAAGGGCGGACTGGCGCTGTCGCTGACCACCTCGGCCGCCTATTCGCTCGATGCCGCCCGACTGACGGCGGCGGCGATCGGCGAGCGCTTCGGCGTCGCCAGCCATCTCCAAGGACGGCTTGAACTGGTGCTTGCCGAAGCGGCGGCGAACGCGGTCATCCACGGCAATCTCGGCCTTTCCAGCGAGGACCGGGGCAGCGTCGACGGTGTCGCCGCTTTTCAATCGGCCATCAATGAACGCCTGGCCGACCCCAATCTGGCGACACGCCGGATCGAGATCGCCGTTTTGCGCCAGGGAACGACGCTGACGCTCGGCGTCACCGACCACGGCCAGGGCTACGATCTATCGCGAGAATTATCACGGCCGACGGCACGGACCGACACCTTCGGACGTGGGCTGGCGCTGATCCGCTGGCTAAGCAAGAGCGTCACCGCCGCCGATGGCGGCCGCACCCTGCTGGTCGCTTTCGACCTTGGCTGACAACACAAATTTCGCGCCGGAGGCTTGATCCGGCGGAAAGAGTCGCCACTTCCAAAGGCGTAAGGTATATTAAGACTTTAGGAGGAGGCCAATGGAAGGACAAGAAGGGAAATGCGGCAGTTGCGCCTTCTGGGAAAAGCTGTTCGGCCGGTCGGCTGACGGCAACTGCCTGGTGGATTCGCCTCAACGATCCGGCTGCCAGATGTGGGCCTCGCTCAAGACGCTAAAAGATAACGGTCCGTTACGGGGCGTGTGGCAAATGCTGACGCTCCCGCCGCGCCGCTGACGCCTTGCCCTCGGTTATGCCGCCGTCCTATGGTTGACGGCGACCGCTTAGGGGGAGAAGCAGCATGGTCAAGGAAACCCTTGCCGACATCGTCGCCGCCCATGGGCGCTGGCTGCGCGGCGAGCCAAACGGCGCCCGGGCCAAGCTTGATCACGCCAATCTGTCCGGACTCGACCTCAAGGGCTGGAACCTGCGCGAAGCCAGCCTGCGCGAGGCCGATCTGTCGGAAGCCGATCTAACCGGCGCCGACCTTTCCCACGCCAATCTCAGTGGCGCCAATCTGCGCGGTGTCGACCTGTTCGGCGCCGACCTGTCCGAAGCAGACCTGTCGCAGGCCGACCTCCGGGAAGTGGTGTTCGAAGGCGCCAATCTCGACGGCGCCGATATTTGGCGGGCCAATCTCCACGGCGCGATTATCGACCCGAAGACGCTCCACCGTCTCCTGCGCTGCGTGATGCCGAAGGCGACGACTTAACGTCGCCGGCCGGCGCCTTTTGCGACTCGGGCGCCGCCATTTCGCGGCCGCAGCCGACGCAGCGGCCGTTGCGGCCGGGACTGCAGATGCCGACGCAAATGGGTTCGGGTCGATTGGCCATTGCCCCTCCTTAGACGGTGACGCCCAAAATGTGCGTCACGGTCTAAGTCAATAAAGTTCGCCCTCGCCGGGCGCTGGCTCCGCCAGATTTGGCGCCCGACGCTCTAGTGGCTGAGAATCTTGGCGAGGAATTGCTGGGCGCGCTCCGAATGAGGGCGGCCGAAGAAATCCTCCTTGGGGGCGTCTTCGACGATGCGGCCGTGGTCCATGAAGATGACGCGGTGGGCGACATTCTTGGCGAAGCCCATCTCGTGGGTGACCACCACCATGGTCATGCCTTCCTTGGCCAACAGCACCATGACGTCGAGCACCTCGCTGATCATTTCGGGATCGAGCGCCGAGGTCGGCTCGTCGAACAGCATGCAGATGGGATCCATCGCCAAGGCCCGGGCGATCGCCACCCGCTGTTGCTGACCACCCGACAATTGACCGGGGAACTTGGCGGCATGGCCGGCCAGCCCGACACGATCGAGCAGTGCCTTGGCCTTGGTCACCGCCTGCTCGCGGCTACGGCCCAGCACCTTGACCGGGGCGATGGTCAGATTGTCGAGCACGCTCATGTGCGGAAACAACTCGAAATGCTGGAACACCATGCCGACCCGCGCCCGCAATTTCGGCAGGTTGGTGGCGGGGTCGCCGACCGAGATGCCATCGACCTCGATCCTCCCCTTCTGGAAGGCCTCCAGGCCGTTGACGCACTTGATCAGCGTCGACTTGCCCGAACCCGAGGGGCCGCAGACCACCACCACCTCGCCCTTCTCGACGCGGGTGGCGCAGTCGGTCAGCACCTGGAATTCGCCGTACCATTTCGACACCCCGTTGATGTCGATCATCGGACCATCTCCTCAGCGCAGGATGGCGATACGACGCTGCAAGCGCCGCACCAGCCAGGACAGGAACAGGCAGATGGCGAAATAGATCGCCGCCACGAACAGGTACATCTCGACCGGCCGGTTATAGTTCTTGCCGGCGATATCGGCGGCCTTCAACAGATCCTTGGCGCCGATGGCGTAGACCAGCGAGGTGTCCTGGAACAGAATCACCGTCTGGGTGAACAGCACCGGCAGCATGTTGCGGAAGGCCTGGGGCAGCACCACATGGCCCATCACCCGCCAGTAATTCATTCCCAGCGCCTGCCCGGCCCAGACCTGGCCGCGCGACACGCCCTGGATGCCGGCGCGCATGATCTCGCCGTAGAAGGCCGCCTGAAAGGCGGTGAAGGTGATCAAGGCCGACTTCTCGGCGCCGATCGGCTTGCCGGTGATCAGCGGGATCACCAGGAAGAACCACAGGATCACCATCAACAGCGGAATCGAGCGCATGGCGTCGACGTAGAAGGTCGCCGGCGCCCGCAGCATCGGGAAATCCGACAGCCGCGCCATCGCCAGCAGGGTGCCGATGACGATGCCGCCGATCATCGCCACCACGGTCAGATTGACGCTGAACATCAGGCCGTCGGCAATGAACGGCAGGCTGGCCGGAACCACCGAGAAATCGAGGCCGCCGAACATCTCAACGCCCCCCGCCGACGGTGCCGGGAATCTGGGTGCGGCGCTCGATCACCTTCATCAGTCGGTTGGCGAGATAGGCGCAGATGAAATAGAGCGTGGTGACCGCCAGATAGGTCTCGATCCCCTGCTCGGACTCCTCCTGCATCTGGCGGGCGACGAAGGTCAGCTCGATGACGCCGATGGCGAAGGCCACCGAGGAATTCTTGATGACGTTCATGAACTCCGAGGTCAGCGGCGGCATCACCAGGCGCAGGGCCACCGGCAGCAGCACGAAGCGATAGGTCTGGAAACCCGAGAAGCCCAGGGCCTGGGCGGCCATACGCTGACCCTTGGCCTGGGACTGGATGCCGGCCCGCACTTGTTCCGCGATGCGCGCGGCGGTGAACAGGCCCAGGCAGATCGAGGCGGTGACGAACTCCTTGGCCGGCAGATCCTGCTTCACCCACAGGGACAGCCCCTTAGGCAGCAATTCGGGGACGACGAAGAACCACAGGAACAACTGGACCAGCAGCGGGATGTTGCGGAACAGCTCGACGTAGCCCGTCGCCAGCGCCACCACCCAGCGATTGTTGACGGTGCGCAGCGCTCCCATCGCCACCCCGACCACCAACCCCAGCACCCAGGCGGTCAGCGATACCGCCACCGTCCAGCCCAATCCCGAGATCAGCCAGTCGAGATAGGTCTCGTCGCCGCCGGGGATGGGCTCGAGGAATATGCCCCAGTTCCAGTGATAGCCCATGGATCAAGGCTTCGGATTGAAGGACTCGGCCGGGGCGTCGCTGGGATTCTTGATCAACGCCTTCAACTGCTCGCTCATCGGGAAGTTCATGTTGACCATCTTGGGCGGAATCGGCGACAGGAACCACTTGGTATAGAGCGTGTCGATCTCGCCCGACGTCATCATCGCCTTGACCGCGTCATCGACCAGCGCCTTGAACTGCGGGTCGTCGCGCCGGATCATCACCGCGATCGGCTCGATGTTCAGCACCTCGCCGACGATGGCGTAATCGGCCGGATTCTTCGCGGTGGCGATCAGCCCGGCCAGCAGATTGTCGTCCATGACGAAGGCGACGGCGCGGTCGGTTTCCAGCATCAGGAAGGAATCGGCGTGGTCCTTGCCGTAGACTTCCTTGAAGTCCAGGTTCTGGCCCTTCTTGTGGGCGCGGATCAGCTGAACGCTGGTGGTGCCGGCCGAGGTCGCCACCGGCTTGCCCTGCAACTGCGCCAGTTCGGTGATCCCGGAAGCCTTCTTCACCGCCATGCGGACGTTGGTGACGAAGGTGGTGGGGGCGAAGGCCACCTGCTTGGCGCGGGCCTCGTTGTTGGTGGTCGAGCCGCATTCAAGATCGATGGTGCCGTTGGTGATCAGCGGAATGCGGTTCTGGCTGGTCACCGGCTGCAGATCGACCTTCAGCGCCGGCAACGCCAGGCGGGCCTTGACCGCGTCGACGATGCGACCGCAAACGTCGATGTGGTAGCCGATCGGCTGTTGCCGGTCGTCGAGATAGGACAGCGGATACGACGATTCGCGATAGCCGACGCCGATGGCGCCGTTGTCCTTGACCTTCTTCAAGGTGCCGGTCAAATCCTCGGCGGCCGCCGCCGAGGCGGCGGCGGCGAGGCATAGGCACAGAGCGACGATTCCTCGAGCGATACCCATGGCATGGCCTTTCCCGGAAAAACCCGGAAATACCATAGGCCAGCCGATGCGCCTTGGCTAGCGGACGATCTGCCAGGATCCGTCGGGCTGGAGGCAGGCGGTGCCGTAGCTGGGCCGCACCATGCCTCCGACGATCACCGTGCTTTGGTATTCACGGCAATAGCGGCCCAAGCGGTCGAGATAGGTGTCGGAGGTGGGCGTCGCCTGGACCGGCGCCATCACCACCGGCGCCGGCATGTAGACGACGCTCGGGGGGGGAGGTGGGGGCGGGTAGACCATGATCACTTCCTCGCGTCCCCACGGACGATGCCGGCGATGCCACCCCCACTCGTCCGCCATTGCCGCATGAGCCAGCGAAGCCAGCCCCGCAGCCAACACGAACGTCGCCACCACGCGTTTCATTTTCTTTCTCCGCTCCATGGAACCGCCACGGATGGGGTTCCACGATCACGGATGCTACGACGGGATTGTGGCGGAATCGCGTAGATTCATTGACGCGGCCAAGGGCCGGAGCGCCGCCATGTCGTCGCGCGTGATATGGGTCAGCACCCAATCGGCGACCGTGTCGAACAAGACCTCGGCCGTCACCGATTGACGGTCCTCCCACAACGCCTCGACCAAACCGACCAGTCGCCGATGCTCGGCGGCATGGGCCTCCAGCTTTTCCGGGGCGACCTGGGCGATGTAGTGCTCCTCGCTGACGAAATGATAGCGGGTGTAGTCGATCAGCGCCTTGATATCGGCCAGAAGGCCGGGGCCGGGACGCTCGCCGAACAGCCGCTGGATGTCCTGGGCCAAGGCGACGATGCGCTGGTGCTGTTGATCGACCAGGGGAATGCCGGAGACCAGATGCGGCCCCCAGCGAATGTCCCTCACCGTCGGCCGCGTCGTGGCGGAATCGTCGCAGGAGGTCCCGGCAGCCATTTCACCTCCCCAGTGGATGGCGCACATCAGACAACGCTAACCCAGTGCCCCCCGACCTTCAACCGATTCGGAATTATGCGAATTCGCTACATCTTTTCATCGCTCGCCCGCGTGATAAATTTGGCGGCCCGCGTCCAGGTCAGGAGAAGTCCCGTGGCCCACGTCATCGCCCTTCGCCACGTCGCCTTCGAGGATTTGGGCAGTCTGGGGCCATTGCTGGCGAAACGCGGGCACCGGGTCGAGTACATCGAGGCGGCGGCCGGCGATTTCAGTGGATTGGAGGAAGCGCCCCCCGACTTGCTGATCGTCCTTGGCGGCCCGATCGGAGTCTATGACGAGGAGCTCTACCCCTTCCTCGGCCGCGAGATCGCCCTGCTGAAGGCCCGTCTGGCGGCGGGCGGTCCGACGCTCGGGCTGTGCCTGGGGGCGCAGTTGATGGCGCGGGCACTGGGAGCCAGGGTCTATTTCTCCGGCGGCAAGGAGATCGGCTGGTCGCCACTGGCGTTGACACCGGAGGGGCGGCGCTCGCCGCTACGCCATCTCGACGGGCCGGTGCTGCATTGGCACGGAGACACCTTCGATCTGCCCCCCGGCGCCCTTCATCTGGCAGCCACCCCGCAGACCGTGAATCAGGCCTTCGCGGTGGGCACCCACGCGCTGGGGCTGCAATTCCACCCCGAAGTCACCGCCGAAGGCCTGGAATTCTGGTATGTCGGCCATGCCGGCGAAATCGGCGCCACCCCAGGCCTGTCGGTGCCGGGGTTGCGGGCCGACGGCGCCCGCCACGCCGCCGCGCTGGCGGCGGCGGCCCAACGCTGTTTCAGCGACTGGCTGGACTCGGTTGGCCTCTAACCCGCCGCCGGCAAGGTGAAGTGGAAGGTCGAGCCCTCACCCGGCACCGAAGTCACCCAGATCCGGCCGCCGTAATGCTCGACGATCTTCTTGCAGACCGCCAGGCCGATACCGGTGCCGTCGCGGCGGTTACCGGTGTGCAGCCGCTGGAAGATGACGAAGATCTGTTCGAAATATTGGGGTTCGATACCGATGCCGTTGTCGGTGACCGTGACATGCCAACCGCCGCCCTCGGCCGGACCGGCGGCGATACGGACCACCGGCGGGCGATCGGGAGACCGATATTTGAGGGCGTTGCCGATCAGGTTCTGGAACAGCCGTTCCATGTGACCGGCGCAGGCGGTCACCGTCGGCAATGGACTTTCGGTCACGATCCGCGCCCCCGACTCGCCGATCGCCAGCCGCAGTTGGCCGACCGTGGCCTGGAGCGCGTCGGCCAAGGAAATGGGACTTTCGTCCGTGGCGCCCCGGCCGATGCGCGAGTACTCCAACAGATCCTGGATCATGGTGTCCATCCGCCGCGCCCCGTCGCAGGCGAAGCCGATGAATTCCAGCGAATCCTTGTCGAGACCGTCGCCCAGCCGTCGACGAAGCAGTTCGAGGAAGCTGGTCACCATACGCAAGGGCTCGCGCAGGTCATGGGAGGCGACGTAGGCGAATTGTTGCAATTCGTCGTTCGAGCGGGAAAGCTCGGCGCTCTTGCGCTCGATCTCCGCCGCCCGGCTTTCGGCCAAGTCGCGCTGGACCCGCGTCTGAAAGTCGCGAGCGGCGATTTCCGCCGCCGCACGATCGAGACAATTGGCGACCAGGGAAATCTCCTTGCACGCCACCCGGTCGGACGCTCCCATTTTCCCAGGATCGCCGACGGCCATGGAATCGGCGAAATTGGCCAGGGAGCGCAACGAGCGCGCCAGCCGCAAACCAAGGACCACCGCCAAGGCGATACCCGGCAGCACCAGCAGCAAAGCGCCGCCGGCATAGGCGGCGATCAGGTCTTGGATGGGGGCGATGACCGCGTGCCGCGACAGACCCGACGCCACGCCCCAGCCGGAACGACCCGAGCGCTCATAGGCCACGAATAGCGCCTCGCCGCTGTCGGAACGCAGCATCACATGGCCGCGCCCTTCGGCGGCCAGCAATTCGGCCAGCCGCTGGCGCGAGGCGGCATCCAGGCTCGATTGCTTGGGAAAGCGCGCCACGTCCTGGGCCTTGCCGTCAACAATCGCCGCCTCCCACGGCGCCAGAGTCCGTTCGACCAATGGCGCGAAACGCTCGGCGAACAACCCCACCGCCAGCGCCATCGGCTTGCCGGCGACCGTCACCGGTCTGATCATGGCGAAAATCGGCCGGCGCGACGTGGCGCCCAGGAAGATATCGGACACCACGGTGCGTCGGCCGGCCAGCGCCGCCAGCGCCGCGACCTCGGGGACCGAGAAGGCGGGTGGCGTCTGCCCCACCGGAACGCGGCTATTGAGGATGGTGACGCCGTCCGGACGCAGCAGCGAAACCGCGTCGACCCGGTCGCCGGTCACCGCTTGGGCTTGGCGGTGAAAGCCGTCGAGATCGCCCTTGCCCAGCAACGTACTGGCGGCCAGGGCATCCAGCGTTCCGGCCAGGGCGTCCATCTGCGAATCGACCGAACCGATGATAAAGGTGGTGCGGGCGTCGATGCGGCTCCAGGCGACATCGATTTCGCGCTCAAGAACGACGAAAAACAGGGAAAGGGCGAGAACAACCGCCGGCAGAAAGGCTGCGGCAACCAGAATCGACAGGTAGTTGATGATGCCCCGATTGCGGGTAAACATCGACACTCCCAGGATTGATTACCCTAGGATGCCATACTATCGATTGGGACACAGCCCGGTTTCGCGATGATCGCGTCGCCGTGTCAATGGCAGATGCCATAGCCTCCGGCCATTACCGCCCGTACCGGCGGAATATCCACCGTCACCGAGGCGAGCCGCCGTCGCTGGGCGGTATCGACAACCACCAACTCGCCCGCCCGTTCGAGCGGCAGATAGAGCTTGCCGCCATCGGGCGTCACCGTCCCCGCCCCGGCCACGCCGCCAAGGGCGATGCTTCCCGTCCTCGCCCGGTGTTCAAGGTCGTAGACCTGGAGCGCTCCGCTGTCGTCGGGAGCGAAGGCCACGGTATCGAACCAGGCGCTGTAGACGGCGGCAACGCCACGCGCGGCCTTGAGCGGCGCCGATTGCCCAAACGACCCGGCCGACACCAGGGTCACGGTGGCGGCATCCGGTGCCGGCAGCATCAACGTCTGCCCGGTTCCGGACAGGAAGAGCCCCCCCACCTCCGGCGCCGGCGCCGATTTCAGTTCGGACCCGGCGCCAAGATCGAAATGAAGCACGGCGCCCCGCGCCAGCGCGAACCCGTCGCGGCCATTGGGCGACCGGGCCAATGCGAATGTTGTCGGCCCCTGGATCAGCGCCGTTGGCCGCCCGGCGCCAAGACCGAGCACCGCCACCCCCTCGACCGAATCGGCGGCGACGAACAGGGCCGCGCCGTTGCCGCTGAAAATCGCGTCGCGAATCCGTCGCGGCCCGGCCAGCCGCCCGGTCTCGCGAATGGTCAGCAGATCGACGAGGGCGACGCGCCCCTCGGCATCGTCGAAGGCCGCCAGCGTGACCCCGTCGGGACTGAGCAACAGCCGCGTCGGGGCGAAGGACAGCGGCACCATCCGGGTCGAGCGCCCGACCAGGTTGACCACCGCCACCCCCGCCGTCCGCTCATCCGCCGCCACCAGGGTGGCCAGGCTCTCGGACACCACCATCTGCCGGGGCACCAGTCCCAGGTCGAGATGACCGACGACCTGGTCGAGGTTGGTATCGATCACCGCCACCGATTGGGCATCGCGGCCGGCGACGAACAGCATGTGCTGAACCGCGCCGAAGCCTTCGCCGGCAAAGACCGGTGGCGACAAGAACCCAAGAATAAACAGGCACAGGAAAAAACGGGGGAATCGCATGATGACCATGAAGGGTATCGGGGGGCGGCTTCATGCCGCCCCCCGCCGCACCGAGATCAGTTCTTGGCGAGGACGTAGGGATTGAACTCGTTGGTGTAGACGTCCTTGGCCTTGATGGCGCCGGCCGGCAGCTTACCCTCCTGCACCAGGTAGTCGATCCACCACTGCACCGGCCCGTCGTTGGGCACCAGGCCGTTGGCGTAGAAATTCCAGCTGCCGGCGTACTGGGGGTCGAGGCCGCGACGCTTGGCGAAGATCAGGCCGGCCTCCTTGTGGTTCTGATTGGTCCAGTTGGAGGCCCGCACCAGCACCTTGACGAACTTCTTCACCACGTCGGGATGTTCCTTGATGAAGTCGTCATGGGTGAAGTAGGGCAGCATCCCGGCCTCGCCCTTGTCGACCACATAGTCGTTGAAGATCTCGCGGCCGGCGCCCGAGCCCACCACCTTTTCGTAATAGGGCGAATGCAGCACGCCGACATCGATCAGCCCCTGGGCCAGCGCCTGCTCCTGGTTGGCGTCGGGGACGACGACGAAATTGATGTCCTTGTCCAGCCCGTTGCGGCGCAGGTGCTCCTTCAGAACGTATTCCGAGCAGGCGCCGAAGCTGTTGATGCCGACCTTCTTGCCCTTGAGGTCCCGCACCGCCCGGATATCGCTGTCGGGCTTGACCAGGTACTTCATGTGCGGCAGTTCCTCGGTGGTCTGCGCCCCGGCGGCGACGATCCGAAGCTTGGCCCCGCCCTGGTTGGCGGTCAGGATCAGCGGCGTCATGCGATTGGCGAAGTCGATGGTGCGCGACGCCACGGCGGGGACCAACTGGGCGGCGGAAACCTCGCCCACCCATTCGATCTGCAAGCCCTCCTCGGCGAACCAGCCCTTTTCGTCGGCGACATAGACCGGGTCGAACCAGGGAATGTTGGCGTAGCGGATCTTGAACGGCTCGGCGGCGCTGGCGGAACCGCCGGACAGCAGCGGCACGACCACGGCCGCCAGGGCGGCAAGTTTGGCGATCTTCATCGGGCACTCTCCTTCACGATGACGTCTTTGTCGAAAACTCAGTGACCGCCGGCCTCACGCCATCGGGTGGCGTGGCGCTCCAGCACCAGCAGCAGCTTGTTGAGGGCAAGCCCGAAGGCCGCCAGGGCGATGATGGCGGCGTACATGTCGGGGATGCGGAAGACCTCCTGGGAATACAGCACCAGGAAGCCGAGACCGGAATTGGCGCCGATCATCTCGGCCGCCACCAGCACCATGAAGGCGTAGGCGGCGCCAAGGCGAACGCCGGTGAAGATCGACGGCGCCGCCGCCGGCAGGATGACCTTGCGGAACAGCACCAGCCCGGTGGCGCCCATCGAGCGGGCCGAGCGCAGCAGCACCGGGTCGATGCCCTTGACCCCGGTGGTGGTGTTGAGCAGCACCGGCCACACCGAGGCCCAGAAGATGATCACCACCTTCGACACCTCGCCGATGCCGAACAGCAGGATGAAGACCGGGAACAGGGCGATCGCGGAAATCTGACGGCCGAACTGCAACGGCCCGTCGACCGCGCGCTCGAAGCCCCGATACCAGCCGGTCAGGAGGCCGAGCGGCACGCCCAGCGCGATCGACACTCCCAATCCCTCGGCGATGCGGGTCAGGCTGATCAGCGCATGCTTGGCGATCGCCCCCGACGCCGTCATCTGCCAAAGGGTGGTGACCACCTGGGAAACCGGACTGAGGAAATGGGGATTGACCAGCCCCAGCCGGGGGGCCGCTTCCCACAGCGCCAGGATGGCGGCGATGACGACGAGGCGGAGCAGCAATGGGACCATGGTCAAGCCGTCCCGCGCGCGCCGGAGGTCAGCAGCGAGGCGAGAAAGCCGCGCCGGACGGCGGGGCGCGGCGCGGTCTCGGCGACCGAAGCGAAGGCCTGGGCGGTGGTCTTGTCGACCTCCTCGGCCAGCAGCTCCCACAGGGCATGGCGGACGCGGGCGAATTCCGGCGTCGAGCGGACATCGCGGCCATAGCGCGGCGCGGGCAATTCGACATCGACGATCCGCTTGATCCTGCCGGGACGAGCGGTGATCACCGCCACCCGCTGGGCCAGGAACACCGCCTCGTCGATGGAATGGGTGATGAAGATCACCGTCTTGCCGGTCTGTTCCCAGATGCGCAGCAATTCGTCCTGAAGAATTTCCCGGGTCTGGGCGTCGAGCGCGGCGAACGGCTCGTCCATCAGCAGCACCTCGGGATCGAAGGCGAGCGCGCGGGCGATGGCCACCCGCTGCTTCATGCCGCCCGACAGCTGGGCCGGATAGCGGTCCTCGAAGCCGGAAAGGCCGACGGCGGCGATGTGACGGCGGGCGAGCGCGGCGCGCTCGGCCGTCGGCACCTTCTTGATCTCGAGGCCGAAGGCGACGTTTTCGAGCACGGTGCGCCAGGGAAACAGCGCGTAATCCTGGAAGACGACCCCCCGGTCGAGACCCGGCCCGTCAATCTCGCGGCCCAGCACCTGGACACTGCCGTCGGCCGGCACCAGGCCGCCGACCACATGCAGCAGCGTCGACTTGCCGCAGCCGCTGGGGCCGAGCACGGCCAGGAACTCGCCCTTGCGGACATCAAGGCTGACGTCGTCCAGCGCGGTGAAGGCGGGCGCCTCGCCGCGCGGCGGGTAGGTCTTGGTCAGACTGGAAATGCGGATCGAATGTTCGGGCATGGGGGCGACTCCTTACCACAATGATTCTAGTAGAAAATAGACTTGTCAATCGCGGAAATGTTTTTCATACCCATGGCAGCCATGACCACATCACGCGCCTGTGAAATCGGCCGCCGTGGGAGAACGTGACAAATGACCACCCCCGAGACATATCCGGTCCCGCCCGGCTTCGCCGCCCACGCCCATGTCGACGCGGACGCCTATGAGCGCCTTTACCGGCAGTCGCTCGAGGACACCGAGGGCTTCTGGCGCGACCAGGCCACCTTCCTCGACTGGATACGCCCCTTCACCCGCGTCCGTGACGCCAGCTTCGCCCCCGACGACGTCCACATAAGCTGGTTCGCCGACGGTACGCTCAACGCCTCGGTCAATTGCGTCGACCGCCATCTGCCGGCCAAGGCCGACAAGCCGGCGATCCTGTGGGAGGGCGACGCCCCCGGCGAATCGCGCGTCGTCACCTGGGGCGAATTGGCCGCCAAGGTCAATCGGCTGGCCAACGTGCTGAAGGGTTTGGGAATCGGCAAAGGCGATGTCGTCGCCATCTATCTGCCGGTGATCCCCGAGGTGATGGTGGCGATGATGGCCGTGGTGAGAATCGGCGCCGTGCATTCGGTGGTGTTCTCGGGCTTCTCCTCGGAAGCCCTGGCCAACCGGATCGAGGATTCCGGCGCCAAGGCGCTGATCACCGCCGACGAGGGCCACCGGGGCGGTCGCGCGATTCCGCTGAAGCGTCAAGCCGACGTGGCGGTGGCCGGGCAAGCCAGCATCCGCCATGTGGTGGTGGTGCGCCGCTCGGGCGCCGAGGTGCCGTTCCAGCCCGGCCGCGACGTCTGGTACGACGAGGCGACCGCCGCCGCCGAGCCGTGGTGCGAGCCGGTGGAGGTCGGCGCCGAGGACCCCTTGTTCATCCTCTACACCTCGGGGTCCACCGGCAAACCCAAGGGCCTGGTCCACACCACCGGCGGCTACCTCGTCCATGCCGGCACCTCGTGGCGGATCATCTTCGATTGGCACGAGGGCGACGTGTTCTGGTCGACCGCCGATGTCGGCTGGGTCACCGCCCACACCTACAAGCTCTACGGTCCGTTGCTGAACGGCGCCACCAGCGTCATGTTCGAAGGCGTGCCCAGTTGGCCCGATTCGTCGCGCTGGTGGTCGATCATCGAGCGCCACCGCGTCAACATCTTCTACACCGCGCCGACGGCGCTGCGCTCGCTGATGCGGGAGGGCGAGGCCCCGGTCCGCAAACACGACCTTTCCAGCCTTAGGGTGCTGGGCTCGGTCGGCGAGCCGATCAACCCCGAGGCCTGGCGCTGGTTCCACGCGCTGATCGGCGGCGGACGCTGCCCCATCGTCGACACCTATTGGCAGACCGAAACCGGCGCGGTGCTGCTGGTGCCGATTCCCGGCGCGGTTCCCAACAAGCCCGGCATGGCGGCCAAGCCCTATTTCGGCATCCGCCCGGCGGTGGTCGACGCCGACGGCAACACGCTGGAGGGCCCCGCCACCGGCAACATGTGCTTCATCGGCTCGTGGCCGGGTCAGGCCCGCACCATCCTTCACGACCGCGACCGCTTCGTCCGCACCTATTTCACCCCCTATCCCGGCCGCTTCTTCACCGGCGACGGGGTGACCCGCGACGAGGACGGCTATTACCGCATCACCGGGCGCGTCGACGACGTGATCAACGTCTCGGGGCACCGCCTGGGCACCGTCGAATTGGAAAGCGCCATCTCGTCCCATCCGTCGGTGGCCGAATCGGCGGTGGTCGGCTATCCCCACGACATCAAGGGCCAGGGCGTATTCGCCTACGTCACCCTGAAGGACGGCATCGCCGAGACCCCGGAATTGCGCAAGGAGATCATCGACCGGGTGCGCGGACGCATCGGTCCGATCGCCAGCCCCGACATCATCCAATGGGCCCCGGCCCTGCCGAAGAACCGCGCCGGCAAGATCCTGCGCCGCATTCTCAGCAAAGTGGCTGCGGACGATTTCAGCAATTTCGGCGATACTTCGACGCTCGCCGATCCGATCGTGGTCGACGATATCGTCCGCAGCCGCCAGGACACCCTTGCCAAGGAGAAGGCATGAACGCCGATGATCTGCGCGCCTTGCAGGCGCCGTTGAAGGACCAGTACAAGGCCGCCCCCGAGATCGCGCTGATCACCCTGTCGGCCAAGGGCGAACTGGCCGAAGACGACATCGTCTGCCGGGTCGAGACCGGCCGCGCCCTGATCGAGGCCGGCCTGCATCCCGCCACCGGCGGCACCGGCGCCTTCGCCTGTTCCGGCAACATGCTGCTCGACGCCCTGGTCGCCTGCGCCGGGGTGACGCTGAAGGCGGTCGCCACCGCCATCGGCTTCGACCTCAAGGGCGGCACCGTCTCGGCCGAGGGCGACCTCGATTTCCGCGGCACGCTGGGGGTGGCCAAGGACGCCCCCGTCGGCTTTGGCGAAATCCGCCTGCGCTTCGACCTCGACACCGCCGAACCGCAAGAGCGCATCGACCAGCTGACCAAGCTGACCGAACGCTATTGCGTGGTGTTCCAGACGTTGGCCAAGCCGCCGGCCCTGACGCTGACGGTCAAGACCCATGGCTAAGGACGGCCTGCGCCCCGAAACGCTGGTCGCCCAGGCTCTCGGCCGGGTCGATGCGCCGACCGGCGCCATCATTCCGCCGATCCATCCGTCGACCACCTACGAGCGCGACGCCGATCTCGGCTATTCGCGCGGGCACTGCTATTCGCGCCCCGACAACCCCACCTACCTCGCCGCCGCCCAGACTCTGACCGCCCTCGAACAGGGGGCCGAATCGCTGCTGTTCGCCTCGGGAATGGCGGCGGCGACCACCGCCTTCCTGGCCCTGGCGCCCGGCGATCACGTCGTGGTGTCGCGGGTGATGTACTGGGCCTTGCGCGCCTGGCTGCTGGGCTTCGCCAGCCGCTGGGGGCTGGAAGTCGAAATGGTCGACATCACCGACCTCGACGCGGTACGGGCGGCGCTGCGGCCCGGCGCCACCAAGCTGGTCTGGCTGGAAAGCCCGGCCAACCCGCTGTGGTCGGTCGGCGACATCGCCGCCCTCGCCGCCCTCGCCCATGGCGCCGGCGCCCGCCTGGCGGTCGATTCCACCGTCGCCACCCCGGTGCTGACCCAGCCCCTGATCCTGGGCGCCGATCTGGTCATGCATTCGGCCACCAAATACCTCAACGGTCATTCGGACGTGGTCGCCGGGACGCTGACCACCGCCCGCCAGGACGAATATTGGACGCGGATCAAGGCGGTCCAGGGCCAGGGCGGCGCCATTCTCGGCCCCTTCGAGGCCTGGCTGCTGCAACGCGGCCTGCGCACCCTGTTCGCCCGCGTCCGCTGGCAATCGGACAGCGCCCTGACCCTGGCCGGCCGCCTGGAAGCGCATCCCGGCATCGCCGAGGTGCTCTATCCCGGCCTGCCGGCCTTCCCCGGCCACGAGACCGCCAAGCGACAAATGAAGGGCGGCTTCGGCGGCATGCTGTCGATCCGCGTCAAGGCCGGCGAGGCGGCGGCGATCGCCACGGCGGGCAGGCTGAAGCTGTGGAAGCGGGCGACCTCGCTGGGCGGGGTGGAAAGCCTGGCCGAGCACCGCGCCAGCATCGAAGGCCCGGGCTCGCCGGTCCCGCCCGACCTGCTGCGCCTGTCGGTCGGCCTGGAGGCCACCGACGATCTTTACGACGACCTGGCGGCGGCGCTGGATGACTAGCATCGCCGACACCGCCAGCCCCCGCGAAAGCGTCTTTTCCATCGAGCAATCGGCCGTCCGCTTCGGCCCCGGCGCCCTGGCCGAGGTGGGACAGGAGGCGGCGGCGCTGGGCCTTGGGCGGGTGCTGCTGGTCACCGATCCGCGTGTGCGCCGCCAAACCGCCTTCGACACGGTGGCCTCGGCCCTCGGCGCCGCCGGCATCGCGGTCACGATCTTCGACCGGATCGCGGTCGAGCCGACCGATAGCGCCATGCAAGCCGCCGCCCGCGCCGCGATCGAGGCCGACGTCGATGGGTTCGTCTCGCTGGGCGGCGGCTCGACCATGGACACCGCCAAGGCCGCCAACCTGCTGGCCTCGTATCCGGCGCCGCTGACCGACTATGTCAGCGCGCCGGCGGGCCTGGCCCGGCCGGTGCCGGGACCACTGAAGCCGCACATCGCCTGTCCGACCACCTTCGGCACCGGCTCGGAATCGACCGGCATCCTGATCGTCGACCTGACGGCCGAGGGGGTGAAGACCGGCGTGGTGTCGCGGCGCATCCGCCCCAGCCTTGCCGTCCTCGACCCGACGACGCTGACCTCGCTGCCGGCGCCGGTGATGGCGGCCAACGGCTTCGACGTGCTCTGCCACGCCATCGAAAGCGTCACCGCCCGGCCGTTTTCGCAACGGCCGCGCCCCGCCTCGGCCGCCCTACGCCCGCTCAGCCAGGGGGCCAATCCCTACAGCGCCTTTGCCGCCCTGGAAGCCATCCGCCTGGTGACGGCAAACCTGGAACCGGCCTTCCGCACCGGCGATCCCGAGGCGCTGGAACGGTTGATGCTGGCCGGCATGCTGGCCGGCATCGGCTTCGGCAATGCCGGCTGCCACCTGCCGCACGCCATGTCCTATCCGGTCGCCGCCCTGGTCCGCGACTTCCGCCCCGAGGGCTGGAACGCCGACCACGCCCTGGTGCCGCACGGCATCGCCGTCGCGGTCAACGCGCCCGCGGCCTTGCGCTGGTCCGGCCGGGTGGCGCCCGAACGCATGGCGCTGGTGGCCGACGCCCTCGGCCTGGCCGATACCGCCACTCCCGGCGATGCCGTCGCCGACGCCTTGTCGACGCTGATGCGCCGGACCGGATTGCCGGTCGGCCTGACCGAACTCGGCTTCGCGCGATCCGACCTGCCGCTTCTCGCCGAGGGCGCGTTGCGCCAACGTCGCCTTACCGACAACGCCCCGCAGGCACCGACGCAAGCGGATTTCGAGGCGATGTACGCCGAAGCCCTTTAGCGCGGCGGCAGATCACGGCGAGCCGCGCCCCGACGTTTCGGCCAACCGCCGGAACAGCGGCAATTGATGCCAGTGATCGACGCCCTCGGGACATTCGGCGTCGTAATGGCGCCCCGCCAGCACCAGCCAGCGGTGGGCGGCGCGGACATGGCGGCCGCCGTCGAAAAGCGCCAGCTGGGCGGCGGGATCGAGGCGGAAGTAGTCACACAAGCGAACCAGCGGCGGATCAAAGCCGGGATTGACGACGAAGCCGACCGCCTCGGCCAGGGCGATACCCCCGGCCCGCGCCGCCTCGGCGCCGCCCAGCCGTTCGATCACCGCGTCGATGACCCGCACCCCCTCCGGCCGGTCGGCGACGACCTGGCGGATGGTTGCCGTCAGCAACGCCGCCTCGTTCATCGGTGGCCGAGCCGCTGGGCGGCGCCGGCATCGGCCAGCACGACGAGGTCGGGGTGGCGTCGCAGGGCCGAGGCCGGCACATCTTCAGTGAGCGGACCGTCCAGGGCGGCGGCCAGGGCGGCGGCCTTGGCGGCGCCGGTGGCCAGCAGCAGAACGCGCCGCGCCTCGAGGATGGTGCCGATGCCCATCGACAGCGCGAACGCCGGTACCGCCTCGCCGGTGGGGAAGGCCTTGCGGTTGACGGCCCGCGTGCTCTCGGACAGCGTCACCCGACGGGTGCGGCCGTCCAGGGCCGAGCCGGGCTCGTTGAAGGCGATGTGGCCGTTGACCCCCAGGCCGAGGATCTGCACGTCGATGCCGCCGGCGGCGGCGATGGCGCGTTCGTAGGCGGCCGGCTCCCAATCCTCGCCCAGCAGGTGGACCCGCTCGGGCGGCAGGCCGAGCGGCGCGATGAAATGGGTCTCGATACAGGTACGGCACGAGGCGGGGTGGCCGGGTGCCAGGCCGACGTAATCGTCCAGGCTGAACACGACGATGCCGGAAAGATCGAGCCGGCCGGCGCGGCTTTCGCCGACCAGCCGCCGGTAAAGGCCCACCGGCGTGGCGCCGGCGGCCAGGCCGAGCACCGCTCGGGGCTTCGCCGCGACCACGTCCGCCACCAGGCGGGCGGCCCGCTCGGCAACGGCGTCGGCGTCGGGCAGGATGATGACGGCCATGCGGGTGGGCTCCTTCGATCGACACCGCCAGTATAGCCGTCCCGGCCGCATCCGTCAGGTCGCCGCCGCGCCGTCTGGAAAAGTTGGTGCGGCGCCATACCTGTGTAAGCATGGGGGGATCGTTCGCCCTAGGACGGACCATGCGACCGCTGACGCCGGAAATGTTGTTGCGCGCCTATGCCATGGGGGTGTTCCCGATGGCCCGCACGCGCGACGACCCCCGCCTTTACTGGATCGACCCCGACCTGCGCGGCATCCTGCCGCTGGAGGGCTTCCACATCCCGCGCTCGCTGAAAAAGGTGCTGCGGCGGGCGCCGTTCGACATCCGCGTCGACACCGCCTTCGAGGCGGTGATGGGCGGCTGCGCCGAGAGCACCCTTGACCGTCCCGACACCTGGATCAACGACGAGATCGTCCGCCTTTTCGTCGAGTTGCACCGCCTGGGCCTGGCCCATTCGGTCGAGGCCTGGGAAGGCGACCACTTGGTGGGCGGGCTTTATGGGCTGGGTCTGGGAGGAGCGTTCTTCGGCGAAAGCATGTTCAGCCGCATCGCCGAGGCCTCGAAGGTGGCGCTGGTCCATCTGGTCGCCCGCCTCAAGGTCGGCGGCTTCCAACTGCTCGACACCCAGTTCGTCACCGAGCATCTGACCCATTTCGGCGCCGTCGAGATTCCGCGCGACGATTACATGCGCCGGTTGACCGGGGCCTTGGAGGTGCCGGCGAAGCTGCCGCGCGGCGACGTCGCCTGGGAGCGCGCCCTGAGCCGATGATGACCGGGGCGCGTCGCCACCTTCATGGAAAATTTCCTTGACCGTGACGAAATGCGCACATCATACTTTCGGCCATAGATGTCCACTTAGGAGGGATGGCGAATTGTTTCAATCCCAGCCCCTCTCCGAACGCGAAGACATGGTTCGCGAAATCTCCACCGGGCTTGCCGAGGCCGCCGACCGTCTTGAGCGAGCCGATTGCCTGGAAAACTTCGCCTCGGCGATCGAAGCGCACGTGCGCGCGTGGAACCGCCTATGCGAAGCGGCGGCGACGTTGCGCCTGTCGGTGCCCGAGCACGTCAGCCGCTTCTCACAGGGCGCGCCGAAGCGGCTCCGCCGCGGGCTGAACGACCAGGACATCGAAATGCTTATCCGCTGCGACCGCATGGTCTCCGCGTCAATCGCCGCGGAGTGCCCCCTCTCGGCCACGCGATAGAACGAGGAGAGCTGTCCATGGCATGGCGCGACGACATGGCACTGGGGATCGACGAACTGGATTCCTGCCACCACCGGATGGTCGAGTGCCTTGACGGCATCCGTCAGGCCTTGGCGCGCCGGGAAAATTTCCGGGCGGAGCGCCTGCTGGAGGAATTGCGCGCGCTGTCGCGCCTCCACGACACCGCCGAGGAAGCCGCCTTCCACGGCCAACCCCAGGAATTCCCGCAAGAGATCATCGAGTTCGGCGTGCATCGCCTGCGATCGGCGGTGCGTGACCGCTTCGCCACCGACGAGCTCCTGAACTTGACCGCCAGTCTGGAGAACCTGCTGGCCAGCGAAATCGCCTGTGATCGGCGAACCCAGCCGATGCCCTAAAGCCGGCCCGACCGCATCTTCTTCTCGGTCTCGCGCGTTGAAATATCGGTCAGGGTTCCGACGTAGTGGGTGACGTTTTCCCGATCATTCTTGACGGCGGTGATATTTAGCCGCTCCAGGTAAATCTCCCCGTTCCGGCGTCGGTTCCAGATTTCTCCCACCCAACTCCCGTCGCAAACGATACGATGCCATATGGACTCGTAAAACGAGGCGTCATGACGGCCTGATTTGAGCAATCTCGGCGTCTGGCCGACGACGTCCTCGGGCGCGTAACCGGTAATTTCGCTGAAGGCCCGGTTGACGCGCAAGATCACTTGATCGGCATCGGTGATGACCATCCCCTCCTGCGCCTCGAAGGCGATGGCGGCGATCCGAAGTTGCTCCTCCGCCTGCTTGATCGCGCTGATGTCTCGGCCGAAGCCCACGGCCCCGATGATTTCCCCCCGGGCGTCGCGCTCAGCAACAAATATAATATTGTGTGTCTGCGCGTCACCATCCGCGCCTTTAACAACAATCTCGACACTATCTTGGCGGCCGGTCAATATTACATTTTTAAGTTTCTCTTGGTAATTATATACGCCCGGCGCATTTGGAGAAAATTCCACAGGAGTCTTGCCGAGATGCGATCCGTACCGCGCCACCATATTTACCGTTGCCGCGAACCTTTGATTGACGTAGATGGCGCGGCAATCCGCGTCGTACCGAATGATGTTGTCCGGAGAGGTTTCCGCCAGGCTGCGGAACTCTCGTTCACGGATGGCGACCAATTCCTCCAGGCGCCTGTTCTCGGAGATGTCGCGGCCGATGGCCAACACACTGACGATGTCGCCGGAGCCATCCCGTTCCGCCACCATGTGAATCTGGTGGATTCGCGGTCCGCCGCCATCGGGGGGTAGGGTCACTTCGACGCTGGCCTCCGCACCGGTCGCGGCAACACCAAGAACCGCTTTATCGAAATGCGCCAAATTGGCGGCGGGAAAAACTTCGGAACCGGTTCGGCCAATCAATTCGGCCTGGGAAATTCCGGCCGTTCGCAGCATGCGACGATTGCCGTAGAGGAAGCGGGCCTCGCGGTCGTAGCGGGCGATGTTGTCCGGCGCGTTCTCCGCCAGAGTGCGGTATTGCCGCTCCTTTAATCTCAGCGCCCGTTCGCTTTCGCGCAGGGCGTGATGCGCCAGCATACTGGTCAAGCCATCGGCGAGACGTCGGCCGATCTCCAGGAGAATTCGCTCCTCATCGGCGGCCCAATTCCTGACGTGCGAGCACTGATGAACCCCGAATTCCCATGGCCTTCCCTGTTTGGGATAGATGGTCACCGCCATTAAGGAGCGGATGCCGAAGCGCTCGGTCAAGCCCGCGGGGACTTCGTGCTCGTTTCCGGGACCGAACTGCACGGGGTGGTCGGAGTTCAGCAGGATACGGAGTTTCCCCGCGACGCCCTCATCCATCGGCAGATCAACCCCAAGGGCGAGGGCGCCGGGATATTCCGGCCGGGTCCGCTCCATCCAGACTTGCCAGCTGGCCGCCGCCGGATCGCAAGGATGCAGCAGGTAGACCCGGTCGCAGCAGAAGATCGAGAGGACGACGTCGAGCACGTCGTTCATCGTCGAATCGAGATCATCCGCCCGCTGGATGGCCCGATTGACCCGGTCCATGCATTCGAAAAACCGGATATCCGCTCGCAGCTGTTTGAGAGCCCCGCCCCCCCGATGGGTCTGCCGCCAAACCGTCGGCGAAATCCCGAAGGCCTTGCCGAAGTGATGCCGCAGCAAGGTCGGCGAACTGAATCCGGCCAGATCGGCGATGCTTTCGATGCTCTGGCTGGTGGTTTCCAGCAGACGCTGACTGAGTGCCAGACGCTCGTTGGTCAACCAATCGCCCACCGTGGCACCGGTCAGTTGGCGGAAATGCCGGGTGAATGTCCGCCGGCTCATATGTGATTTCCGCGCCAGACTGTCCAAGCTGTGCGGCATCTCCAGATTCGCCCGCACCCAGTCCAGCAGTTCGGCAAGACGGATATCGCGGGCGGCGGTCGGAAGTGGTTGTTCGACGAACTGCGCCTGCCCGCCCTGGCGATGCGGCGGCATCACCAACAACCGCGCCGCGCCGTTCACCGCTTCCGCGCCGTATTGTTGCCGAAGCAGGTCCAGGCAGCAGTCGATACCGGCAACCGAGCCGGCAGAGGTCAGAATGTTGCCGTCATCGACATAAAGGACATCGACATCCAGGAGCACATCGGGGAAGCGGAGGGCGAAATCCCGCGCCCAAGCCCAGTGCGTGGTGGCCTTACGCCCCCGAAGCAACCCCGCCTCGGCCAGCACGAAAGCGCCGAGGCCGAGGCCCACCAGCCGCGCGCCGCGCTGATGGGATGCCACCAGGGCATCGAGCAGCGGCCGCGCCGCCATCTGATTCGGGTCAGGCCAGCCCGGGACGATGATCGTTTGAGCCTTTTCCAGCGATTCCAGCCCGTAATTGGCGACAATGGTGAAGCCGGCCGAGGTCCTCAGTGGACCTTTTTCCGCGGCGCAGACGATCACCTCGACCGCCGGCACCCCCGGGACGGATTCGCCAAACACCAGGCAGGGCACCGACAGGTGGAATGGATTGATTCCGTCGAAGGCGACCACCGCCGTCACATGGTTTTTCAAGCCCCCCCCCCCCGGATCAAGCAAGCTGGCTTGGCCCGATATTGGCGAAATTTGTCACCCCTGTCACTCACCCCCCCCTGCGCAAAAAGTCTAAATTTTCTCGATCGGCAAAGGGGGGGGGCATGTCGATCTACGACTTTACGGGTAATTTCCGAATCGCCACGCGTATCTGGGCCGGCTTTCTTGTCGTCCTGGCCCTGCTGGTCAGTGTGGCTGGCGCCGGCTATTGGGGTGTGGGATCGGTCGGCTCCCACACCGACGAACTCATGGATAGTGCCGACGAATCAATTGCGATCCTGGAAGTTGGCCGCGACGTTCAAGCGCTTCGGCGGAACGCCGAACGGCAGATCCTTCTGGGCCATGCGGAAAGCGGCGACGTCGTGACGGCCCTGCGCCAGCGAATTGACACCCGACTGGGTGACTACCTGAAGCGCTCTAGCCTGCGTGAAGACGAGAGGGCCGAAATCAAAGAGTTGAGGGAAAGCCTCGCCGCGTATGAGGCCCGGCTGGACACGGCGCTCGCCTTACGCAAGCAACTTGGCGTTGCCAATGTCGGCCCCGCCCCGGCCCTGGACGAAAGTGTCGCCAGAAGCCTGGACGACCTTGGAGAGGAGATCGGCAAGCGCCTCGACATCTATGTTGCCCACAACAAGGACGAATTGCTCCAGGTCATGGCCGATGCCGATGCCTATGAAAAGCATACCAAGACACTCGTGCTGGCGATGGCCGCCGTTGCCGTCCTGCTTGGTTTCGCCCTGGCTTTCGGCACCAATTTTTCGATCTCGAATCCCGTGCGCGCCATCACCGACGTGATGAACCGACTGCGCAACGGCGATCGCAAGATCGATGTGCCGTTCACCACGCTCCATGATGAAGTGGGCGAAATGGCCGGCGCCGTCGAGGTGTTCAAGGAAAACCTGATCCAAGTCGAGAAACTGCGATCCGAGCAGGAGCGGCAAAAGCGGCAAGCCGAAATCGAAAAGAAGAAAGCCATCGACGAACTCGCCAACGATTTCGAACAAGCGGTCATGGGCATCGTCGGCTCCGTTTCCTCGTCGTCAAGCCAACTGCACGCATCGGCCCAGTCGCTTTCCGCCCTGGCGGAACAGGTGCGCCATCAAGCCGCATCGGTTTCCTCGGCGTCCAGGGAGGCTTCGACCAACGTCGAGACGGTCGCCGCCGCCACCGAGGAGTTGTCCGCGTCCATCGGCGAGATCACCGCGCGGGTCGAGGACTCGGCCCAGGTGTCCGCCAACGCCGTGGACGAGGCGGCCCGTGTCAACATCATGGTCGAAGGCCTGGCCGGGGCGGTCGCCCGCATCGACGAGGTGGTGAGCCTTATCACCGACATCGCTTCGCAGACCAACCTGTTGGCGCTCAACGCCACCATCGAGGCGGCCAGGGCCGGCGACGCCGGCAAAGGTTTCGCGGTGGTCGCCAACGAGGTCAAGAATCTCGCCAACCAGACGGCCAGGGCCACGGACGAAATCTCAGCGCAGATCGCGGCCGTTCAGGGCGCAACCCAAGAGGCGGTAAGCGGCATTCGCGGCATTTCCGGCACCATCGCCAAGATCAGCGAAATCTCCGCCGCCATCGCCACCGCCGTCGAGGAGCAGGGGGCGGCAACGTCGGAAATCAGCCGCAGCGTGTCACAAGCCTATGAGGGGACGAAGCAGGTTTCGGTCAACATCAACGGCGTTACCCAGGCGTCCACGGAAGCCGGGGCCGCCTCGCATCAGGTGTTGGACGCGGCCAGGAACCTCGCCACGCAATCGGAACGGCTGAAGGATGGCGTGCACGGCTTCATCAAGCATCTGAGGGCGGGATGACGACGGAGCCCCCCTCTTGTGGGATTTCCCGACTGGCGGCGTGGGGCGGCCATAGGCAATGACGCACGAGACTGACGCCCGGTCCTGCTTTGGCAATCGCGCGGCGAGGGAACTGCTGGCCGTCGCCAAGGAGATTCTCGCCGCGCCCGAGCGCAGGAGCAAAGACATCGTGCGAATGGCCGAGAGCAGTCGGGATATCGCCCAAAAATGGCTGCGTCGGTGCGCGGGATGTGGGGCAAGGCGACAATTGCCTGGAGCCGAACCGTTGTGCGGTCAGGCCTTGGCATAGCCACCGAGGCCCGGCTAACGCGCTTCCGTGGCGGGCCGCTGACCGCCCCGGCAATCGAGCACCCAGATGTCGTAGATCGGGTGTTCCATCGCCGACAGCGCCGGGCTGGAGGCGAACATCCAGCCGCGGAACAGGCTTTGCGCCGGGCCGCCCGATTTCAAGTCCCAGATGTCGAGGAAGGCGGCGCTTTCCGGGCTTTCCTCGGGGCGCCGCTTCTTGCAGGCGCGAACGATGATCTCGAGCGTGCCGAAATGCACCGAGCGGCCCACCGGCGCCTCGACGGTGGCGACGCGAGCGGTGACCTTGTCCAGCCCGCCCAGCACGGCGACATCGAGCGACAGGTCCATGCCGGTCGGGGATGGGGCGGACTCGGCGGACGACTGGGAGGACGGAGCCTGGGGAATGGACTGCTGAAGCGCCGTCCCCTGCCCCCCTTGCTGGGCGAAGGCGGCGGTCGGCGCCAGCAGCGCCAGCGCCGCCAGGACGGCGGTCAGCCTCATTGCGCCGTCTCGGGCGCCGGTTGCGGCACCGCGACGGCCGGCGCCTGCTGATCGGCGGTGGCCAGGAAGATCAATTCGCCGACCATCTGTTCGATCGACTTGTGTTCCTTGGTGCGCGTCAGAGTGGCGCCCTCGGCCAGCGTCTGGGTGCCGCGGCCGGGATCGAGGCGCAGGAACTTGCCCCCCAGCAGACCCTCGGTCGAGACGCTGGCGACGGTGTCGACCGGCAGTTTGATGTCGGGACGGATGGTCATCTTGACCACGGCGTTGAAGCTTTGCGGGTCGAGAGTCAGCGACGACACGGTGCCGACCTTGATGCCGTTGACGCGGACGTCGGCGCCCGATTCGATGCCGCCGCTGCTGAGGAACTGCGCCGAAACGGAGTACCCCTTGACCTCTCTGAGGTCGGCGTGGCTGTAGGCGAAAATCAGGAAAAAGGCGGCGACCGCCAGCACGACGGCGCCCATGATGGTTTCGATCAGATTGCGTCCCATCGCCTTCCCCTAACGGCGTTCGGTGGGCATCGGCTTGTCCAGGTAGCCGCGCTTGGCCCGCGCCTGGTCGATGATCATCGTCAACAGGTCTTCGAGCATCAACGAATCCTGGGTGTAGGAAATCTCGTTGCCCGCTTTCAGCACGGCATCGTCGCCGCCCGGCTTCAGTTCCAGGTACTTGGCGCCCAGCAATCCGTCGGTCTGGATGGCGGCGGCGGTGTCGGCCGGCAGCGCCACGGTGGTGTCGAGGCGAAGCGTCTTGATCGCGCGGAACTGGGGATCGAGATCCTCCTTGACCACCTTGCCGACCACCACGCCCGACATCCTGATGTCGCTGCCGACCCCCAGCCCCTCGGCATGGCGGAAACGCGCCGTCAGCAGGGTACCGGCGCCGGTGGAGGAATGCACCTCCTTGCCGTAGACCAAGCCGAACAACAGCACCGCCGCCACCAGGACGACGGCGCCGACCACGGCGTCGCGGTCTTCCCCTCTCAATCGCATCGACTTATCCTGGCCGGATTACGGCCGCCAGGCCTCGTAATCGCCGGTGGCGCGCTCGCGCTTGCCGCCCATCAGGTCGTGCCCCGGAGGCAGGTAGGCCTGGCTGGTCCCGGTCAGGTTCGCCTCGTGCGCCTTGGCGTAGCTGGGCTTGGCGGTCAGCACCTCGTCGGTGGTGTAATGCAGCCAGCCATGCCATTCCGGCGGCACCTTCGACGCCTCTTCGGCGCCCTTGAAGATGACCCAGCGCTTGGCGCGCCGGCCCTTCGGCGCCGAGCGCTCGATGTAGTAGGAATTGCCGTCCTGGTCGGTTCCGACCTTGCGGCCCTTGGTCATGGTGTAGAGGATGGTGCCCAGTGTAGCCATTGCTTCCCCGGCGTCACGGAAATGTCCGGGCGGGACTATGGCAAAACCCCGCGCCTGCGTCCAGTGGCAGCCCACTTTCCGCCGCCGATTTCGCACCGCCCGCGACGCGGTTTCAAGATGATGTGCGGCCTGCCTCTTTTTTGTCAAAATGTTGTTGAAAGCGTTTTCCGCCTGACATACCTTGATGGCCTTGCGGGGGTGAGACACAACATCTAGTGATTCCGGGATAACCTCCGGGAACCTCCGTTCGCTTCGTCCACGTCGCCAACAGAGGGTCGCCATGCGGGTCCAGCGCCATTTCACCAAGTCAGGGGAACAAGCTTACGCCGGCATCGCCTTCCAGAAGGTGACCAGCGAAATTCGCAACCCCGACGGTTCGGTCGTTTTCTCGGCCGCCGGCATCGAGGTCCCCGCCGACTGGTCGCAGGTCGCCTGCGACGTGCTGGCCCAGAAGTATTTCCGCAAGGCCGGCATTCCGGCCAAGCTGCGCGCCGTACCGGAAAAGGGCGTGCCGCAATGGCTGCAGCGCCACGAGCCCGATGCCGAGGCCCAGGCCGCCCTGCCCGAGAAGGAGCGCCTGGTCGGCGAGCAGAGCGCCCGGCAGGTGTTCGACCGGCTTGCCGGCACCTGGACCTATTGGGGCTGGAAGGGCGGCTATTTCGACGGCGAGGACGACGCCAAGGCCTTCTTCGACGAGATGCGCTTCATGCTGGCCTGCCAGATGGGCGCCCCCAACAGCCCGCAATGGTTCAACACCGGCCTGCATTGGGCCTATGGCGTCGACGGCCCCAGCCAGGGCCACTTCTATGTCGATCACAAGACCGGCAAGATGGTGAAGTCGAAGTCCGCCTACGAGCATCCGCAGCCGCACGCCTGCTTCATCCAGTCGATCGAGGACGACCTCGTCAACGAGGGCGGCATCATGGACCTGTGGGTGCGCGAGGCCCGCCTGTTCAAGTACGGCTCGGGCACCGGCACCAATTTCTCCAAGCTCCGCGGCGAGAACGAGAAGCTGTCGGGCGGCGGCAAGTCGTCCGGCCTGATGAGCTTCCTGAAGATCGGCGACCGCGCCGCCGGCGCCATCAAGTCGGGCGGCACCACCCGTCGCGCCGCCAAGATGGTGGTGGTCGACGTCGATCATCCCGACATCGAGGCCTTCATCAACTGGAAGGTCACCGAGGAGCAGAAGGTCGCCGCCCTGGTCGCCGGCTCGAAGCTGGCCTCGAAGCACCTGTCCGAGGTGATGGCCGCCTGTCGCGAATGGGACGGCGCCGACGACGAGAGCCGCTTCGACCCCAAGGTCAACAAGCGCCTGAAGGCCGCCATCATCGCCGGCCGCAATTCGATGATCCCCGAGAACTACATCCAGCGGGTGATCCAGTTCGCACGCCAGGGCTATCGCGAAATTCACTTCCCGATCTTCAACACCGACTGGGATTCCGAGGCCTACCTGACGGTTTCCGGCCAGAATTCCAACAATTCGGTGCGCGTCACCAACGACTTCCTCGCCGCGGTCGAGCACGACAAGGATTGGACGCTCTATCGCCGCATCGACGGCAAGGTGAAGAAGACGCTGAAGGCCCGCGACCTGTGGGGCCAGATCAGCGAGGCCGCCTGGGCCTGCGCCGATCCGGGCATCCAGTTCGACACCACCATCAACGAGTGGCACACCTGCCCCGAATCGGGCCGCATCAACGCCTCGAATCCGTGCTCGGAGTACATGTTCCTCGACGACACCGCCTGCAATCTGGCGTCGTTGAACCTGATGCATTTCCGCCGCGACGACGGCTCGTTCGACATCACCGGCTTCCGCCACGCGGTGCGGCTGTGGACCATGGTGCTGGAAATTTCGGTGCTGATGGCGCAGTTCCCCTCCGAGCGCATCGCCCAGCTGTCCTACGAGTTCCGCACGCTGGGCCTGGGTTACGCCAATGTCGGCGGCCTGTTGATGGCCTCGGGCCTGTCCTATGACAGCGTCGCCGGCCGCGCCCTGATCGCCTCGATCACCGCGCTGATGACCGGCGAATCCTACGCCACCTCGGCCGAGATGGCCGGCGAACTGGGCGCCTTCCCCGGCTACGCCAAGAATCGCGACGGCATGCTCCGCGTCATCCGCAACCACCGCCGCGCCGCCTATGGCCAGGAATCGGGTTACGACGGGCTGTCGGTCAATCCGGTGCCGCTCGACGGCGACAATTGCCCCGACGCCGCCCTGGTCGCCGCCGCCCGCCTGGCCTGGGACCACGCGCTGGAACTGGGCGAGAAGCACGGCTGGCGCAACGCCCAGTCCACCGTCGTCGCCCCCACCGGCACCATCGGCCTGGTGATGGATTGCGACACCACCGGCATCGAGCCCGACTTCGCCCTGGTCAAGTTCAAGAAGCTGGCCGGCGGCGGCTACTTCAAGATCATCAACCGCATGGTGCCGCAGGCGCTGGCGACCCTTGGCTACAAGGACGCGGACATCGAGGAGATCGTCCAGTACGCCGTCGGCCACGCCACCCTCGAGGACGCCCCCGGAATCAACCACAAGACCCTGGCGGCCAAGGGCTTCGACGAAGCGGCGATCGAGCGGGTCGAAGGGGCGCTGGCCAGCGCCTTCGACATCAAGTTCGTCTTCAACAAGTACACGCTGGGCGAGGAATTCTGCACCGGCAAGCTCGGCATCCCGCCGGCCCAGCTGGACGATTTCGGCTTCGACATGCTGACCCATCTGGGCTTCACCAAGGACGAGATCGAGGCGGCCAACGTCTATTGCGCCGGCGCCATGACGCTGGAGGGCGCGCCCTACCTCAAGCCCGAGCACCTGTCGGTGTTCGATTGCGCCAGCCCCTGCGGCAAGATCGGCAAGCGTTCGCTGTCGGTGGAAAGCCACATCCGCATGATGGCCGCCGCCCAGTCCTTCATCTCGGGCGCCATCTCGAAGACCATCAACATGGCCAACGCGGCCTCGGTCGAGGATTGCAGCCAGGCCTATCTGCTGTCCTGGCGGCTGGGGGTCAAGGCCAACGCGCTGTATCGCGACGGCTCGAAGCTCAGCCAGCCGCTGCAGGCGTCGCTGCTGGACGACGCCGGGGCGCTGGAGGAGGAACTGGCCGAGGCGCCGCTGGCGGCCAGGGCCGAGATCGTCGCCGAGCGCATCGTCGAACGGGTCTACCAGGCCAGCCGGGCCAAGCTGCCCGACCGCCGCAAGGGCTATACCCAGAAGGCGATGGTCGGCGGCCACAAGGTCTACCTGCGCACCGGCGAATACGACGACGGCAAGCTGGGCGAGATCTTCATCGACATGCACAAGGAAGGCGCCGCCTTCCGCGCCATGATGAACAATTTCGCCATCGCCATCTCGCTGGGCCTCCAGTACGGCGTGCCGCTGGAGGAATTCGTCGAGGCCTTCACCTTCACCCGCTTCGAGCCCAGCGGCATGGTCGAGGGCAACGACACCATCCGCATGGCGACCTCGATCCTCGACTACATCTTCCGGGAGTTGGCGATCAGCTATCTCGGCCGCAACGAGCTGGCCCATGTCGAGCCCGCCGACCTGCTGCCCGATACCGTCGGCCGCGGCAATGCCGAGAGCACCCTGGAGCAGCACCACCAGAACCAGATCGGCGCGGTGGTGGAACGGGTGGCGTCGAAGGGCTATGTGCGCTCGAACCTGGTGATGATGCGGCGCTCCGCCGCCGCCGCGCTGTCGGCCGACCTCAACGGCGCCACCCAGCTGGCGGAAAGCGCGGTGACGGTGGCGATCGACACCGAGGCGATGATCCAGGAGTTCGACGTCCGCGCCGAACAGATCCGCCGCGCCCGCATGAAGGGCTACGAGGGCGACGCCTGCCCCGAATGCGGCAACTTCACCCTGGTGCGCAACGGCACCTGCCTGAAGTGCGACACCTGCGGGGGAACGACGGGGTGCTCGTGATCCCCGAATAGGGTTTTGGGCGGTGTGAAGCGAACGCGGAGATGGTTCAAAGGATATTGGGGGGCCATGGGGATATCAGGAGGCTCGCGAGGCGCTGGCCGACCCCGACCACGAGCGCCATGACGAAATCACCGAATGGTGGGGGGCGGACAATCTCCACCTCGATACCGTCGACAT
>Ga0265327_10000590_pt1 | contig 60877 bp, 23 predicted proteins | sample 41621metaG_FD_202089 | JGI IMG/M metagenome (GOLD analysis project Ga0265327, IMG submission 202089) | Rhizosphere microbial communities from Carex aquatilis grown in University of Washington, Seatle, WA, United States - 4-16-21 metaG | ecosystem: Host-associated > Plants > Roots > Rhizosphere...
CAGGGCCCAGGTGTTGCCCGGCGTGGTGTTGGCTCCGGCGAGGTTGATATTGAGGGTGCCATTGAGCGTGGCGGCCCCCGATCCCGTGATCTTGTTGGACACACCGTTGGTGGTGGGCGAGAGGGTCTCGCTTCCAGCCGTGTCCAGCACCAGGGTTCCTCCCGAGGAGGCCGTGGTATTGGCGGTGGAAGTGACCGCGCCGCTCAGCGTCAGAGTGCCACCGGAGACGACGATGCCACCGCCGCTGATCGCATTGCCGACCGTGCCGGTGGTATTGAAGGTGAGCGTCTTTCCGGAAGTGATGGCAATCGGCTGGGTGTCTCCCATCGTGAGGGTCGCACTCTGAAGCGTGGCGTTATCGGTGATGGAGTAGCCAGTGGTCGAGGTCAGGCTGATCGTGCCGGTGCCGGCATTGATCGTGCGGGCTCCGATCGTCACCCCGGCCGCCGAGCTGACGGTGTAATTGCCGTTGCCCGTGTTGTCGGTGCCGCTGGCAAACAGTCCGTTGATGCCGGCGCCATTGATGGTCTGAATGACGACGTTGTAGGGCAAGCCGCCGGACGAAGTGAACGTCGTGTTTTTGTTCAACCCTTTGCTGCGACCGATCAGGGTAATGGTGCCATTGCCGGTAAGATCGCTAATGAAAAGGTCCGCATTGCGAGTGCTTCCGCCACTTCCCTTGAAGACCACATTACCAATGGTGCTGGTGTTGGGTGATCCACCCCAAGTGCCCGATACACCGTTTTCAATCCCGTACGCGCCGCCGGACGAGGCAGTTCCATCAAAGGTCAGGGTGCTGCCCGAGGTCGCCGTGAAAACGCCGGCGAGCGATATCCCGTCGATGAATGATCCCGCCGAGGAGGTGCCCGTGATCGTGACGTTCCCGGTAGCCGTGATGTTCTGAGGGCTGTTCGAGGAAATACCCGCTGCCGACGAACTGGTGCCGGTGATCGTTGCTCCACCGGCCCCGGCGTTGAGGACAAGATTGCCGCCGACGATCACATTCGCTCCCGTGGCGCTGAGCTGATTGGCCCCATAGGTGCCGGCAGGCAAGGTCAAGCCCGCTGCGGAGGTGCTGGACAGACTGCCGTCCACTGTCATGGGAACCGCCGTGAACGCGGAGCTGTAATTGAACGCCAGAGTGGCCCCGGTGGCGACGGTGACGGCGGTTGTCGGAATTGTTCCAGTGGTCCCACCACCGCCCACATTCAGGGTGCCGGCGCTGACCGCCACTGCACCCGTCAAACTGCTTGTTCCGGTGAGCTTCAACGTGCCGGCACCACTCTTGGTAAGGCCATTGCTGCCCAGCAAGGGTGCGCTGATCGTGGCGGTGTCATCAATCACAGTGATGGAGGGGCTGCCCACTCCCGCATTCAGGGTCAGGGTGCCGCCACCCGTCGCTACCGTCCAATTGAAGCCGTTGGTATTGCCAAACGTCAGGTTGCCGACGGTGCGGCTGGTATCAAGGGTGACCGTCGCATCGCCGCCCTGCGGAAAGGTGAAATTGGCTGCCGCGCCAATTCCCTCGGGAATCACCGAATTCAGCCACATCGAGGAGTCCGACCAGAATCCGTCCGCGTCCTGGTTCCAGGAAGGCGTGGTGACCGTGTTGTAAATGCTGGTCGCCACCGGGCTGTCCGATTGACCGGACTTCACGGCGTAAGCCTTGATCGTGAAGCTGGTCGAATTGTCGGGAACTGTGATGCCGGTTAGCGGACTGGCTCCTGATGCGGACAAGGTCGTCGGCATGCTGCCATCAAGAGTGTAGTAGATCGTGGAGCCGCTGTCGGACGTGATCGAAACCGACTGGGCTCCCGCATAGCCTCCCGAAGGGGGAGTGATCACCGGCGTGGAGGTGAAGCTCACCGCATCCACTGTGATCTTGCCATCCACCGCCAGGGTGGTGGTGTTCCAGAACAGACCTGGTGGAAGGGGTGTCGGCAGGCTGATGGTCGTGAAGCCACCGCTGTAGCCACCGGTGTTGGAAAAAAGGGTGAAGCTGTCGCCCTGGGCGAGGGCATCGCCAGTGGCTGCTACCGTCAGGGTGCCGCCATAGGCCACTGAACCAGTCCCTGCGATGGAGTCGTTGGTGAGCGTGGCGCCGGTCTTGTTGATCTTGAACGAAGCCGTGCCCGCCAAGGAGAGATTACCATTCGTTGTCAGGGTGCCTATGGTTGCCGCGCCGCCAGGAGCCAGTGTGGCACCGCTCTGCACCGTGGTGTTGCTGCTCACGGTGCCCGTGCCCTTCAACGTCTGCCCGGAAACGATCGCCGCGATGCTCAGTGTTCCTCCCGATTGAACGTCGATGGAGGGAGAGTTCGAGATCGAACCGCTGACTGCCAAGGTGCCGGCACTGACCACCGTCGCACCGGTGTAGGTATTGATATTGGAAAGCGTCAGCGTGCCGGAACCGGTGTCCTTGGTGAGCATGCCGCCGGAGCCGCTGATCACGCCTGAAAAGGTCTGATTGGCGCTCGAGGAGTACTCCAGCGTGGCGGTGTTAACAATCGATCCGGCGTAGATTCCAGAAGCGTTCAGCTTCCCGCTTCCGCCGATCTGCAAAGTGCCGCCGCTAATCGTGGTGGAGCCGGTGTAGGTATTGACTCCAGAGAGTGTTTGCGTGCCGTTGCCGGCTTTGACGAAGGGGGCGGTACTGGTGCTGGAGATCACACCAGCAAAGGTCGCCGAATTGGCACTGGAAATGGTGAAAGTTTGGCCACCCAGAATAATGCCATTCGTCGAAGTGCCCGTCAGGTCGCCCATCGTCAACAGATCGTTTGAGTTGCCAAATATATTGGCTCTCAACACGGCACTGCCGGACATCACCACCGAGTTGCCCGCCCCGCCGAATGCATTGAGATGCGTTGATGCTACCGTGCCCTGGGTGATGGCCACGGTGCCGACGAAGGTATTATTCCCCTCCATATACAACATTCCGGTTCCAAGCGCCCGCAGGGTAAGTGTGCCGACATTCCCTGACACGACCGAACTGTTGTCGTACTTTCCAAGACTGGCACCACCACCTCCATTGTAGTTGCTCTGCACCGTGGTCGCCTTGTTCAACTGGATGCTCGACCCTGCGAACGAAGTATTCTGGCCGGTCAACTCCAGGGTGGTCGTGCCGGAACCTTGATTGGCCACGATGATGTTATTCCTAACCGGAGTTCCTCCGCTATTGGCAGACGTGGTGAGAGTCGTGTTCGCTGAACCGGTATTGGCATCGTTGAGCGTGATGGTGCCAGCCGCAAGCGCTCCGTCCGAAGTGGTCTTGAGGATGCCCGCGCTGAGTGTGGTGCCACCTGTATAGGTGTTTGAACCACCGAGAGTGAGGGTGCCCGGAGCGGAGACGATAAGGCCCGTCGTTCCGGTCAGGACCGAGTTGATGGTCGTGGCGGTATTGGCCGTGATGGTGCTGCTGGAAAGGGTAATCGTGTTGCTCGACACTGTATACGCGGTACCCGAAGTCCCGGCGCCGGTCGCCCCTCCTCCGAAGGTCAGGTTCCCGACCGTGATCGCGCTCGCTGTGATGGTCTGGGTGGCTGCCGTGCCGCCGAAGACGGCCGCATCGCCCGAGCTCCATGACGCGAGCGGTGCGGAGGTGGTGCCATTGTCCCAATCGCCGCCGCTAAGCCAGTTCTGGGCGGCGGTGGTCGTGTTGTCGCTCTGGCTGTTCGCTGTGGTGGCCGCACCGTCCCAATACAGGGTGGCGGCGTGGGCGGAGAGGCCCATGGAAAAGCTGATCGCGATCAGGAGGGAAGTGACTTGACGATTGGATTTCATGCGTTTGGGGGCTTTTGATTGATACTAGACTAGCGGTAGATACTGTCTGTCGGTCGATCGAACACCCACACCAAGCGTTTCGATTTTTGGGGTTTCACTTTCGATTTTGACACCCCTTCCAAGCCTGATGGGTCCCGACCGAAAACGGCGGAGGCAGGAAGAATGGGGAGCCGAAATAGTGTGTAAGAAACGATTCATGCTCGAATGGACTCTGACTCTGCATTGAAGTGTTCGGTTGCTTCCGAGACGGTGATTGGCGCTCAGATCACCGCCCGGATAAGGTGGGAACTGGCATCGAGCCACATTCAATACAGGCTCGCACCCTATCAGATCTCCGATAGCCGGCGGTATCCCCAAAACTGTGGGTACGCACCCACCGCACCAAGGCTATCGAGTGGTCGGCAATTTCCGATACCGGGCGACTGCCTGGCTGCGGGATTGGACATGCAGCTTCTCATAGATGCGGCGCACGTGGCTGCAAACAGTCGCCACGCCGATGTGCAGGGACTCCGCGATTTCCTTGTAAAGCTGACCTTCCGCCAACAAGTCCAGCACCTGCTTTTCCCGCGGCGAAAGATCCTGCTCACCGGGCAACACAGGAGCCGGCATGAATGACTGGACAACCTTGCGGGCGATGTTGCTTGCCATGGGGGACCCCCCTCGGAGCACCTCGCGAATGGCCGCTACGAGTTCCTCCCCCGAGGCGTTTTTGATCAAATAGCCGGTGGCGCCCGCAGCCAATGCCTGGAAAATGTGATTGGTGTCCTCGTAGACGGTCAACATGATGAACTGGGTGGCCGGAAGCAGCAGTTTCAATTGTCGCACGCACTCCACTCCGCTTTGGCCGGGCAGATTGATATCCATGAGAACCACATCCGGCTTGATCCTGGGCAACGCCACCAGGGCGGACTCTGCATCGACATACCGGCTTACACACTGGAAGTCGGGAGTACTTTCCACAATGCCTGCAAGGAGTTCAAGCCCGAGCGGGTTGTCCTCGACAATGGAAATGGCAATGGGGGTCACGGCGGCAGCTTGGCAGAGATCGGGAGATTCCGGTATCCTCAATTCTGGGGATGGAGGCTCTCCCGGTTGAGTGGGACGACGAGCCGGACAGTCGTCCCGGCCTCCGCTCCATTGAACACCTCACAGGTGCCGCCAATTTCCCCCATCCTTTTTGCCATATTCCCGAGACCGCGACCGGGAAGATGACGACCGAGCGCATCGCCATTGGTGGCCGATCCCAACCCACGGCCATCGTCCGCAACGGTCAGAACGATGGCTTCCGGCTGGATGAAAACCTGCAGCCGCGCTTCGTTGGCGGCAGCATGTTTCACAACGTTGTGGAGAGCTTCCTTGGCGGCCAGAAAAAGGTTGTGTCGGACACGCCCCCTCAAATCCAAATCCGGCAACGTCGCCGGAAAGCCCAAGCGGCAGCGGATTCCCGCGGCGCTCAGGAGATCCTGCGCAATCTTGCCCAAATACGTCACCAGACTGTCCAAGCTGTCGTGCTCCGGCGTAATAGCCCAGACCACCTCCTCCATCGACCGGGTCAAACTTCGCGAAGTGTCGTGGATCTTTTTCATTTCAGGCCCGATTCCTCCCGCAATCGCTCTCTCGCGGGCGAGAACACTCAGCACCGTGATGCTCGTGAGGTTGGCCCCCAGGTCATCGTGAATGTTTGCCGCAATGCGCTGCCGCTCCTGTTCCAACGCGCGGGCTTGCTTGATCCGCTCCATCCGTCTCCGGTGCTTGCGCCGCTGATTCAACAGGAAGGCTCCGGTGATCCCCGCCATTAACGCCGCCCCGCCGGACAAACGCACCCAGCCTAATTCCCAGAACCGGGGAACGATCGTGAGGCCCACCGGAGCTCCAGTCTCGTGCCACTGTCCGTCAACCCCGCCCACCATGACGTGGAACCGGTAGTCCCCGGGTGGCAACTGGCTGTAGGTGGCGGATCTTTGGTTCCCGGCGTTTACCCAATCCTCGTCCATGCCATCAAGCCGGTAGCGGAACTTCAACATCTGCGGCACTACCAGCTCCGGAGCCGTGAAGTGGAATTCGAAACGCCTGGCATCCGAATGGGCGCGCAAATTTTTCATACTGCCATCTGACGACGCCGAACCATCGATCACCACCGATTCCATTTTTACTTGGGGCACCGCTTCACCCACCCCCACCTCGCGAGGATCGAATCCGACCAAGCCCCGAAAATTGGGGAACCACAATCGCCCGTCGGCTGTCTGACATGAAACGGGCTGTCCCCCGCCGGAACACGAGCGGCTCGACAGGCCCTCAGCCAAGGACAGGTGGGTGACCAACAGCGGTGGGCTGCTCTGGCGCTGATATTTCTCCAGGCTCTCCAAACGGCAGGAGAAGATTCCATTGTAGGATCCCATCCAGAGATTTCCTTTTCCATCCGCTCCAATGCTGTTGATCGAATCACTTGGGAATCCGTCCGCAATGGAATAGGCATTGAACCGGCCATCCTGGTATCGCACCAAGCCTTGGCCCAGGGTGCCAATCCACAGACTCTTTCCGGATGGATCGGCATACAATGCCCGAGCATCCTGGCTAGGAAATCCACCGTCATTCATGAATCGGGTGACCCTGCTCCCCTCCAATCGAAACAAACCCTGGCCCACCGTGCCAACCCACAGGTTCCCCGCGGAATCCTCCGCCAGAGCACGGATGTCCAGCCCCCCCGGTTCATCCCTCAATTTCCGCGAACTCCATCGCCCTGAGTCTCGGCTCACGAGTCCCCCACGACTGCCCGCCCACAAACGCCCAGAGCGATCTTCATACAAGGCCAGGATCGACGTCTCAAGTTCCCGTGGCCCTCTAACCTTGTTGAACCTGCCGCCAGCGAATTGGTACAAGCCATCAATGGTCCCCAACCAGAGCACTCCTCCACTGTCTTCCAAAATGGAACAGATGTGCAAGCCATCCAAGCCTTGCTCGCGCCCGAAAGGCTCGATGGTATCCTTCATGTGACGAAAGGCTCCCGCCCCGTCCGTGCCGATCCACAGCGCTCCGTCGCGGGTCGCGAAGCTGGTCGTGATCATGTTTTCATTCGCGGGGGCAGGCAGCTTCAACACCGATACCGGCCGCTGCCTGATGCAATGCAATCCGTCGCAATCCGTGCCAACCCACACCGCGCCTTCCCTATCCTCAAACAGGCAGTTGATGAAGCATTCTGTAAGCCCGGCCTCCCCAGGGAGGTGCTTCCATCCCTTCCCGGCCTCCATCACCCAAACGCCGTTCCATGTCATGCCGAGCCATACCCGGCCCGCCCGGTCGCCCAGCATGGCATTCACCCCAGAACGAAACGAATTCGGCATTCGGGGGGCAGCCTCCAACTGCTGTTCCCATCTTCCGTTCACAAACCTGCGGATCAAGCGAGCGCCATCCACTTCGGAGCCAGATCTGGTGGCCATCCATAAACCGCCCCCACGGGCCGGGACCAACAAAAACGGGGACTCGTCGTTTGGCACTGTCGATCCTTCCGCCTTCAGCCATTTTCCTTCATTCCAGGAATACAACGCATCGTCCGCCAGCACCCATACCCTCCCGTTCTGGCCCACGGCCATGCTCTGCATCTTGTCCAGTGGCAGACCGCTGTCTTCCGAATGTTGGACCACCTTTCCATTCCTGCAGGAAAGCAGACCGCCCTGACGGGACCACAACCAGATCCCACCGGATTCATCTTCCAGCAAAGTCGCATGGTTATTGCCAGCCGGTGGCGAGGGTTGGCGCTCTGGCATCTGATCCTGCCGATCACCAGGCTGCGCTCCTTCAATCCCGATCCTGTTAAAGCGGCCGTCTTCGTAGCAGAGCAAGCTTCCCTCATTCGTGGCGATCCACAGCACACCCTTGCGGTCTTCCAAAAGGGCCGTAATCCGTCCCTTGCCCAGAGCCGGAACACTCTCTGGCCGGAATACCTTGAATTCCAAGCCATCGAAACGGGCAAGTCCACGTGCGGTACCAACCCATAAGAACCCATCGGCGCTCTGCGTGATCGCGGTAACGCACGAATCCGGCAGACCGTTTTCAATCTGCCAATTTCGAGCCAGCCAGTCCGAATCGTCAGCCCGGCTGACGGCGATCAGCACTACTGCCATCAAGACACACCGAGCCACGCGGAAAATCCCAATCGATAAACCCGCTCCAGCGCACCAATTGATGGGCGAGTGGTTGCAACGAGTATCTGGGTTCTTGGACATGCGAGGAGGATACTCCCTCGGTCAATCCTCTGGCATGGGCGTGGCATCCTCAATTTTGAGGACTATTCATGCCGACAGCAGATGCCGTAGGAGCACCCGACTATTGTCAATTGGATCCAGACTGCCCCCCGCAAGTCCACCTTTCCGATCCCGAGATCCTCGAAGTCGCCCTTGTCCCCCTCCACGACTATCCGACTATGCCTGGCCGCCGACTGGAGGACACCACCTGATCGAGACCCGTCGCAGATGATAGTCCCCCGCCCCCAGCACCGCGTTGTAGATTACTGCCAAGACCGGAAGGCACGGCTTTGAGTCTAGCACTACGCAGGCGATCCCCGCCTCGAATTCCTCCTGCCGTGCCACCTCGTCCGGTGGCTGGCCCGCAATTTTCTCCGGTTTCCCGCTAATGTGGTGCGCCTGTGCCCGGCGAGTGCCGGTGACCTCAGCATTCCTCGCTCCGGCTCTCCCAGCGAGATCCGGGGCTTTTCGTTTCAAACCCCAACCTGTCCCAACAATGGCCATCAAACTCATCGCCAACTACAGCAAGCGACTCGGCTTGCCCGGCTATTCCTCCCACCAGTTCTCGATTTCCGTCGAAACCGAACTGATTACCCACCGACGATCTTCCTAGCGAGTCCCAGCGGCTCTACCAGCGACTCCAGGCATCCGTTGACGAACAGATTCAGAATACCGGATTCGTCCCCGGCAATACCTACGGCATGGACGACGCTCCGGCTGCCAACGGTGGCGGCAGCAACCGACATGCTTCGCCTGCGTGGAAATGCTCCGCCAAGCAGAAGGATTTCATTGTCAATCTGGTCGAGGAACACCAGCACGACCGCAACGACATCGAGCAACTCGCCATTGATCGCTTCGGCAAGGGTGTCCGCATGTTGTCTACGCTGGAAGCCTCCGGACTCCTCAACGAGCTCCTGGAGCGTCAGGGCGGCAACGCTGGTCCACCCGCGAACGGCAGGCGCAATGCCTACGCCGGGAAGGGACGGCTCAGATGATCCACACGCTGGATCCGGCTGCAGTCGTTCCCCATCTGGAGAACGACAACCTGCCCGATCACATCAGTCCATCCGCCGCGAAATCCTACCTGGGTTGCAGTCTACGCTTCTGGTTCGAGAGGATCAGCAGCATTAGGAAAGCCACGTCATCGGCGCTGCACAACGGAAAGGCCATCCACGCGGCCTTGCAGGCGTTCCATCTCGCCCGATGGCGCGGAACGGACGACAGCCCCGATACCATCTCCAAAGCGTTTGACGACGCATTCGCGGCGCTGGAACGGGAAGACGAGCCGTGAGCAGCACACGAGAAAGCCCGCCATGCAGGCCTCCGTGTGGTTGCAGCGTACCTCGACTCTCCCGAGGCGCTCAATGAAAAGCCGAAGGGGCTCGAGGTCGGCTTGTCGGAACGGTTGCCCGGCCTTTCCGTGTCCCTCACTGGGGCGATGGATCTGGTCCGGAGCAACCTTGTCCCGGTGGACTTCAAGTCCGCTGCCGCCGAGCCCGATGCCCGTCCCGCTGCCTTCGACCACGAGATCCAGCTCGTGAGCTACCAGCTACTTATCGAGGCCGCTACCGGTGAGTCTCCGCCTTCCCTGGAACTGGTGTTCCTGTGGGGGTCCGAGTCCCCACTCGAGCACTTCTCTTTCACGGAGAACGATTTGCGGAGCTTTTCAGCTCCGCTTTTTTGTGCTCTTGAAGGGAGGCGGTGCATGAATGGTGCCCTTATTTTCCGACAGCCTGGTTGGGTACTCTAACCGCTCCGCTTCCCCCATTTGTTTCTTTGAATTTGCTTCCTGAATGGGCTACTACAAACCCAGCAATCCGCCACAGCCTCCAGGTCAGGATCGCAGGTAGAATTGGGGTCGGTGTCCACCGACGGGCCAAATCGGGCTCACGGGTCGAAATCTGGTGCGATTCGAAAAGCACCACTTCATCTGTTCGACTCCGAGACGATTCTCCATGATTCAAATGGCCAATGAAGCCATCTTCGAATCGGATGAATAGGACCACGGGGGGCCGATCTTGCAAATTGAAGCGCTGAGAGTTGGTTGGGTTTAGGCGATTTGGCGGGAAAACCGATCCGACTCGCGGTGTGCGACCCAATTGCAGACATCGGCCAGATCGGCCACCGGGCATTGGGTAAATGGCAGAGTGGGTAAATAAGGAGGTGGGCCGAATTCCGGCACCAGGCATGAAACTTCCATCCCGCGCTGACGCTGCGAGGACCAGATTCGGTCCCACCAGGCTTCATGGGCAATGAGATGGCGTTCCCATTCCGGCGCACGTGGATCGGAAACCTGGGGGCCTTGTTCATGGCCTACACGGGCGTGAAGGTGATGGCAATGCCGTGCAGCGAGACTGATGATATCCTTGCAATCCTCCAGCAACCGCTCGGCCACGCAGACCCAATGGCTGAAATCGCAGGTCAGCTTGAGTGTGGGAAATTGTTCCAACACCGCACGGGTGGTCCATGGGTTTCCGAAATAACGCTGGCGGTGCGTTTCATGACAGATCGTGACACCGAGGGTCTTTTCCAGTTCGAGGGCCGTGCCGTAAAAATCCACCGCTTGGGCATGGGTCCATCCGTCCGAACCGCTGTGAGCATTGAAAAAAAGTGGATCAAGTTCCAGGCACTCCTCGATTTGCCCGCGAAGGGATTCGAGGTGCTTCTCGACGGTGCCGCCGGGCGCGAATTCGCGGCTAAACACCTGCGAAATCCACCGCCAGCCGCTCGACTTGAGGAATGAAAGAAACGCTTTGCGGTCGGGGGAAAAACGCAGGCTTCCTTCGACGGCTTCGTATCCCGCCGATTGCCAGCGTGGCAGGTAATGTTCCAGGCCGCGGGTGTGGTCAACGCCCCACAGGTGGCGGACAAGTTGGATTCTCATATAATCGATTTCTATTTGGAAATCATCGAAGGAGCTTGGGCACCCAGGCCTCCCCCCGGCCATGTGATGGCGGACCTCCCTACGGTCTCAAGTGGCTTCACGCCGATTGGCACTATCAAGCATTGCCTGAGTTTTTTCCAATGCGATGTTCCTCCTTGAGCTTGGATCCTGCACCATCCGGTGTGCCGTCCCGGAAGGTGCCGAACCACTTGTCGAAGGGAAGCATGGCCTCGCCATAATTGCACTCGAAGTAGCGATGATGGAGATAGTGGAAATAGGAACCGGTCGGGAACTTCCCGTCCGCAATCGGCCCCTCGAAGCCATGATGGCCGTGGGCCGGGCCGAGGCCGGCGTGCTGCAGGGTGAACAGGAAGTGGAACGGATGGGACGGGATGACCCAGTGGATCAGGCACACGCTCAAGTAGAGAAACCCTTCGACCGGGTGCATTGCCATCCCGGACCATGGGTTCGGGTTGATGTTCTTGTGATGGAGCGAGTGGATGCGGCGGTAGAGCGGCTTCCAGTGGATCGCGCGGTGGATCCAGTAGAAGTGGAACTCGCGCCAGACCGGGATGATGAAGATCCATGCGATGAACCAGCCGGGATGTTGCTGCCAGCTCAGGTAGGGTAGCTTGCCATTGCCATACATCCACATGGTGACCCACTCCAAGGCCGTCCAGGTGAAGCCCGTGACTCCCGCGGTCCAGAAGATATTGTCCTTCACCTGGTCATTGAACAGGAACTGCCTGCTGTTGCGGGAGGGCCAGCGGGCGTCGTATTTCCCCTTGGTGCCTTCCTTTTTCCAGATATAGAGCCAGAGGTAAAAGCCCCCGTAGAACATCCAGATCAAGGCCTGGTTGCGCACATAGATGAGCAGCATCCAGTCCCAGTTGAACGAATGCCAGCGGGCCTCGATGAAAGGCTGGGTGGCGAACCAAGACGCCACGGAAATCAGCAGCAGCAGCGAATTGATCGGCCATGCGAATCCGGGATAGCTGAAAAACCACTTCACCACCAGCCATGGACGCCATGGCCACGACAGCAGCGGAGCGTATTTTATGGCATACGCCGGTCGCCACTCCCCTTTCGCGTTGCGGACCTCATCTTGATTGGCGGCCTTTCCGATCGGATGATCTTCGGCTCGGCCTGCTGTTTCTTTCGGATTCAAATCGTTAGCGCGTGTTCGGATTTGTCGAAGGCGTGTCAGCCGAGGGCAGAAACGTGATGTTCTCCCGTTGGCTGGCCATAGGTGGGCGAATTTCCGGTGGAAATGTTTTAGGCAAGCATTTCAACGAAGGTGAGATTTGACCCTGTTCGGAAGTGCTGAGCTGTCAGGCGTGATCATGATGGACACGCGGCCTGCGGAAGCAGAGTAGAGGGATACCCAACCCCACAAGCAGCACTGTTCCAGGTTCGGGAATCGCGGTGAAGCTCAGCAGGCCGCTGCTATTCAAGTTGGCCACGTAGTCGGTGGTGTCGTAATTCGTGAAGGTCAGACTGCTGACGGAGCCCGAAGTGAATCCGCTCAGAACCTGATACGAGGCCGTGTAGTCCGTAACCGAATTGGTGAGGTCGAAGGTCCCGCCGGTGAGGGAAAATGTACTGGTGCCGCTGCCGAGAATTTTATCGTAAGTGGAGGAATTCAGAAGACTAAGGTCCATCGTTCCACCGGACATGGAGAAATTCTGATTGATCCCGAGCGTGTAAGCTCCCGCGCTGCCGCCATTCGCTGAAAGGATGCCACTGCTCATGGACAAAGCGCCAGTGCTTACATTGGCCAGTGCGGAAACGAGTGAACCGCCGTTGATCAAAACCGCGCCGGTTCCAAGAGCGTTGAGGCTCCCTGCCGAAAGTGTGCCGCCGCTGATGGTAGTGGTACCATTGTAGGTATTGGTGCCGGAGAGCGTAAGGGTCCCGCCGTCTGTTTTGGTAAGACCGCCGGAATGGGCGACATTGGAGGTAATGGTGGCGTTGCCCGCACCACCCACGGTGAGCAGACCGGTGCCGGTCACGTTGGACGTGCCGACAGTGAGCGTCTGACCGGAAGTGGTGACATCCAAACGTCCGCCACCAGCGCCACCGACCGTGAAGCCACGAGTGTAGGTGGTAGTGTTGCCCGTGTAGGAAAGCGTTCCTTGGGAACCGGAGGAACCGAGAGTCACGGCCGAGGAGGCATTGCCCAGACTGCTGCTTCCACCGCTCACCACGATGCTGCCAGCGCTGATAGTCCCGTTGGTGATGGTAGTCGCGCCGCTATAGGTATTCGCACCGGAGAGGGTTTGCGTGCCGGTGCCATTCTTCGTAAAACTCAGTGTATCATTGGCACCATTGGAAATCACGCCGGAGAAGGAACCGGTTCCATTGTTGTTGCCGACTGACAAAGTCCTTGTCGAGGCAGCGGCGAAATTGGCAACGACAACGCCGGTGCCGTCGAGCGCGTTGATCTGAGTGGTCTGTGCCGATGTGCTGTTACTTGCCCAGCCCATGCCAGTGTTGCCGAGTTCCAGGGTGCCATTGACCGTGACACTCGCATTGGCCAACGAGTTCGCGGCGAGAGTGCTGATCACCAGACCACTGCCAGAGCCAGCGGTCGCGTTGGCGGTCCCGTTGACGATCAAAGTGCCATTGAAGCCGTTGACAGCGCCGCGAAGAATAAGGGCATTGTTTGCATTAGCGGTGTTGAGGGTGATCGTGCCGGTGCCCTTCAGGCCCGAGTCGAGATACAGCCCCGCATTGGTTCCCGCTGTTTGATTCACGTTAATGGTTGTAGTGCCGGTATTGGTGACGGCACCACTGCCTTGGGCAAGCGTGTAGCCACTACCCGTCTTCTGCAGGGTTCCTCCATTATTGAGCGCGATTGCGCCAGCAGTGGTATAGGAAGTATTGCCCGTATTTCCAAAAGTAAACTTGCCGCCGGAATTGATCGTCGTACTGGAGATGGAAAGCGTGCCGCTGCCTGTCAAAATAAATTCGCCGGTGCCGCTGACCGTGGTGGCGGACGCGAAGTTGCCGGTACCTATCACCAACTGCCCCGCACTGACTGTTGTCGCACCCGTATAGGAGTTGGACCCGGTGAATGTCAGCGTGCCGTCACCGGTTTTGGTCAAGGTGCCGGAGCCACCGGCGGAAGTGGCACCGGCGACAGTCAGATTGGTGCCAGAGTTCACAACCTCTACGGTGTTGGCCGTGGAGCTCGTGAAGCTCAAGAGCCTTCCAGTGGCCGCAGTGGTGGCACCTGTGTATTGCAGGGTGCCACCACCCAGGGTGATGGCATTGCCAACGTTACCCAAGCTGCTCCCCGTGCCCGTGGCAGTGATCGTATTTGCCGAAAGTATACCGCCATTGATGATGACAGCGCCACTGAAGGTGTTCGCACCGGAGAGAGTCAATGTGCCGGCTCCGGCCTTGGTCATTCCGACTGTTCCGGCGATGACCGAAGAAATGGTGGCGGTCTTGCCGCTGCCCAGTGCATTGACAGTGATCGTGGGAGTAGTGCCAGCGAGAGTGAGCGTATTAGCCCCCGAAAGGATCCATGAACCGGCGGTGCTAGTGTCGGCATCGCCGAAGACGATGTTTGTGAGGGTGTGGGCTGCGTCCAAGGTTACCGTACGGTCGGCGGTGATGTCATTGGTAAAATTGGCCGCAAAGCCCGAGCCATCGGCCACGGTGCCGCCCGACCAACTGCCGGCAGCACTCCAATTGGAGCTGCCGTCATTAGCCCAGGTGCCGCTAGCGGCACGGAGCGGGGCTCCGGCAGCAACGACTAGAATGGCAGTCGACGCCACAAATATGCGACAGAATGCAGGCCGGAAGTAAGGACACATGATATGGGTTACGATTGGCTTTTTAGAGCATCAAACTTACCCCCAGCCACTCGTCTCCAACAATAGACAATTCCTGCAATGTGCGGACAATGCCAGCAACGAATCCAATCCCGGTTTCATCCGACTACTGTACCCGCCGTAGATCGTGCAAGTCGCCGTAGCCTGCTGCTCACATGTCGCTCCCCACCTTTAGTCGTCAGGCAGGGTTCGGTACCAGGAAAAGTACAAAATCACGCAGGTCGCAGCGAAGATGACCGAGCAAACCGCGCCCTCCACGTTCCAATGCCCTAGGAAATATACCGGGGCCATGTAGAGGGAAAACGACGAGATCAGCCCGAGCGTCACATTCAGGACGATCAGCCACACGGGAATCGCGGTGGCCATAGCCAGTCCCGCCTTCCGCGCTACAGCCGAGGCATCCGTCCATAAGCCGAAGGGACGAACCCTCGCATAGAAAGCGGCCGACGTTTCCGCCTCGATTGGCGGCGTCATCAGTGAAACGACGATGCACGAGATCGTAGAGGTCGCGAGTGTGGCGTAGGTGTAGGTATCTGCGGACCAACTGCCAAGGAAGCTCTCCCCCCCGACAAAAGCACTGGCCAACATGGCGAGGGATGGAATCAGGCTGAACAAACAGCCGGCGGCAAATCCCCAGCCGTTCATGCGACCCCAGTACCAACGGAGTGCCAACGGCACGACGAAACACGTCAGCAGGCCGCCCAACATCCATTTCCAGATCACATCAAGCGCGCTGCCATGCCCCCGTATTTGAGACTCTACCATGCCGTAGCCGATCAGCGCAGCCAGCGCTGCCAGAAGGCCGGTCACTCCGTAACTGACTTTTACCAATTTCCGGTCATCATCCTTCAGTTGGGGAGCCAGTAGCGGTTGATAAATATCACGGACGATGATCGAGGCACAGGCATTGATCTCCGAACAGAAACTGGTCATGAACGAAGCGGAAAGCCCCGCCACGACCAGTCCCAGCAAGCCCGGCCCGAGCAGGCCCGACTGAAGAAAGCGCGGCATCACGCACTCGGGATCGGACGCGATTTCCTTGGTGTAGAGCGTGTAGCCGAGAAAGCACAGTCCGGCGGTCATGATCCACCGCGGGAAGCCGAAAAACTGCCAGAGGGCGGCAAGCTTCGCCGCCTCCTTGGTATTGGAGGTGGCGAGAAACCGCTGCTCGCCGTAACGACCGCCGGCACCACCAACACATCCGATCATGCCCACCACCGAGAAGGCGAGGGTGGCACCGATGAAGTCCTTCCACCCCGCGTATCCCGATGCCTCGAACATCCCGATGTGTGGAGACGCCTCGGGCATCAGGGACTTCCAGTAGTCAGGCGTGACAGAGGCAGCGCCGCTGCCATGTGTCACAGCGGCATGGACCTGATCTGCCGAATAGTGCTGGTAACAAACAATCCCGACGATGAACGCCACGGCGAACAACACCACCGTTTGGAGAAATTCGCTCAGAATCACCCCTTTGAATCCACCGAATAGCACATACACGCTCGTGAACAGCACAATGCCCAATGCCACGCCGTGGGAAGCGTTGTTCGACATGCCGAAAACGGTGGCGAACTTGTGAACAATGATGTACGACATGCATAGTGATGCCACGGAGAACAGGGTGATCATGAATGCGAAGCTGGTCCTCGCGCACTTCGCTCCGGTTCCGATCCCGAAGCGGATTTTGTTGAGCTCCGCCGAAGTCATTCCCCCGCAGCGCCGGATCCAGATGCCCGAATACGCCATCAGGAACACCGCATTGGGCATCCACCAGACGAGTGTCACCCAGAACGATTTCATTCCCAGCACCATCAGGATCGCCAGGTTCCATACCGTCCCATTGATTGAAAAATTGGAGGATGCGCCGGACGCGGCGAGCATCCACCACTTGTTCTCCGATCCCAGGAAGTAGGATTTCGAACTCTCCGCGCTCTTGCGTGAGAAGAAGAAACCCGCCCCCATGACCACCACGAAAAACGCGCCGACGATCAACCAGTCGATAAAATGCATGGTCAGTCAGGCTTGGTTTGATTCGATGAAACTACCCTCTCCAGCCGGTCTCCCATGCCGGGTCACCGGCCAGAGCAGCCGGGGCAGGCGGAACCGATGGGCAGCAGCGCGCAAGCCATCAGGATCCGCCGGTCCACCGAATGACATCAGGCCGTAGCGCAAATTAATGCGTCCGGCCTGAACACGGGGGAAATTCGTATCCCAGTAATTGTTCACCGGCCAGGCTAACAAGAGCGGGTTTTCAGGGCGAGGCAGAACATCAAGGGGCAGCCCGAAGTGGAAATCACCGAACTGCACCATCGGCGCGTCCGGTGTGAACAGGGCGACCCCGCCGCTGTCATCCCACATCGCCGCGACGGATTCCGCCGTCGCCCAATTACGGCAGGCTCCCGGCAGTTGATCGGCATCCACGTGGACACATGCTCCGGCGGTGTCAAACATCGCTTCCCAGCCGCTCTTCATTTCCAAGGGCAACGCGAAGTACAAGCCTTGTGGCGACGCATCGGGCAACAGTTCCATTTCCACCTCGATCCGGATTACCGGTTCATCCACCGAGAGCGTGATCCTCTGCGTCAGAACAAGCATGCCCGGTGCCACAAAATCGCGCACCAGGGTGATCACGCCGTTCCCGGACGTGACCTCGCAATGTTGGACCCGGGTCGCACGTTCGCGCACCGGCGTCCAGTCCTGCCAGCAGGACTGATCCAGCTTCTCCTTGTCCAGATCGCGCTGATAGTAGGCATAGCGGCGACCCTCGGCCAATGCGTCGGGTCGCTCGCGCACGAATGAAAACAGATCCAGGCCATCGCGTGCAGCCAGTAATTCACAGTTCCGGGCCTTGTCGAACCACGACAGGACTCGCCCTGAGTCTGGATCATAGCGCAGTGTATGAAAGGGAGAGGTGATGACACCCGTGCGACGCTGGTGTTTGGTGGCTGGCGCGAAATTGAGTTCGCGGAGGGCGGCGGCGTTTGTCTCGATCGCGTGGCTGAGGCCCGAAGTCTCTTCGCGTGGTGGAAGATCAGCGAACGGCATCACACGCCACGAATAAGGTTTCAATTCCACACGGCCAAATCCGCGAGCATCCAACCCGGGGAAGAGCTGCGTCCAAGGGCGGCCGTCATAGAACATCCGGCTGGCCCGATAGGTACGCGCCAGGACTCCGTCCTGAGGAGTGAACCAATCGAGGGGCAGCTCCGGGCGGACCACCAAGGGCTCGGGACCGGGATTGACCAGCAGCACACGGTCACCGCTTTTGTCGGCCACCGGGTTTTGCGCCAGTTTCTCGAGCCCGTCCATCAGGGCGAACGCGGACAGTTCGTGGCCCTCGTGGGCCAGTGCCTGCTTGAGTAGCTCCGTGGTCTGCGCCTGCGGATGCGTGTGTTCGGAATCGTAGTAGCCGCAGGTATGCTCGTCGTAGAGATCAACTTTTCCCTCCGCCTCGGCGATCGAACCCGCATCGCCCTCCAATAGAGCAGCGGTCGCCATGAGGGATTTCGCCTGCTGGTTGCGTGCGGTGGCGATCGGACTCGCCGCACAGCCGAAATTCCAGTAATCCGTCCAATCGCCGCGCATGACCGGCAGTTCCTCATCCGGCACCTGCATGGCCCGCTGGCGTACATCATCGAAGGTGGCGTATCGGATCCGGGGCCTCCTCTCCTCTTCATTCCAGCGGCGGATCAGATCCGGCAAAAATGGATTCGGTGGCGCGTTGTCCCACATCACGGGCGAACACGTCGTCGTCAGATAGACGAAATCCAAAGGATATCCCGCTTTCTCCAACTTCTCCCGGTGATCGAGCCACCCCTGCTCCATGCGCTCCACGGAGTCGTCCCATGAATGCAACAGTTGGTCGAACATCGTGTAATGATTGCCGTTGAAGACACGCAGCCTGCGGCCTGAAGGAGCCTCCCACAGGAACATCCCCGGACGCGGTTGGACCGCACGCCCGAGGTGGACATTGATCGCCATGATGAAGAAATCCACACCGGCATCCAGCAACACGTCCGCCAGCGGCCACGGCACTCCGGTCACATCGTGCTGGCACGCTACGGGGACTTTCGAGCCAAGGAGCGTTTCAAGTTCCCTCTTCCCCGCGAGCAGGCGCTCAAGTCCGGCCCGGTCGGCCAAGGGCGTGGTATGCCATCGCAGCGCGGAAAGGCCGATGCGACCGGCCTTGTGCAGCCGTACAAACCGGCCCGCATCCACATCTGACGCCTTTGCAAACCAGCGGACGACCGGTTCCGTAGCCTCGCAGGTCCACTTTGGCCGGGCTCCCACGGGAAGATCGGCCGTTTCCTCCAGCCAGTCGAGCGCCTGGTCGATGAACTCGGACTGCAGCTTCCAGAACACCGGCTGCGAGTGGGTGTAGCCCACATCCATGTGACTGTGATGAACCGCAAGGATTTCGGAAATGCCGAATGCCGGCTTGGGATTCATTTGTGAACCATGACGAGTGCCGTGCAGATCTTCTGCCATGAGGCGTCCATCATGGGTCATGTGTCTGGATCTGGCGATGCCGGATTCCGTAGAAACAGCCGAGGTCATGCCGCGATCACTGGGTGGGTGGGAATTCATTGGACGAAAAAAATGCGGGACAAGACCAGAAGGACAAATGCCCGTCATAATTTGCAGTGATCGCATTTGGAAGCATTTGTTATTGGGTGACGTGGAGTCGGAGGAACAGCTTGCCGTTCACGGCATTGGACATCGGAACGGTCACGCTCATGTCGTCCGGAGCGCTGCCGTTGTCGTTTACGATCACGGGATTCACGTCGTTCCAATCGATTAGATTCGTGCTCCATTGGCCAACCTGAGTGGTGTCGTTTTTCGAGTCGTCGCTGCGCTTGTAAGTAAGGACCAGATCGGTTCCCACGATGGCGCTGACCGGGCGGATGGAGGCATCGGAAATGCGGGGATCTCCACCGAGGACATATTCGAGAAGGTTGGACAGACCGTCGTTATCGGGATCGCCGCCGGGAGTGGCGTCGGTCAAGCCGGGGAAGCTGGCGGCCCAGGAATTGTAGCCGCCCTGGCTGACGGAGAGTATCCCGGTGGCCTCGGTGAAGGTCCAGGTGTTGCCGCCGCTGGTCATGGTCCAGACATCGGCTGCCTGGGTGAAGCCACTCACTGCGAAGCTGGCACCGAAGGTTTCCGTGAGACTACCGACATTGACCAAGGTCCATGAATTGCCACTGGTGGTGTTCGCGCTGGTGAGATCGAGTGCGAATGTACCGTCCAGGGTCGCGGTGCCGGCGCCCGTGAGTTGGTTGTTCACACCGTTGGCACCGATCTTGAATGTCAGCGTACCACTGCTGGCCAAGGCCAGGGTGCCGGCATTCACGGTGGTGTTGCCGGTGTAGGTGTTTGTGCCGCTGAGCGTGAGCGTGCTGGCGCTGGCCTTGGTGATTGCACCTGCGCCACTGATGTTCCCGGAGAGTGTCTGGGTGGCGGTGCTGTTATAGAGCAGAGTTCCGGCGTTGGAAATGTTAGCCGAGTAGCTACCGCTGCCAAGTTGGCCAGCTCCGGAGATCTCAAGGGTACCAGCTCCGATGATGGTGGTGCCGGTGTAGGTATTGACTCCTGCGAGGGAAATGGTGCCGGAACTGGCGTTCGCGGTTAGATTGAAGCCCGATCCCGCATCGGAAACGACTCCTGTAATTTTCAGTGACGAATTTGGCTGACCGCTTTGGGTATAAAGACCCGCATTACCCGTCAGGGTAACGTTTCCGGAAATCGTGGCATTCATGCCCGCCACGCGAAGAGCTCCCAGATTATGGACCGCCTCAAGCGTGCCGACTCCGCTGATGGAATAATTCTGCGCGAACGTATAGCCTGTCCCGCTGGTGGTACCGTCGTAGAACAGAATCTGCCCACCGCTGCCGATTGAGACCGCCGTAGCACCGCCAAGAGTGGAGGGAGCGCCGATCAGCAATCGTCCGCTGTCCAGTTGCATCGTGCCGGTGAAGCCTACAGGCAGGGCACTCGTTCCCCAGTTGGCGAAGCTGGAGGCCGGGTTTGGAGCTCTGAGTTCCAGCATTCCTGCACCCGTGAAATTACTGTAGGCCGGCGCGGCACCAGTGGCATAGTTAAGAAGGAGTTTCGCTCCGCTGGCTATGGAGTAAGTGCCGGATCCGATGGTCCCGTTGAGGGTGCCATTCCCAATCTGAAGAGTCCCGCCACTGACGGTGGTGCCACCGGTGTAGCTATTGCCACCGATGAGCGAGAGCGTGCCGACACCGCTCTTTGTCAACCCCTGGGTGCCTGCCAGAGGGGCCGAAATGGTGGTGATATCGTCGAGCACGGTGATGGTGGGCGAACTGCCGGCGAGCGTGAGAACGCTGCCGCCGGATGCAGCCAGCGCCCAATTGAAGCCGTTGGTATTGCCGAACGTCAGGCTGCCGACCGCGCGGTTGCTGTCCAGTGTGACGGTTGCATCGCCATTCTGCGGAAAAACACTGAAATCCGCAGGAACACCGCTCCCATCCGGGATCACGCCGCTCAGCCAATTCGCCGATTCCGACCAATTGCCATCGGCATCCACGTTCCAAGTCGGAGTCGTGACCGTATGGTAAACGGCGGTCGCCACGGGACTGTCTCCTTGACCAGTTTTGGTGGCATAGGCCATGATGGTTGCCGTCGAATTGTCGGGCACGATGATGCCGGACAGCGGGCTGGCTCCCGTGAGGACCGTCCCCGATGTAGTGGGATCCGAACCATCGGTGGTGTAGTGAATGGTCGATCCGCTGTCAGAGGAGATTGTCACCGACTGGGCTCCAACGTAGCCACCGCCGACGGGGTTAAAGTTCGGCGTTCCGACAAAATTCACCACTGAGATCGAGCCGTTGACCAGCAGGCCGGAAGTGTCCCATGACAAACCTGCGGGTAGGATCGGCAGATTATAAGTTCCAAATCCGGAATTGTAGGTGCCTGCCACGAACAGTTGGAAGCTGTCTCCCGCTGCCAGGGTATCGCCAGATGCCGTCACGGTGAGCGTGCCGCCATAGTTGACAGCGGTCAATCCTGTCACCTGATCATTGGTGAGCACGGCACCTGCCTTGTTGATTTCAAATACAGCGTTGCCAGCCATGGTGAGGGCCGCATTGCCGGTAAGGGTTCCAATACCCGCGATACCGGGAGAAAGCGTGGCTCCGGAGCTTACGGTAGTATTTCCCAATACCGATCCTCCTCCCTGAAGGGTTTGACCACTGGCCAAAGTCCAGCCGGTGACTGTTTCATCGAGCGTCGCACCAACTGCCACCGTGATGATTGACGAGGCGGACATCGAGCCGCCGGTCCCAAACGCCAGCGTACCTTGATTCACGTTAGTCGGGCCGGTGTAGGTGTTTGCCCCGGTTAGGGTCAACTTACCGGTGTTGGACTTGGTCAAGCCGCCGTCAACAGCAGCCACGCCGCCGTGGGTCAGTGCCTTCGCAATGGTGATGTCAAATGTATTGGTGTCGATCTGCGCGCCACCTTCCTTGACTTTGGCGTTCGTCAGCCCTTGCATGAAGGTTATTGTGGCAGCGCCGGCCTTCAGGGTGCCACCATCGAAGTTGAAGGTGGATGTGGGACTTGACGGGCCGATGTTAACCGTCGTGACCTGGAGTGTTCCGCTGGTCAGATTGGTGGTACCTGTTCCGCCGTAGTAGGTAAGTGCCTTCAGGGTTGCAGCACCACCATTGATGTTCAGGGTGGTGTTGTTTCCGCCGAAAATACCGACGTAGGTGGTGCCTGCGGTATTGGCAAAGGTGCCGCCACTGAGGGTGATCACATTGGTGGTCGCCGCATTACCGGTGAAGATATTGCCGTTGGTCGTGAAGCTGCCGCCGGTTTGCGTGAACGTCCCGTTGAAACCCGCGTTGGTGGAGTTATTACTGCCGATGACGACGCCGGTTCCACCATTCACGATGTTCATCGACCCGGACAGCGTAACAGCCCCGGCACCGGTGGCACCGATGACAAGTTGGGCGCTACCCGTAACGCCGCCGGTCACGGCAAGTGTTCCCCCGTTCACGTTCGTCCCACCGGTGTAGGTATTCGCGCCGGAGAGGGTCAATGTGCCGCTGCCGACCTTGGTCAGAGTGACGCCGCTTCCACCATTGATGATCGTGCCGCCAAAGGTCGAGGAGGCACTATTGTTGCCCACAAAGAGGGATCCGCCGTTGACGTATGAGGTGGTAACCGTTCCCAAGCCAGTCAGGTTGCTGACTCCCGCCGTGCCTGTGCGAATGTCGAAAATGGCACCTGAAGCGATGTCCAAATTCATCGCGCCGGTGCTGCTCCAATCGGAGCCGTTGGTTCCAAGCCTGCCCGCCACGACATTGATCTGCCCCGTAAAGCTATTGATCGAGGAGCCGCCGAACATTTCCATGGATCCGGAAGTACTGATGATACCAGACCCTGTAATCGCACCGCCGTTGTAGTAGGTTGCCTCAACGGTCCCTGACCCTGCGGTATTGAAAAGTGACAGTGTTCCCGTGGCGCCGACGGCAATAGCTCCAAGGTTGACAGGAGTTGTGGATTGTCGCGTCGAGAAATCCAGATTGAGCGTACCGGCGTTGATCGTGGTTCCGCCAGTGTAAGTGTTGGCGGCAGAGAGTGTCAGCGTGCCCGCACCGCTTTTCACCAAGCCGAGGGTTCCTGCGAGGACCGAGGAAATCTTCGCGTCCACATTGGCTGTGATCGTCGGCGTCGTTCCGGCCAGCGTGATGGTGCTTCCCGTCACGATGTAGCCGGCGGTGGTATTGAAGGTCAAGCTATTGGCCGTCACGCTAGTGACCGTAACAGTGCCGGCGGTGCCGCCGAAGATCGCACCATCATTGTTGGCATTGACCCAGGCGATGTTGTTGGCGCCGCCGTCGGCCGTCCAATTGCCGAGGGCGGTGGTGGTATTCCAAGTCCCGGTGCCGCCGGTAATGCTGCTATCCCCCGCTCCCACTGTGCCTGGAGAAGTGTCCCACGTCAGCGAAGTAGCTCGAACATTGAGCGTAACGGTCATCAAAAGTCCGAGAAAGGCAAAGTGGCGGGGTTTCATGGATGGTTTTTGGGTTATGCGGATCTTGATTTGAGCCCATTTCGCCACTTTCAACAATAGACAATTCCTGCATTCAGTAGACTACCAGCGCAATTACACACAGCCCCCTATTCCAAAATCATAAATAACCACCGATTGCACGGAATGTCCGCCAGTTGCAATGATTGTCCACTCAAGGAACTTGCGTCTTGGCGTCATACTGCGATATTCGTGAACTCAAATTGTTTCTTTAATTCGTCTTCGCCACCTCCAAATCATTTAAAACCAGCACCATCGGGTCGCAACCTCAACTGCACGATTGCGATTCCAGCACAGCTTTCCCAAATCCCCCAAAAAACCTCTTTGATAAGCGCATGAGAAACCCAGCCACATCAATACGAAAAATCACCCGAAAATCGGGCTTCGCACTGATTATCGTTTTATTGATAATGGTCCTATTGACTATCATCGCACTGGGGCTCCTGAGCTTATCCTCGATCGAATTGCGCACCGGAGGTCAGGCCACCGATATGGCGAACGCCCGGGCGAATGCACGACTGGGACTGATACTCGCCATCGGCGATATTCAAAAGGAACTCGGTCCCGACCAAAAGATCACCGCCGTTTCCGAAATCCTCAATCCGAACGACGTCGCTAGCTCGAAACTCAATCACACCCACCTGACCGGCGTGTGGAATTCCCGGCAGGAAGTTCTGGGAACGACGCCCGACTATACGACGAGCCGCTCCTTCGTGAAATGGCTGGTCTCTTCCTCCGCTCCCACCGATCTCACCTCAACCGGTTTCGCACAAACCGGCACCTTCGCCAACGAAGTAGTCATGGCCAACGCTCGTGGCACCGGTCTGGGCGGGACGAAAACCACGGCAGGCAATGTTTCCGTGCCTGCCTCGAAGTCGGGAAACTCAGGTGGCTACGCTTGGTGGGTGTCAGATGAAAATTGCAAGGGCTTCACCTCGCCGGTCGATTCGTTTTCCGCGGCGGGGCAGTCTGCGGTGGCCACCCCGGACCTACTGGCGCGGGCGGGGGTGCCGGGTGCCTACGCCATGCAAATTTCAGACAAGACCTATCCTGCCAACACTCCGACCTCGGCCAAGGTGATTAGCAACGGCGAACTGGCGCTCGCCTCGACCACGGGCATGACGACCCAGGAGTGGTTCCACGACCTCTCCCCCCATGCATCAGGGCTGTTGACCAACGTCGTGAAGGGTGGTCTGCGCCAGGATCTCAATCTGTATCTCGAACAACCCCGCCCGGCAGACCCCTGGCCTTGGGCGGCCGCGGGATCCGAACCTTCCGTAACCGGTCCCAACGGCAAATATGCGCTCAGCGAGGTCAATGATTACGACGTGGTGGGATGGAAGTACCTCTATAATTTCTATCATCTCAAGGAACGCGTCATCATGCAAAACGGGCGGCCCATGCTGAACATGTTCAGCGGATCGACCAACGTCACTCAGGATGACCTGGTCAATCCCCGATGGAATGCCGGCGTGCTCAGACCCACTCCGGTGCTGGTCCGGGCGCTGGTCTTCATCTCCTTTGGATCGATTCCCAACCCGGCCAACCCAACGCAATATGTTTTGCGTTTTTACGCCGCCCCCGTGATCACGCTGTGGAATCCCTACAACGTCGATCTGCAACTGACCAACCGCGAGCTCAACTACCTGTTCACTTCCCTGCCGATCGGTCACAAGCTCTATGTCAATGGCCAGTTCAAGGAGAATTTCGCATGGCGTGGAACCAATGCGGGCTCTGCCGGGGACGGAGCCAACAATTACAATGGGGCTGGCCTCCAACCGATCCTCAACAAGCCGCTCATCCTCCAGGCGGGAGAAGCCAGGATGCTCACGGCCACCGGTTGCTCCAGAGGCACGGTGCACATCCACCAGATCCATAATATGGAAGACACCGCCTTCGTTTACAGCCAGTCCTCTCCCGGCGGATTATGGGGCGGCGGCATTGCCGGCGGGAAAGTTGATGACCAGCAGATCGTCGCGACCGTAGGAACGGCCACCGACAAGGTCATGATCGACACTCATGTCAACATGTGGGATCAGGACGGCGGTTCCTTCAACCGCAACTATCTCTCCACCTTCGACATCCGTGGCGAACACGCCGGGGACAATGACGGAAATTACACCACCTTTGAGTGGGGCCAGAAGGCGGGTTGGCTTTATGAAAGCACCGTTCCGGACATCGCCACCCCCGATAAACTGACGCGGGGCAACAAACCGACCGCCACCTTCGGGGAAATTCTCAACGCACCCCGTCCGCTCATGGTGGTCGATATGCAGCTCAAGGCGCTCGACGAGGTCGATCTGCCCAACAAGACATGGCGGGACTGCATTCCGAGTCATCCCTACCAGGGCGTCACCATGCTTCATACCGACGCGACCCCGTACTTTGCCAATCCCTTCAAGATCCGCTTCGACAAGATCAACTCCTATCAGGAAGCGTCCTCCTACCTGCAGATCGCGCCGGACAATCCGGTTCATACCTATTTCGGCGGCAGCTATCTTCCGTCCGGAGGCGTTTCCTACATCACCGATCGCGAAATCCCGCTCGCCCCCTTCACCTCACTGGCCCAGCTCCAGCATCTGCCGCAACAATCGGTGGACAACCTCTATTCGAGCGGGGTCTTCTTCCAAAACCGCGCCATCGGCAATTCCTTCGCCTCGCCAGGCGTGCCTTCCGACAAGGTCAAGGTAGATGGATGGCCATTCAACGTGGATTCATACATGAATACGAGCGGCGGAACGATTGATGGCGTCAAGTTCGCCTCCAACGCCCTGCTCCAGCGACCGAATATCGACCGCAGTTACGCCGCGAACAACCTGCTGTGGGACGACTACTTCTTCAGTTCGATGGCCGCGAAGAACGACGTGCTGCGCTCCGGCTCTGCCAAGCAGACTCTCGATGTGATCGTCAAAGGGTTCTATGAGAGCAACAAGCCACTGCCTAACGAACGTTACCGGCCCTATCTCGGCAGCAGAACGGCAGCGGCGGCCGAGGCATTGCTGGTCAGAGGTACAGCGGCCATCAGTACCGCCTACTCAAAAGTGGGCGGACTTCTAACAGTCGACGGATCCTTCAACATCAACTCGGTTTCCGTCCCGGCATGGAAGACGATGATCGCGGCAGCCAATAAAAAGAACATGGTGATTCTGGAGCCTGGCAGTTCCAAGCCGACCGCCAACGGTGCCGGCAATTACGTGGTAAGCCGCTTCTCGATGCCCAATGCTGGATCTGTCAACAAAACGGCTTCGGCGGCGGCGAACCTCAAATGGCAGGGCTATCATGAGCTCACCGAAACCCAGATCGGGGAACTTGCAGAGGCCATGGTACAGCAGGTCAAACTGCGTGGCCCGTTTCGCTCGCTCGCCGAATTTGTCAATCGCCGCCTTGGTCCCGAAAGCGATGATCGGACGAAATACGGCGCTATCCAGGCGGCACTCGAGGATCCGAAAGTTTCCATCAACGATGCCTACCGCAGCCAGGTCATCGTGGCCGCCGACATCAAGGATGCCACCTCCTACCAGAACAAGACTGCCGCCCTCGGACCACGCTATCAGGGCAGCCCGCCCTGCGTCACCCAGGCGGACCTCCTGAACACGATCGGACCCGTACTCAGCGCCCGCTCGGACAGCTTTCTAGTTCGTGCTTATGGTGAATCACGGGATGCCAAGGGCAATGTCACGGCCCGGGCGTGGTGTGAGGCGATCCTCCAGCGCAGCCCGGATTTCGTCGATCCGAAGGACGCCGCAGAGACCCCTCAGGCCAGTCTGCAAAGTGCCGTCAACAAGCAGTTCGGCCGGCGTTTCGCCGTCGCAGGCTTCCGATGGCTTTCCCCTACCGAACTTTGATCTCGACATGATTCATCCTCCCCGCCTTTTCCATGCACTCCTGCTCGCGCTGGTCTGGACCACTGCCGCCCGCGCCGCCGACCCGGGTGTAGCCACATTCCGTGCCGTCTGCTTCGATCCCAGAGAAGCTGAACCGCCCGCCTTTTACATCCCCTCCACCGCGGTGGCCCGAAAAGTGCTCGACGTGGACAAGTCCCGAATTTCCGACACGCAGAAAGTCCTCGTTCGGGATGGCCGCTATGTGGACTTCTACCTGACTGCCAGTCCGAAGGATGGCGAAGTACCGGCCATGACCCTCACCCTTCCGGAAGGCACCGCGGAGCAACTTCTGTTTCTGCTATTGCCCGCAGCGACCGGCTATCGCGCCACTGCGATCAAGCTTCCGCCCGCCGACTTCAAACCAGGCTCGACTCTTATGCTCAACGCCAGCCCGGCCGAGATCGCCGTGGTTCTCGCCGGGGCGAAACCTTTGGTCGTAAAGTCCGGGAGCAATGAGTTCCTGAAGATACCAGATGGCTTCAAGGACGCGATGATTCCCATCCAGATCTACGAGAAGGGGCAGGGCGAGGGGCAGTGGGAAATCGCGCAAAGCACTCGCTGGGCGGTTGATCTCCGTTTCCGATCTTACGTGTTCTTCTATCATTCGCCTCAGACGAATCACCTGATGCTTCATGGCGTCACCGAACGGACGGATACTACGGGGGGAAAAGAGTGAGGAATTGAAGGATTCCGTCCACATCGACACCAAAGGCTTGTGTGGCAGCCGTGCACGTGAGTGACACAAGACGCATTCAATGGACAACTCTTGCACGATCCGCTTGTCTTCTGCCATGCAAAAGAAGCGCGTTCTGGTCCTGCTGGGTTGGCACGATGTGCGGGTTCTTGGCGCTCTTGCCCGGCATGCTTGTGCGGCCGGATGGCAACTTGAAACCCGCCACTTCTTCGACGAGACCCTGCCGGTAGGGTGGAGTGGGGACGGAATGCTGATTTCCAACACGGCACGTCCGAACGCGTTGCGTTTCATGGCTGAGCAAGCGCCACACCAGCCGACTGTTTTGATTGATCGCAACCGCCCGGCGGTGGAAGTGGCGGCGCATGTGCATGAGGACAACTTTGCCATCGGGCACCTGGCTGCGGAGCACCTCTTGGCTTTGGGGCACAAGCATTTCGTTTGGTGGACCTCGGCACAAGGTACCGTGCCCGATGAGCGTTTGGCGGGATTTCGGGAAGCTCTTGCCCGCGAAGGCTGTGATTGTAAGAGACTGGAGTATCGTCCAAGCCCGGAGAAAGGTGAATGGCTCCGGCGGCGCGAATGGCTGAGCAGCCATCTACGGGATTTGCCGCGGCCCGTAGCCCTCTTCGCGATGGACGACCAACTCGCCGCCGAGGCAGTCGAAATGTGCCTCGAATGCGGCCTCGAAGTACCGCGAGATGTCGCGGTGGTCGGGGTTGGGAATATCGAGCTGGCAAGCCAGACTTCGCATGTCCCGATCACGAGCGTGGATCATGCGCCCGAAGAGGTCGCTCTCGCCGGCGCGCGTTTACTGGACTACCTGATGGCCGGAGGCACCGCTCCAGACTCACCGGTCGTTGTCCCGCCCCACGGACTGATAGCCCGTGAAAGCTCCGCTCAACTGGCGGTCACCCATCCCACGGTGATCCAGGCAATTGAATGTTTGAGAGCGGGATTATCGAGTCCCTTCGACATCCATGGCGTCGCAAAAGTCACCCGGGTCTCCGCCCGTACGCTTTACAATCTCTTCCGCTCGGAATTGCGCTGCACGCCTGTGGATTTCGTCCAGCGGGAACAATTGGCCAGGGCGAAATCCATGCTCCAGGATGGTGAAACCAGTATCAAGGAACTGGTCGACTCGTGTGGCTTTGGGACCGCCCGGACCATGAACCGGCTCTTTCTCCGATACGAAGGCTGCAGCCCGAAAGTCTGGCGCCAACAAATGCGCGCCGGCAAACCTTGATCCCCGTTTTGTCGAATCGGAGGCGGAATTTTTCCCAAGGCCAGCTTTCCCCGAAGCTCTGACGGATCCGATCCTTTCACCTGAAGCCAACACCCGGTTCCACGATAACTGATACCGGACTGTTTCTGCGAACGCTCTGCAACAACTGTCCACTGATTGCAAAGATTGTCTGTTACGGAAAGCGCAAATCCGTGCTCAAGTGGTGAATCCGATCCTCCTCCCATCAGCACGTGAGATCATTTCGCCACAGCTCATTCTTCGCCTATTCCCGCCGCATCTTCGCGGTCTCCGCACTCCTCGGAAGCGTGGTATCCGCCGCCACCCAGACTTACGACGATTCCAGCAGCTCCAACGTGTGGAATGCCTCCACACTCAACTGGGGCGGCGAAGTCTGGGCTAGCGGAAACGACGCGATATTTGGCGGCACCGGAGAAGCAGTGGCGGTCACTGCGGAGACCGCCCACAACATCAGCTTCAGCAGCCTCGGCTACAGCCTCACAGGCAGCACCCTCACCCTCAACGGCACGGCTCCCACAATTTCGGCGGGAGTCGGCATCAGTGCCTCTATTTCCTCGGTCTTGGCCGGAGCCGCCGGACTGACCAAGGGCGGTGCCGGCACCCTCATCCTCACCGGGGCGAACACCTATACAGGCGGCACGACCGTCAGTGGTGGTGTTCTTCAGATCGGGAATGCCACGGTCAACGGAACCATCGGCACCGGCACGTATACCATCGCCAACGGCGCGAAGCTCTACCTCAACTACGCTACTGCCGCCGCGGCCACATGGACGAATCTTTCCGGGTCGGGCACGCTGGAATTGAACTCGGCTCAAGCGATCAATGGCAGCGCCAACTGGAACACGGCAGCGGCGATCTCACTCGGCAGCGGCTTCACCGGCGGTTTCCAATTGGACAAGGGGCGGGTCAATTGCACTCCCGCCGGCTTCGGTGGTGCCAGTTCCGTTGCCATCGGTAACGGCGCGCAGTTTCTTGCTTACGACGGTGCCACGACCGGCACGCCCTACACCTTTCCCCAGAACTTCTCGATCAATGGCATGGGATGGGGAGAAAGCACCCACAATAACGGGGCTCTCCGCATCGCCGGCATGAATGCCACGTTCACGGGAAATATGACGCTGACCGGCAATGCCGGCCTCTACACGCAGAGCGCCGCCAATTCGACCTTGAACGTCACAGGCGTCATTTCCGATGGCGGCAGCGGATATACCCTCACGACAACTGCGCTGGGCAATCCGATTACCCTGGGCGGCAACAATACCTATGGCGGTGGGACGACCGTCAGTTCCGGCACGCTCAAACTTGGCGCTTCAGAGGTTATCCCAGACGGTGTTGGCAAAGGCAATGTCACGGTCACCGGCACACTCGACCTGAATACCTTCAACGAGACTCTCAACGGTCTGAACGGTTCAGGCACGGTGGACACCGTCGCAGGAGGCACCCCCATCCTGACGGTGGGCAACAGCGATGCCTCCAGCACCTTCAGCGGTGTCATCAAAAACACAGCCGGGTCACTGTCGTTCGTCAAGACCGGGGCCGGCACCCTGACCCTCAACGGCGTCAGCACCTTCACCGGCACCACCACAATCAGCGGCGGCAAGCTATCGGGCACCGGCACGCTTAAGAGCCCCACCACCATCGCGGGCGGAGCTACCCTGGCCCCCGGCTCTGCCACCATCGGCACGCTCACGATCAACAACACGTTGTCCTATGCCGCGGGAAGCAATCATATCGCCCGCATTTCCAAGAGCGGAAGCACCCTAGCCGCCGACCTGGTGAGCGGCGTGACCACCTTGACTTATGGAGGCACTCTTTCGCTCACCGCGAGCGGCGATACGCTGGCTGCCGGAGATTCAGTGACGCTGTTCTCGGCGGTTGCCTATTCGGGCACGTTCGCCTCGATGAGCCTGCCTCCACTGGCATCGGGGCTCACCTGGGATCTCTCCGGACTGCCCTATAATGGCACACTGACGGTGGTCGATCCAAACGCACCCGCTCCCCGGGGCGTGGATCTTGTTGGCACTCACGACATCGTGCTCACCACGCCAGTCGGGACGCCTACCTCCTACATGGCGCAGGGACCATTGCTGGGCAATGGAGACATCGGTGTCATGCAGTCCGGCGCCGCCGACCAATTAATCTACTACATCGGGAAAAATGATTTCTGGGGCATCGCTACGCAGGCACCAATGCCGGTCGGGCAGGTGCGGGTGCTCACCCCGCAGCTCCAAGGAGCGAGCCTCAAGACGACGGTGGACATGAAGCAGGCCGAAATCCGCGGCGAGTATACCAAGAACTCCTCTTCCCTCACGTCCCGTTCCTGGGTGGATGCGAACCACAATCTGTTCTGCATCGAGCTCTCGAACAAGGGCGCTGATCCGCTTTCGATGACACTGTTGAACGTGAAAGGAGCCACCACGCAGCCCCCCGCCACCGCCACGGACAACACTACCCAGGCGAAATTGGGTTATGAGCAATATGGAAGCGGACGCTGGTATTTCAAGGGCTCGATGGCGGACATGAATGTCCTGGCACGCTCCATGAGCTCAACTGAGATTGCAGGCCTTGTGCAGGGTGGCCCGCAGGTCGTGACCACCTTTAATGGATCCACCAGCGTGGCCATCGCCACGCCCGCCATTTCGACAGCGCTTACCCTCTCCGGGTGGATCAACGTGACGAGCCCGGTCGCCGCGGATGCCAACTATATTTTCAGCAAAGGCGAGTGGAACCAGGCCTACAGCCTCGGGCTTTCCGCGGGTCACATCCGCTTCTCCATCGGCAGTTTTTATCTTCAGTGCGATGACGTCGTGCCGCTCGATCAGTGGGTGCACGTGGCCTGCGTCTTTGACGGCACCCGGATGCAGTTGCTGGTGAATGGCGTCGTGAAGGAATCCGCAGGCGCGGGTACGGATGACGGTGCATCATTCCTCTACGCTCCCGATTCTCCGAATGCGGCTGGCCGCAAGCTCGGCTTCGCGACCCGCGTCATCGGCGGTACCGATGCCCGCACCTTCACCCTCGCTCCCGGAGCAACGGTCACCGTTTCCACCGCCATTCTCACCGACCTCGACAGTGGAGCGAACGACCCGTTGGACCAGGCCCAGGCCATCGTCGATGGATTGACGCCCTCCACCCTCTCCGGAAACGTCACGGCCCACCGCCAATGGTGGGCCGATTATTGGAACCGCTCTTACGTGGTGATTCCTGACAAGCTTCTCGAACAGAGCTGGTATTCCTCCTGGTACATCATGGGCTCATGCAGCCGCGCCGGCAAGGTTGCCCCTGGCTTGTGGGGCAACTGGATCACGACGAGCAATCCGGCCTGGCACGGCGATTTCCACCTGAACTACAATTTCCAGGCTCCCTTCTACGGCCTCTATTCGGCCAACCACACCGAGACCACGGCACCATTCTATGACGCCATGAACCAAGCGATCCCGCTCGGTCGCTCGGTCGCCACAGCTCGCGGTTGGACCGGCGTCCACCTGCCTGTCTCGATCGGCCCGTGGGGGATGTGCCCCGAGGGATCGACCACGGACTGGGGCCAGCGTTCGAATGCCGCCTATGCAGCCCTTCTTTTCATCTGGCAATGGCAATACACACACGATGTCGACTGGTTGAACACAACCGGTTACACCTACGTCAAGGAGGTCGCGACTTTCTGGGAAAACTACCTTACTTACGAGGGTGGGCGTTATGTGATCTACAACGACGCAGTCCAGGAGAACACCGGAGCCGACAAGAACAATATCCTGTCACTGGGCCTGGTGCGCACGCTTTTCAAGAACATCATCCCCATGAGCGAAGCGCTGGGTGTGGACGCGGACAAGCGGGCCAAATGGCTCGATATCAGCCAAAACATCAGCGCATATCCAACCCAGGTCCTCAATGGCAAGACGGTCTTCCGCTACAGCGAGGTCGGCACCGCCTGGTGGCCCGACAACACCGTGGGAATCATGCATATTTTCCCCTCCGGTGCGCTGGGTCTCGACAGCGGCGCCACCCTGTTGGACACCAGCCGCAACATGATCGACGCGATGGCCCGCTGGAACGACCCCAACGGTGCTTCTTCATGGTATACCGCCTGTGCCCGCGTGGGCTATGATCCGAAAACGATCCTTACCCAGATGCACGGGATGTACGTGGCTCACGCGCTACCCAACAACCTTCTCAACTTTGGTGGCGGAGGGATCGAAAATGTATCCCCCACCCTCGCGATCACCGAGATGCTGATGCAGAGCAACGACGGGGTAATCCGCTTCTTTCCGGATTGGAACGGTGCCTGCGGGAACGCTCGCTTCGGCACTCTCCGGGCCGTGGGTGCCTTCGTGACGTCCGGGGAATTCAAAAATGGAACGGTCGTGAGTGCGGGGATCACCAGCGAGAAAGGGCTGGCTTGCACGATCCAAAATCCGTGGCCCGGCCAAAAGCTATTGGTCACCCGCAACGGGCTGCGCGGCGAAGTCGTCGAAGGTACCCGCTTCACGGTGAACACCGCGGTGGGCGAAACCCTGGCACTCGCTCCTGCCACCGCCTATGATCTCTGGGCCCAGGATATTGCCGATCCGGCGTTGCGCGATCCGCTGGCTGACGCTGATCACGACGGGGTTGCCAACATGCTTGAGTTTGCCTTCAGTCACACATCTTCCACGACTCCGAAAGCCACGGTTCAAACGGTCAATCAATCGCAGGTTTGCCAGTTCACGCTGGCAGCGCGCGCGGGTGCCTCTTTCACCGCCGGACCTTCCGGGACGATCATGGCCTCGATGGATGGCTTCACCGGCCGGGTGGAGGCGAGCCGCGATCTTGTCAACTGGACGGAAACTATTTCGGAAGTGACTCCCGCCGTCACCAGCGGCCTTCCCGCCGCTCCCTCGGGTTACGACTACCACACCTTCAGCATCACCGGCCCGTTGTCCGGGTCTTCTCGCGGATTCTTCCGCCTGAGAGCGCTGCAGCCATGAGACACGATTTCCAGTCGGGTCGAAAAAGGCCCCGCCTGTCCAGACCCACTCTCTTATTCGTCATGAAGTTCGTCCCATCCGCTATCCTCTTCCTCTCCACCTGTGGGTTCGCCAGTGCAGGCCAATCCGTACCAGACGTCACTCTGGAGGGTTTGAATGCCGTGGCCAACATCGAAAACGCATTCTCCAGCCTGCCTGGCGCGGGAGTATGGTGTGCCACCAGTGCACCACTGATGGGCAATGGTGACATGGGGGTATGCCTGTTAGGACAGCCGGCCTCGCTGCAATTCATGCTGGGAAAAAATGATTTCTGGCATCTGAAACTCACCCACCCTGGAACCACCGCACTCAATTTCGGCCATCTGGCACTCTCCATTCCGGCCCTCAAGGGTGCGACCTTCAACCTCACGCAGCATCTCGCGGATGCGACGACTTCCGGAACGTTCACGCTACCGGACGGCCACGGCGTCACCATCAAGACGTATGTCGCCGCCTCGTCCAATGTGTTGGTGGTCCAGCTTGCCGCATCGGGGGAAGCGTTTGAGTCGAACGCGGAACTCGCGGCCGGGAAGTACCATTTCCAAGAGGAAGCCTCCGCAGGATCCGGCCAAGGACTTTCCTGGGTGACTCGCGCTTTCACCAAAGAGGTGGATCTTGCGACCAACGCTTCGGCCGTACTGAAGATGGTGGGTGCGAGCGGACCGAAGTTCACTCTCGAACCGGGCAAGCCCGTGACATTGTTGGTCGCCATGAGCTCCAATTTCGAGGGTGGCGATCCTCTCGTGAAAGCCAAACAACTGGCGCAAGCCGCCGATGCTGCCAAGCTGTTGGAATCCCATAAAGCGTGGTGGACGCGATTCTGGAACCAGTCGTATGTCAAGATGGGCGATGCCGAGATCATGCGCCGCTATTACACGGCCCAGTACGTGATGGCCGCCGCCTCACGGAATCCGAAATTCCCGCCGGGCATCATCGGCCCGTGGATTACCTCCGGAGACAATATCTTTGCCGCGGGTGCCTACTGGATGAACTACAACCATGCCGCCCCCTTCTATGGATTGTACTCGTCCAACCATCTTGAACAGGCTGATCCCGAAGACGCACCAATCCTGGATTTCATGTCCCGCGGAGCGCAATACGCCAAAGACATCCTCCACATCCGTGGCCTTCTCTATCCGGTGGGGATCGGGCCGCTGGGCTTCGATGTGAATTACAAGACCCAGACTTACAAAGCCCCCAATCTGGAAGGAGGCACAGCCTTGACCTGGGGCCAGCGCAGCGATGCCGCCTACAACCTCCTCAACATGACACAGCGCTGGCGGACCACCTATGATCCCGCCTACGGTAAAAAAATCTACCCCTTCGTACGCGGCGTCGTGGACTTTTGGGAGGATTACCTGAAGCTCGAAGACGATCGCTACGTGATCAACAACGACTCGGTGCAGGAAGGAACCGGAGACAACAAGAACCCGGTCAACAGCCTGGGCTTGGTCCGCAGCGCGTTCCGGCTGGCCCTCGACCTGAGCCAGGAGTTGGGCGTGGACCAAACCCGCCAGGCCAAGTGGCGGGACATTTTGAAGCGTCTGAGCAATTACCCCACCCAGGAAAAGAATGGGAAGACCATCTTCATCCTTTCCGAGAAAGGCCCGGTGACCTGGGTGAACAACACGGTCAACATCCAGCACATCTATCCGGCCGGTCAGATCGGACTCGATTCCGATCCGAAGCTGCTACAGACCGCCCGCGATACCCTGGAAGCCGCTCCGCGCTGGCATGACCAGAACGGATCCAACAGCTTCCTGCCCATGGCCGCCCGCATCGGCTACAATCCCAAGGTCATTCTGGATAAACTTCACCACTACCCGATGGGGGCCAACGGCCTATTCGCAGGCAATCCGCACGGGATCGAAAACTGCAGCACGGTACCCAATACCATCAATGAAATGCTGATGCAGTCGCACGAAGGTCTCCTCCGCTTTTTCCCTTGCTGGCCAAAAGATCAACCCGCGAGCTTTGATTCGCTACGGGCGTGTGGGGCATTTCTCGTATCAGCGGATCTCAAGGACGGCCAGATCGGCGGTGTCAGAATCACCAGCGAAAGAGGGAGGGACTGCGTCATTTCCAATCCATGGCCTGACAAACAGGTGCAGGTACTTCGCGCCGGAAAGCCAGCGGAGATTCTCAAAGGCGAACGCTTCACGCTGAAGAGCAAAGCAGGCGAAATCCTGGAATTGAAGATGGAAGGTATGCCTGGAGCCGGATTGCGGTAGTTGTCCATTAAATGCAGAGATTGTCTATGGACGGCACACTCCAAATCCATCATACTCCCGTCGGATAACGTGAAAACTTTCCGGAAGTTAATGGGTTTTTCTTCCGGGCGAAAGGGGTCGCAACCCACATCGGTTGCGGCCCCTTTTTCAACCCGCCTTCTTTTCCTTCGCTCGGTCATGAAATCGCTCATTCTCGCTGCACTTGTCCTCGCTTGTCCTGTCCATGCGGACACCAGCGCCTATGCCGTATCGGGTGCCGCCGCCTGGTCGTCGACCGGAGGAACCTGGGGAGCCATCGGCTATGAATTCACCACCACGGCCCCCATTTCAGTGACCTATCTGGGAGTGCACGACTGGTATGGGGATGGACTGGTGGCCGCGGCACCCGTCGGAATCTGGGACGCAACCGTGGGTCACCTCGTCGCCTCCGTGACCGTTCCTGCCGGGACCGGTGCCAGCCTCGTCGAGGCCAACTATTCGACAGGAAAGGACTATCTCCAGGCATTGCCCACGCCCGTGATACTGCCAGCGGGAACCTACGTCATCGCCAATCGCCAACAGGGAGGGTCCAACGAAATACTGGGCTATGGCGGGCAGGTGACATTGGCCTCCGGAATTTCCATCACCAAAGGCTGGGGCATCGCAGCCTCCGGCACCTTCCAGGATCCTCGAAACGCAGGAGGCTTCAGCAATACTGCAAACCCCACCTGCTACATCGGTCCCCAGTTTAAATTCAACACGGTCTCCACGCCAGGCATTACTGTCACTACCGCTTCCAGCCAAACCGACAACGCCTACGCCGCCGATGTCAGCGGCAGCGATCTGGTCAACAGCGGTCAGCCTTCCCTGACTTCGTTCGTCAGTTCCGTGGCACCGTCGTTCGGTCCCGGTGGGCAGAACGACGGCACCTACAGTTTGTCCAACACAGCCGCGGCGTCGTGGTATCATCCTCCGGCCGCCCCGCCTGCCACACTCACCTTCGAACTGAATGTCGTGGATCATCCCGCCGGCTACGAAATCAGTGCCATCCGCACCTATGCCGGGTGGAAAGGGGGCGGGACTCAGACTTACGCCAATCAAAAATACACCGTAGAATACCGGGCAGTGGGAAGCTCCACCTGGAGCCTGCTGCAGAGTGTGGATTACAGCCCCTTCACCAGTTTGGTCGATACCCCGGCCAACACGAAGGTTTCCCTAACGGCCTCTTCCGGTCTGGTGGCCACCGGTGTGGCCGCGCTGCGCTTCAATCTGGCAGTTCCCACCCAGTCCGCCGGCACCAACAACGGCACCGTCCTTCAAGAAATCGACGTGATCGGCCAGCCCGTCGGGTCACTTCCGGTCGCGACAACGATCAATGCGCCGGCGAGCCGCTCGATCTTCCAGCGCTCCTCGGCGAACACGGGCCGCATTCCGATTTCCGGGACCTATTCGGGCACGCCTGATTCCATTGAAGCCCGTGCCGCGGTCATGGCCGGGAACGGAAACTCGGGCACCACCACTGGCTGGCAGACGATCGCTTCCAGCCCCACTGGCGGCACCTTCACGAGTACGCTGACGAGTGTTCCGGCTGGCGGCTGGTATCAGATCGAAGTTCGCAGTGTGACCGGAGGCACACCTTCCTTCCAAGCCATCGTCTCCAAGATCGGTGTCGGAGACATCTACCTCACTGCCGGCCAGTCGAACTCCACCAACTATGGCAGCCCGGCGTACAGCCCGGTTGACGACCGTATCTCGGTTCGGACTGCGGTCACAGGTTCCACTTGGCGTCATGCCGACGATCCGCTTCCAGCACCCGATGGCAGCACTGGAGGTTCTGTTTGGTCCCGGCTTGGAGATCAATTGGCCGCCGCAGACAATATCCCTATCGGCTTTCTATGCAGCGGTTGGGGCGGCACTGCAACCAGCCAGTGGGTCCCCGGCCAATCCAATTATGCCAATCTAAAATCTGCTGTCCAATCACTCCCATCCGGCGGGTTTCGCGCCGTGCTCTGGCACCAGGGAGAGTCGGACTCCATCGCGAATGTCACGGCAGCCACCTATAAGTCGAATATCGCCTCCATCATCGCGCAAAGCCGGATCGACGCCGGATGGGCCATTCCCTGGTATCTGGCCGAAGCCTCCTTCCACCCTGCCACCTATTTGTCCCAGGAGGAGCCGGTCGCTGCCGGGCAACGGGCAGAAGTCTATGCCGATCCACTTGTATACCTCGGACCCACCACCGATGGCTTTCACCTCGAGGATGCCAACGGCGGCAAGCTCTTCGATACCGTCCATTTCAATGCCGCCGGGTTGATGGACCACGCCACCCAGTGGCGGAACATCCTACGTGGGACGACCACCATCACGCCGCGCAACGGTGATTTCGAGGACAACCAGAACCCATCCATCACCGGGCTCACTCCCCTGGCTGATGGAGCCAGTCATGTGGTGAACACCTCGACCGACCTCGACTCACCGTCCGTGCTCGGGTGGCGAATCCTTTCCGCTGGAGGCCAGACGGTGGCCGACGGCAGCAACGGCTTTCACAATCCCACCACCGGCACCTACGCGGGAGCCATCGACACAATCAACGGCGGTGTCCTACCCGGCATGAGCGGACGCCACGTCGCAATGCTCGATGGCGGCGCGGCCGGCAATTACTTCCTCCATACCACCCGCGCCCTGGCGAAGGCAGATACGGACTACGTCCTGAGCGTGGCGATCGGCGTGCGCGACGACCCCTCCACTTTCGGCGGTGCCCGCATCGACCTTCTGACCGACGGCCAGACAGTGGCGACCGCCACATTCGACAAAGCCGCCCTCGACGCCAAGCACGGCGGCAATTCCGCCGGAAGCTTCACCCGCGTCAGTTTGATCTACCGCACCAATGCCACAGTCACCGCCGGCCAGCCGGTTGCCATCCGCATCGCAAAGACCGGTGGCGCGGGCACAGTGCTGGACTTCGACAACGTCACTCTCACCGCCACGCCAAACGGCTATACCTCATTTCAAAATCAATTCCTCGGCGGTACCGGTGGGGTTCTCGCCGCCGCGACCGACGATCCCGACCACGACGGCATCCCCAACGGCATCGAATATTTCATGGGCACCAATCCCACCACCACCACTCCGCGACCAATGCCCACCACGCTGGACATCTCTGGACGACGCTGGAATCGCTTCGTTCTTCCCCTGAATCCCGCTGTCACAGACACTGGGTTAACCCTCCAATATTCCTTCGACCTTTCCGTGTGGAATGCCGCCGCCACGGCAAGCGACGGCTCCGTTGTGAATCTCAAGCAGCCGGATTCATGGTCGCTCGACATCGCTCAGGATGCCCACCCCTGCGCCTTCTTCCGTCTTGTTCTCGATCAGATTCTGCCGGCGACGCCCTGATACTTCAGGAACTATGTGATGAATAGGCGCTTACGCTCCGACTCCTTTTCTTTCCTTTCCCGGGTACATGAAATGCAATGCAATGAGCAAAAGTGCCGCGGATTCGTCCGTAGCACTTCTTTACCCGCAAGGAAATACTTACCGCTGAACATTTCCCGATGACACTCCCTAGACACCTCGTCCAAACCTCCCTCTTAGTCAGCGCCATTGGCCTTCCCTTTGCGGCCCTCGGCCAAACATCCGCGCTGGAAGGGGTAAGGATCGTCGCCACGCACACGGTCACCTTCACCCAACCCGCTTCCCGCGTGCCAACCAACTACATGGTGGACGGCCCCTTGCTCGGTAACGGCGATGTCGGCGTGGTACAGTCCGGCCCGCCGGAAGCGCTCCGGTTCTGGATCGGTAAAAACGATTTCTGGACGATCACCAACCAATCTCCGATGCCAGTCGGGCAAGTGGTGCTCCTTGCACCTGGATTGACCGGTGCCTCCTACCAGGTCGAGGAAGACATGCTGCTGGCCGAAACGCGCGGCACCTTTAAAAAGGAGGACTCCGAATTGGCAACGCGTTCATTTGTGGATGCCAACCACAACCTACTCTGCACGACTCTAACCAACACCGGTCACCAGCCGCTGGCGCTTGAGGTGCGCAACATGAAGGGAAGCAATCAGGCCCTCGCCACCCCTCCAGCCCAAGTCGCCGCTCCATCCAAACCGCCATTGCTGGGCTGTGAACAGCACGGCGGCGGCCGATGGTATTTCAAAGGTGCGATGGCGGATGTCCACCTGGTGAACCGTGCGCTGACGGCGCCCGAGGTTACGACCGCTTCCAAAGCATCCCGAGGCAAAGAGCAGCCTTTTGATGGAAAGACCAGCTATCCGGTAACCGCACCCGCCATCGACAAGGCACTCACCTTCTCCGCCTGGATCAATCCCGCCTCGTTGGACAGCGAAGCCAATTACCTGCTCAGCACCGGTGATTGGAACAACGCCTACAGCGTCGGACTCTCGGACGGCCACCTGCGCTTCACTCTCAACGGGCTGATGCTTCAATGCGAAGACCGCATCGCCACGGCGCGGTGGACCCACGTCGACGCCGTCTATGACGGGCGAGTGATGAAGGTCTATCTCGACGGGCAGTTGAAGAAATCCCTCGGCGAAAATGCGGACGATGGAGATGCTTACCTCTACGATCCCGATGCACGCCCGAACGGCCGGAAGGTCGGTGTGTCCACCCGCGTGCTAGGCGGCAATGGCTCCCCCGCGTTCACCCTCAAGCCCGGCGAAAGTGCCACGGTGGCCACCGTCATTCTGAGCGATCTCGATACCAACGGCAAAGATCCTTTCGTGGAAGCGAAGGCCGGTACCGGCCCATTGACCCGCGACTCAATCATCCGGCTGACATCCGCCCATCGTGAATGGTGGCACGCCTTCTGGAGCCGATCCTTTATCGAGATGCCCGACAAGGTCATCGAGCAGCACTGGTATTCGAGCCAGTACATCATGGCCTCCTGCAGCCGCGCCGGCAAAATCGCCCCCGGCCTGTGGGGAAACTGGATCACCCATCCGGCTCCTCAGTGGCACGGGGACTACCACCTCAACTACAACTTCCAGGCACCTTTTTTCGGCGTCTATGCGGCCAACCACGCGGATGTCAGCCTGCCCTTCTATGACGCGATGAATGCCATGATCCCGCTCGGCCAGACCATCTCCAAGGCTCACGGTTGGAAAGGAATCCACCTGCCCGTTTCGATGGGTCCCTGGGGCATGTGCCCGGAAGGAGTGAACTCGGATTGGGGACAGCGCTCCAACACGGTCTATGCGGCGCTCCTTTACATCTGGTACTGGCAGTACACACACGACGATGCGTGGCTGAAAAAGGACGGCTACCACTTTGTCCGCGAGGTTGCGGCTTTCTGGGAAGACTATCTGAAATTTGAAAACGGCCGCTATGTGATCTACAACGATTCGATTCACGAAGGTTCAGGTGCGGACTTCAATCCAATCATGTCACTGGGCATGGTCCGCACCCTTTTTTCCCAGATCGGACCGATGAGCGAGGCCGCGAACCTTGATGCCGACAAGCGGTCCAAGTGGAAGGACATCCACGACAAACTCAGCGACTATCCGACCCAGGAAAAAAGCGGCAAGACCGTCTTCCGCTACAGCGAAAAAGGCACCCCTTGGTGGGGGGACAATACGCTGGGGATCCAACACATTTTTCCGGGTGGCGGTCTCGGCCTCGACAGCGACCCGAAGCTGCTGGAAATCAGCCATAACATGATCGACGCCATGGCCCGCTGGCGGGACAACAACGGAGCTTCCTCCTGGTACGTCGCCTGTGTCCGGGTGGGTTATGACCCGGTGAAGATCCTCGCTGAACTGCGCAACATGTATGACCACCACTCCATGCCCAACAAGCTGCTTAATTTCGGTGGCGGGGGCATCGAGAATGTTTCTCCGTCTCTCGCCATTACCGAAATGATGCTCCAAAGCCACGACGGTGTCCTACGCATCTTTCCATGCTGGCCGAAGAATCAGGACGCACGTTTCGGCTCCCTGCGAGCGGTGGGAGCTTTCCTGGTCGACGCCGAGATCAAGGGGGGCGAAATCGGCGGCGTAAAGATTTTCAGCGAAAAGGGATTGGACTGCACCATCGTCAATCCGTGGCAAGGCAAGCAGGTGCAAGTGACACGAAATAACAAGTCCGCCGAAGTTGTGAGAAGCGAACGCTTCATTCTCAAGACCAAAGCAGGCGAAACCATCGGGCTGATCGGACGATGAATGTCAATACGCCACTCTTTGCCAATGTAGTCGCCCAATACCGCCTCCCGCATCGAGCAAGCGGTGAGGCACCTTTGGTTGAAGATCATTCAACAACTACCCCCGTGCCACACAAAGTTATCCGATTCCGCCACCTTTTGGTCTCCAGCGCAATGGGCACCGCCGTGCTTGCATTGGCGGTTTCCGTGCGGGCACAGGACGAGGTGAAAGTTGCGCCTGCCGCTGCACCGCAAGTGACCGGGGCCGCACCGTTTCCCGCCGTGGACGTCGCGCCCCCGCCCGGGCCGGTCTTTGATGTGCATCGCTACGGTGCCAAGGGCGACGGGACGACCCACGACACCGCCGCGATCCAAAAGGCCATTGACGCCTGCGCGGGTTCCGGGGGCAGCGTGCTGCTATCCGGCGGGTCGTTCGTTTCGGGGCAACTGGAACTCAAAGGGGACATGACCTTCTATGTCGCCAAAGGCGCGGTGCTGTTGGGCGGCACCGAGAAGGCGGACTATCCTCTCCTGGTGCCTAAGGAGATCCTCGAGTCCGATATGTGGGACCTCGAAATCAAGAACGCCCAGCGCGGTCTGCTCTATGCCTACAAGGCCGACAAGCTGCGAATCGACGGCGGCGGCATCATTGATCTTCGCGGCCAGATCAATGCAGCGCAGCGCAAATACGACAACAGCCCCTCAATTCTGCGCTTCTACATGAGCCGCGGCGTCATTGTGCGGAATGTCACCCTGCAAAACTCCCGCATGTGGACCCAACCCTATGTGGCGTGTGACGACTTGCTCGTCGAAAATGTGACCGTTCGCTGCCCCTACATTGGAAGCTTCAACGATGGCCTCGACATCTACGACTGCCACGGGGTCGTCATCCGCAACTGCGATATCCTTTCCGGCGACGACGGCATCTGTCTCAAAAGCGACCACCCCCGCGGGACCAAGGATGTGCTGGTGCAGAACAATCGCGTCTGGAGTTCGACCAACGGTCTCAAAATCGGCACCGGCTCGTTTGGCCCCATCGAAAACGTCCGCTTCCTCGACAACACGGTGCTCCATGCGGCCTACAGCGGATTCACCGTCCAGTCGGTGGATGGAGGTGCCATCAGGAACATCCTCGCGCACAACCTGGACATCTCCGACTGCACGGGGAGCCTGTTCATCCGCCTAGGCGACCGCTTGGACCGCCGCGCCAAGGTCAAGGTCCACACGACCGGCCCCGGCTCGATCGATGGCGTGACGATCGAGGATGTCTGGGTTCACGATGTCGCGACGAAGCAGGTCGGCCAATATTCCTCGCCGGACAACCCCTGCGCCAACCTGATCCTCGGTATACCCGGTGCCAAACCCCGGAACATCTCTCTCAAAAACATCCGCATCGAGATGCCCGGGGGCGAAACGGAGATCCCTCCCGCTCCACCTGAAAAGGCCCAATCTTATCCGGAGTCCAACCGGTTCGGCCGCCCGCCCGCGTACGGCCTGTATGTGCGCCACGCCGCCAATGTGAAGTTGGAAGACATCACAGTCGGCTACTTGAAGGATGATGTCCGAAAGTGGCTGGAATCAGAAGATGCCACCGTTGATTTAAAAAACTGCAAGGACTTGCGCCTTATCAAATAGCCAACAACGATTGCCGCGGTTGAGGGGCTGTTTCGCAGGGCTCACGAGCGGAATGCGCTTGATCTCACTTCTCCTCAAGGAAGAGCGGACGGAACATTGGAATGCCTACTTTACCTCCGATCGGGCCTTCAACCTCTCGCGGGTCTTCTCCATCCGTGTTTTTGCTTCGCTCAGCCTCTCGCCAACCAGTGGGCTTTCGGGTGCCAACGCGATGGCTTGATTGATCAGATCAATCCCTTGTGAATAGTCATGGAGAAGGCGCTCGCAGGGTACGCCGGCTGCCATATAGAGGGCGTATTGGCGACTTTCGACGGGGATGTCGCTCTTGGTGGCATATTCCTTCAGCTTGGCGAGCAACACCGCGCCATCCTGCTCGGAGCAGAGACTGGTGATCTCATTTTCGCACTGCTTCCGCTTGTAGAGGGACTGGTATTTCGTCTGCAATCCACCCTCGTTCCTGGGATCGAGCGCCATGATTTCCTTAATCGTAGGGCTGTAGTAGGTGAGGCACACGTCGTCGCTGCCCAAGGCGCTCAGGGCTTTGTCCAGATAGCGGGCCTTTTCGATTCCTTCGACTTTCCCGGCTTCCTCCAACGCGGTATCGCGCTGGAGGCGCCGTTGCTTCAGTGATTCGAGATGATCCAGAAAGACCTTGCTCCCCCCTTCCCTATAACCGGTCCGCGCGAAGACGGTTCCATTCTCATCCAAGAGCAGGATGTCCGGAAAGCTCATCGATTTGAGCTCGCTCTTCCATTTGGCGTTGCGGGTAGTGGTCTCGGGAGTTTGCTTCGATTTGTCGCGGGGAAAGTCCAACTGGACGAATTCGAACGACTTCTCCCCTTCCTCCTGGAAGCCGGGAACGTGGAAGATCTCCTTGTCGAGCGTAAGGCACCATCCGCACCAATCGGATCCGGTGAAGTCCACCAGGACATCCTTGTGCTCCGTCCGCGCCTTGGCCCGCGCGGAGTCCAGATCATCTGTGAAGAGAGGTTTGTCAGTGCCGGCGTGAAGAGTTGCCCGATCATGCCGAAGAGGGCTGGAAGGAGAAGGCGGATTCGAATTTTCATATATAGAATGGTAATTGAAGCGGCCACGGGTGCCGCAAGTGCTGGAGGACTTCTCGAAGGCCGACCGATTCATCAGCCTGCACCCTCCCCGTGATGGCCACGTGGCCATCACGGGGAACGGATTGCGGATCTCACGGTCCCACAACGAGACGCAGGAACCGCGTCGGATGACCTAGCATAGTGACACCGTCCGCCACGGTTACATCTCCATCGGTATTGGCTGCACCGGTGCTCGACCAGACCGTCTGCCAGTCCACGAGATTGTCCGAACCCTGCACCGTGTAAACCAAGGATGTGTCCGCGATCCGGTGGAAGGTCAGGGTGAGCTTCGTGCCATCGGATGATTTGCCAAGGGCGACTGGACTGCCGGAGTTGGGCACGTCCGGTCGTGTGCCGGTGGCATATTCGATGCGGTTGCTGATGCCATCGCCGTCGCTGTCCCTGAGATCGGCTACCGTTCCGGTGTTGCCCATGGCGGGTGCCGGAGCCGGGGGGGCATTTGTCACGACCAGCGACAAGGTTCCGCTGCTGGCGTTCAGAGCCACGTTGTATCCCAGCGGGACCGAGCCGATGGAGAAGCCCGTGGTGATGATGCCGGTGGCTCCGGTGATCACCGGGTAGGTGCCGGAGGTGAACCCTGCCGCCGCCAACACATTGATGACCACCGTTCCCGACGATGGACCAGTGAAGGTGGTGCCGGTGAAGGCGATCTTGTCGGAGGAGGTGCCGAGTTCGAGGTTGAGAACCGAACCGGCACTGAGCGTGAGGTTGCCCTTGGCGGAGAACGTGCCAGGTCCGGCATCGCCCGGAGCGAGAATGCCGCCGCTTTGCACCGTGGTCGCGCCATTCACACTGCCGGACCCGGCGAGGGTGCCGCCGCTCTGAACGGTGACCGCACCGGCGGCGAGAGACCCGGTCACGTTCAAGGTGCCGCCGCTCACCGTGGTCGTGCCGGTATAGGTGTTGACGCCCGACAAGGTTTGCACGGCAGTGCCGCTCTTCACCAGGCTGACCGCCCCGGAGATCACGCCGGACGACGACTGGTTGGAGGTGGTATTGAGCGTGAGCGTGGCCGAGCCGGTGGCAATGGCGACCTTCACGCTGCCGCCGAGACCGGCGATGCTCTGGCTGTAGCTGCTGGTTGAAGCCAGATTGCTCAGGCGCAGCGTTCCGCCGACCGTCGAAGAAACGACGCCGGTCGGTGACAGGCTGTTTGTCGCCCCGACATAGGCAACGGCTCCGGCGTTATTGATATCGAGCGTGCCCCAGGTGTTGGAGACGTTGCTGAATTGCCAGTTGGTGGCATCCAGGAACTGCACGGTGCCTGTGCCGTAGGAGATCGAGCCGGTCACATTGCCATAGCCTCCCGTTTGGCGCAGGACGAAGAGGTTGGAATTGGTGCCGGTGTGGCTGACATTGGCCCCGAGTATACTGGGGCTGGCTGGGGAGGTGCTGCCCGCCAGGACAACGGCGAGGCCACCGGAAGCGGACCCGTCCACGGTGATCGCTCCACTCCAGTTGGCGGTGCCGGCCAGGCCGAGGATTGCCCGGTTTGTGGTGGGTTTCAAGGTCAGGGCGTTGGCGAGGGTCAGGCCCGTGTTCACGGCAAGTCCGGCGGAGAAGGTATTCACACCGTTCAGAGCAACGGCGTCCGAGCCGAGGGCGGACGCGTTGGCTACGGTGATTGCCGTAGTATCACCGGCGGGTGTGATGGTGGTGCCGCCGCTGTAGGTGTTGGCGCCCCCGAGCGCCAGATTACCGGCTCCCGTCTTGGCAAGGCCCTTGGTGCCAGCCAGCACGACGTTGAGAGTGGCAGTCTGGTTGTTGACCGCGATGGCCGGAGTGCCGCTGGTCACATCCAGCGTGAGCGTTCCTCCCGTGCCGGTGTTCAAGGTCCAGTTGTTGCTCGCAGTGGTATCGCCGAAGGTGAGGTTGCCGATGGTTCGGAAACCATCGAGCGTCACGGTGGCATCTGCCGTGAGGTTCAGTGTGCTGAAATCGGCGGTCTTGCCGATGCCGTTGGCGAGGACTCCCCCGCTCCAGTTGCCCGTGGTCGTCCATGAGCCGCCGGTCAGGCTGGTGAAGACGCCGTTGTTGTTCGCCACAACGGTGATGTTGACCGTGGCAGTGGCGCTCGCACCTGCCGTATCGGTCACCTGTACGGCGAAGCTATTCAGACCGCCGTCGCTGTTGGCGGGGGTGCCGGAAAGTGTGCCGTCGCCGGCCACCGTGAGCCAGGTTGGGCCGCTGACCTTGGAGTAGGTGAGAGCGTCGCCTGCATCGACGTCGTTGCCATAGCTGGCGATCGATCCGGTGTAAGCAATTCCTTCCATGGCACCGGCACCCGTGATCGGGTTGGCGATGAAGGTCGGCGGCGTGTCCGCAAAACTGGCCGTTACGGTGATATTGCTTGTCACGTTCGCATCGGTCCGCGGATTCGCCGTGCTACCGTCGCTCCAACTGACAAAGTGGTAGCCGGTGCTGGCCGTAGCCGAGACCGCCGTGCCGCTCGCTCCATAGTTCACGGTCTGCATCGTGGTGCCACTCAGCGTGCCGTTGGCTCCAGCGCTGTAGGTCAGCGTGTAGGTGTTGATCGCGAAACTGGCCGTCACGGAGACGTTACCCGTTACATTCGTATCGGCGCGCGGATTGACCGTGCTGCCATCGCTCCAATTGACGAAGTGATAGCCGGTGTTCGCCGTAGCCGAGACCGCGGTGCCGCTCGCGCCGTAGTTCACGGTTTGTGGCGTGGTGCCACTCAGAGAGCCGTTGGCTCCTGCGCTGTAGGCCAGCGTGTAAGTGTTGATCGCGAAACCAGCCGTCACGGTGATGTTGCCCGTTACGTTCGTATCCGTCCGTGGATTGACCGTGCTGCCATCGCTCCAGTTGACGAAGTGATAGCCGGTGTTCGCTGTGGCCGTGATCGCGGTGCCGCTCGCTCCGTAGTTCACCGTTTGCGCTGTCGTGCCGCCAAGCGTGCCGTTGGCACCGGCACTGTAAGCCAGCGTGTAAGTATTGATCGCGAAGCTGGCCGTTACCGTGAGGTTGCCCGTCACGTTCGTGTCCGTGCGCGGATTGACCGTGCTGCCATCGCTCCAGTTGACAAAGTGATAGCCGGTGTTCGCCGTGGCCGTGATCGCCGTGCCGCTGGTGCCGTAGTTCACCGTTTGCGATGTCGTGCCGCCAAGCGTGCCGTTGGCGCCGGCACTGTAAGCCAGCGTGTAGGCCACCGGGACGACGGTCACTGTTCCGCCCACTCCGAGCTGGCTGACATCCCAGGTCAGTCCGGTTCCCAGCGCGGGCATGTTGACGGCCCCAAACGATCCACTGTAACTCGTGGCGTCGAACAACTTAAAGGTATCACCCGCAGCCAGAGCGTCACCGGTGCAGGTCACATTCAAGGTCCCGCCATAGATCACACCTGCCAGACCTTGTACGAGATCGTTGGTCAGAGCGGTGCCGGTCTTGTTCAGTTCGAAGGCGGTCGTCCCGCCAAGGGTGAGCGTGCCATTGATCGTCAGTGTGCCGATGCCATTGGCACCAGGGGCGAGGGTGCCGTTATTGGTCACGCTTCCCGCGATGTTTCCGGTGCCGCTCAGGGTTCCTGCGGCGGCCACCGTCGTAGGAGTGTTGGCGAGGCTGCCGTTGACCAGCAGTGTGCCGCTGGTGATGACGGTCGCGCCGGTGTAGGTATTCACCCCCGCGAGAGTCAGGGCACCGGTGCCGGTTTTGGTCAGAGCGAGGTTGTTGGCATTGGGCCCCGCGCCGCCCAAGGCACCGCTGTAAGTAATGCCGCCGCCTGCCGTCGCGTTCACGGTCAATGTTGAGTTCGTGCTCGCGCCGCCCACCACGGCATCACCCGTAATCCCGCCACCCGCCACCAGGTTCGTAACGGTCTGGGTCACCGGTCCACTGCTGTCACCCAGGATCAGCGTGCCACTGGCCGTGCCACTGCCCAAGGTGATCTGCGTTGCCACAGGCAAACGGTTGTTTCCACCCGACAGAATTAGGACGCCATTCTGGACATTCACAGCGGTGCTGCCGGACAGATTGAACGTGTTGCTTCCGGTGAGTTTCAACGAGCCCGTCCCGGTCTTGTTGAGAGCATTGCTCTGGGAGCTGTTGGAAAAGCTCCCCGTCAACGCGCCGTTGATCGTCAAATCACCGGTGGCGGTATTGGCACCGGCATCCGTTTGGATATTCAGGCCACCATAGATATAGTTGTTGAATACGATGTTGACGCTGGCGTCTATGACCGAGCCGGAAGCCGATGCTTCGGCGTATAGCGGCGCTGAGTATAATGCCGGTTGTAAATTTCCAATGCCCGTGCCAAAGGCACGGATGGTTGTCGGCGCACCTTTGAGATCAAGAGCGCCCGCACCAAAAGTCAGGGTTTTCCCGCCGAGGATGTAGAGGCCGGAAGGATCACTGGCACCATTGCCATTGATGGTGATGGCCGGATTTCCGTTGTAGGAGGTGGCGGTGTTGTAGCCATACTTGAGCGTGGCCCCCTGGGCTACGGTGTAAGCCGTATCAGTGGTCGACTTGGCATCCGCTTCCAGCGTGCCCCCACTGACCGTGGTCGTGCCGGAGTAGGTATTCGCTCCCTTCAGAATCAACGTTCCGCTTCCAGTCGACGTCAGGCCTTGGGTGCCGGAGATCACCGTGTTGATGGTTGCTGTTCCGTTATTGACCTGAATCACCGGCGACTGCGTGCCGCTGGAGGCGAGCACCAGGTTCCCGCCGCTGCCGGAGTTGAGCGTCCAACCATATCCTCCCGACTGGCTGCCAAAGGCCAGCATTCCAACAGTCCGCGTGCCGTCCAGGGTGACGGTCGCATTGGCCGCGAGGTTCAGCGTGCTGAAATCCGCCGTGGCTCCGCTACCGGACGGAACGACACCGCCCTGCCAGTTCGCGCTGGTGGCCCACGATCCTCCGGAGGCATTGGTCCAGACTTGGCCAATGTGCACGGTGACGGTGGCGTTGACGCTGTCCCCGAGTCCGTCGCTGATGGTGCAGGTGAAGGTGTCCTGCCCGGTGCTGCCGGCATTGGACGTATAGGTCACGATCCCGCCTCCGCTATTGACGACGCTTCCCAGGCTTCCCTGGGTTACCGCCGTCACGGACGCCGTTCCGCCGCTTGGCACCGTGACCCCGGAAAGCATATTGATGGGTGCCGACGATCCGCTGTCCGCCAGCATCGAATAGTTTTGCGGGACCGAGAAGAGGGAGACATGGTCGAATGTGGTCGCGTTGACCTTGCCCGTGTCATGGCTGCATACCGCAAGCCCGATCAGCGGGTTCGCCCCCATGGTCATCGTCACGGAGCCCTTCTGGATCCATGTCGTGCCATTGGTGGAATAATAGCCGGTATAGGTGTTCCCGGAGCATACCACTTTGACCCAGTAAGGTGCCGTGGGTCCAGTGGTGTTGCCAATGCTTGCGGCGCTCGCCCCGGAGGCCGTGCGGTAATGGAAGTCCACGCCGGTTCCGGAAGGTGCCAGGAGCATGAATGCGTATTGGTCCTTCGGGTTCGTCGAGTTCCGGATCATGACACCCGCCTTGGCCCAGGCATTGGTGTTTGCCTCCGATGCCACCCGGGCGATGATCGCACCGTTGCCGTTGAACGGCTGGTAAACGTAATGGAACTGGTCCGAAGTGCCCCAAATGTCGCTCCCGATTCCGCCGACTGTGAAAAGACCCGAGCTGGAGTTATAGCCTGCGCAGCCCTGGCTATTGGTCAGTCCGATATCCACCGACTGCCACGGCGATGGCGGCGGAGGAACAATGCTGCAACAAGTTGTTGATGGGACGCTGACATTCCCGGAGCCGCTGCCCACTGCAACGATATTGTAATAATAGAGCTGGTTCGCCACGCCGGTGGTGTCCGTGTAGCTTGCCGAACTGGTCGTAGCGATGACGCTGAAATTGGTGCCGTCCGTCGAGCGCCGCACCTGATAGCTGAGCGCGCCCGGCACGGCCAACCACTGGAATGAGGTCTGGTTGGTCCCCTGCGTCGAAGTCAGGTTGGCCGGCGTCCAGATCACGGGCGTCGCGGTGACCGTGCTGCTCGGCAGGGAGTCGCCGACCACACCGTTGGTCACCACCCGATACCAGTACTGCACGCCCGGCGTCAGCCCGGTGGCATCCACGTAGCAGTCGAAATTGGCCGGCGAAGTGCCGACCGGACTGAAGTTGGTACCGTCACTCGAACGGTAGATGGTGAACCCCGTAGCCGATGGAACGTTGAACTGTGCCGACGAGGACCCCAGCCATCGCACTTCCACCTGATTCGGCCATGTGCCGTTGATGATCACATTGCTAGGCGGGCTCGGCCGGTTGGTGATCGTCACCACGCTGGACGGCGGCGATATGGTACCGGACGAGTTCAGCGCCTCCACGCGGTAGTAGTAAAGATTCGACCCCGCCGGGCTGGCGTCGGTGTAGGTGCGGATGCCGTTGGCTGTCGTGGTGATTCGTGTCCATGTCGTTCCATTGCCGGCCCGTTCGATGGCGAATCCATTCTCGCCCGCGACATCATTCCAGGAAAGCTGCACCCCGCTGCCCGTGGCGCTCAGCCCCGCGGTCAGTCCCGTCGGCGCGGACAGACTGTTGTACGTCGGCGCGGTCGGAGCCTTCAGCGTCTGTACTGACTGCGGTGCAGCACTGGTGGTGGGGCCATTGATCGCGAGTACGTTGTAATAGTAATTCGTGACTGGTGTTCCGGGCTGGTCGGTGTAGGTCGTCTGCGTTCCAGGAAGCGTCGCGACGACAGTGTAGGTGATCTTGTCCGAGGTCCGCATGAGCTGATAGCCGGATGCTCCCGCCACCGCGTTCCATTGCACGTTGACGTTCGTCCCGTCATTGGACAGGGCTCCCAACCCCATCACCGGCGGCAGTACCGTCGCCAGCGTACCACTTATCGTGAAATTCACGTTGGCGCTGAATGTATTGGCATCTCCGGTATCGTTGCACGCCCAGAGCGTTCCATCCGCGGGATCGTAGGTCACACTCGCATAATCGCCCGGCCGGTTGGTGATCGCCGCCCCATGGGTCACCTCGACACACGGCCTCATCGTGCCGGGCGGGTCCGAGGCCGCACGGCCCGTCACAAAAAACTTCATCTGCGGAGCCACGGCATAGTAGTTGACCGGAACACCCAGGGAACTGGTGTAATTCGGCTGGCTGAAGTCCACGGTCGTGGCCCAGAAGCAGATGCCGATGTCGCCATTGGGCGAATTGCCGCAGTAGGCATGCTCGGCTAACTGAAGCCCTTGCGGAATCGGGATGCTGCCGCTCTGCGTCACCGTCGCCGTCGCAAGATCCACCTCGCTCCACTGAAGCGGATTCTGCATGGGGAAATCCTTAACGCCCGCCATTTTCCCATTCTGGATAATGGCGTATTTGCTGCTGAAGGTCCCCCCGGTCAACGGGTAGGTCACCACTGTCGGAGTCACCACCGTCCCGTTCGCCGCGCCGCTCAGGTAATTCGTGACCTTGTAGAGATGTGTGCTGTCGTAAACCCAATACGGATCATCGGGATTGCCGACGGTCGTATCGTCCGCCATCTGCGTCATGGTGTTCCCGGAAGGGTTGGTGACGTAATGCCATGTGCAGGTGCCGGTGTTGGCCAGAACGCTGGCCTTGTCGATCACGACCCAGCCATTGCTGGAACCCGTCATGTAATAGAAGTAGGCGCTTGCATTGTAACCGCACCGCCCCCCGTCGTTTGCTCCCGGAAAAGGGAACGAGAACCCATTCCATGGTCCCGTCGGGTCATCGCTGTAGGAAACGGCGAACCCGCCGGGGTTCACGCCGCCGGAAAGCAACCAACGCTTGGAAACCTGGTCGAACTCGATGACGGGGTTCAGATAGAACCCGTTCGCGGCGACCCCGATGAAGCTGCTGACCGCCTTATTTTGGATGAGTTGCCCGCTTTTGGAGAAGACGAGCAAACTGCCGTCGGCAACCTGGCAGACGTATTTGTCGCTGGCAGCCGACATGTTGCAGAAGGGGCCCATGGTGCTATCGCAGCCACCGAACGGCTTGGCCGTCTGCACGGTGCCCTGCGCCATGGCGCGCCCTAGGAACAACGTCAGGAAAAGCGCAAGCAACCCTGCGGCCAATCGAGGGCACGATGTCATCGCGGCGAAATCCCGGGAACGGCGTGATCCCTCGTGGGGACGGATTTGGAGGCGGATGGGTGTATGCATAAAGGACGTCCGGTGGTAGGTTTTTTCAATCAGTCTCCAGTGCACCTCACGGTGACTGATTGTTGGCAAGGCGGATAAAACGTTTGACCGCAGGAATCGTGCTGGTGATTCCGATCAATGGTTGATGGCAGTTCATGAACACGAAGGACGGAAAGCGGATCGCTTCACCGGCCGGGATATCTTTACGATTGCTTTACGATTCATCACGGCGGATCCCGGGTGTGCAAGAAACCTCTTTTTTGGAACTGGGCCGTAAAGAGGCCTGGTTTTCAGCGAAAGAACACCCCGTCCACTTCATCCCGCGCCACCAACCGGACAGGCCGCCGAACTCCTTTGTGATTGCTTAAACAATGAGGCTGGGATACCGCACGCAGTTCCTGGACGATTGCATTTCATGATCGGATCGGTTCCCTCTCGGAACTTTGAAAATTCGAACAGGTGCACCGACAACAAACAATAATGCGGCCGGACCTTTCGGCCCGACCGCAGTTCATTGCATTGTTTACCCAGGAAATCAGTTGGAGCTACGCAGCAAGCGGCCTGACATTCGGAAGCGGGCTTGGCCCCGTTATCGGAGGCAAAAGCGCCGAATCCGCTCAAGGCTTGGACACCTTCAGACGACCGAACATCACGGTATTCGCCCCTTTCGGCACAGAAACGACCACAGTCTGGAGGTTCGGAGTTCCTCCATCTGGCTGGAAGAGAAACACCGCCGCATTCGTCGGAGCGCTGATACGGAGGTCTGTCCAACCGCTGAGATTGGAGCCGTATTCAAAGATCTGAGTGGTGTCGGCGTCGGATTCCGCCCGGCGGACGAAGGTGAAGACGAAGTCCGAACCGGAGGCATCCAGGGTCGGCAGAATGTCGGTCGTGGACTCGGCATTCAGCGGCTCGCCGTTGAGAACGTATTCGAGAACGTTCGAGATTCCATTGTGGTTGGGGTCATCCAACGGGCCGTTTTCGTGACCCAGGGTTCCATCAAGGCCTTTGCTGGCGGCCCATGTGCCGAAACCGTCTTTCACCAGTTGGATGCTACCCGCCTTGTATTGGAGGACATATCCGGCGGGCAGGTTATTCACCGTGGTGAAGGCCGCCGGTGTGCCGGTACAGGTCGCGATGGTGTAACTCGCCGCCGCCGGGGTGGCGAGTGCGTTGAACGTGAGGGTCGCACCGCTAAGAGTGAGCGCACCGCTTGAAGCGATCTTGTCGGACGTGGTGTCGTCGAGGTCGCAGACGTAGGTGCCCGAGATTGTGGTGGCACCCGTGCTGAGCGTGCCGATGCCGCCGATCGTACCAGGATTGACGGTGCCGGCTGCACCGCCACCCGCTGCGGCGATGTTGACCGTGCCCGCGACGGTGCCTGTGCCGGTGAGCGTCGGAGTGCCGGTGGCCGTTGCTCCACCGACGGTCGCTGCGCTGCCAGAGGCGGTCGCACCGTTGACGGCGAGTGTGCCGCCATTGACCGTGGTGACACCGGTGTAGGTGTTGGTGTTGGTGAGCAACATCAAGCCCGCTCCGGCCTTGACCAGGCCGTTGTTGGTGAAACCGCCGGCCATGGAGATGACCGAGTCCACCTGCAGGTCGATGGCAGCCGCGCCATCCGCCACATTGAAGGTCACGCCGTTGTTCTGACGCAGGTTGATCTTCGTTCCCGAGATGGTCGAGGTGGTGGCCGAGGCGAGCGTGTTGAGCGCCGAGGCACCCGCGAAGAAATCGAGGTTCGAGCCGGAGATGCCCGTGATGGAACCTCCCGTCATGTTGATCACGGCACTGCCAAGGGTTTGGTTCGTGATCGTGTTGATGTTCATCGTGCCACCGGTCAGGTTGATGGCGGTCACCGCAGTGGCACCGCCACCGTAACCCGTGACGTCACCCGCGCTCAGGCGCAGCGTGCTGCCGGGATTGACGGTGACCATGCCGCGGATGGTGCCAGTGGAACCGCCTCCGCCAGTCAGATCGAGGAGGCCTGCGTTGATGATCGTGTCACCGGTGTAGGTATTGGTCGCTGACAACGCGAGCGTGTCCGTGCCAGCTTTGGTGAGGCCTTGGGAGCCGGCCAGTACGGCACTGATGGTCGTCGCGACATTGGTGGTGATGAGAGGAGAACCACTGCTCACGGCGAGGGTCAATGGCCCGGCGGTGCCGGTGCTCAGTGTCCAGGCGTGTTTGGTCACGCTCTGATCGTCAAAGACCAGAGCGCCAATCGTGCGTGCGCCGTCGAGTGTTACGGTGGCGTTGGCAGAAAGCGACAGGGTGCTGAAATCCGCCGTAATGCCGCTTCCCGTTGGGATGATCGTGTCGAGCCAATTGGAGCCATTCGTCCAGGTGCCGCCGGCGGTATTGCTCCAGATCCCCGTGGACGTGATGTTCGCTGTCAAGGACAAGCCGGTGGGCTGTGTGAGCGTGTAGTTCCCGGCGGACGAACCGCCGAGGGTGAAGGTTCCAGGAGTCACGGAGATCCCGTTGCCCACCGCCGCGCTGGCGAAGGTGCCCGGAGCGCTCACCGTCAGAGTGTCGCCGGTATAGGGCAGGCCGTCGGAGGATGTGCCCGCGCCGAAGGCTTCACTGGTGCCCAACGTACCGGTGATAGTGGCGGTGGTGGTGCCATCGACCAACTTGTTCTTCGCGGTCGCGCTTGCGACCGTCAGCGGCTTGGCGCTCACGGTATTTCCCGACGCGGCGGTGACAACGTTGACAGTGGGAGCAGCCCCACTGGTGAGGACGAAGTTTTGTGAATTGTAGCTGCCGGAAACCGGCGCATTGGCAGCCAGACGCACGAATACCGTGGTGGATGAAACCGTAGGGGCGCTGCCGACCACGATGGGCGTGCCACTGCCTGCATAACCACTGCCGCTGGTGGTGGAGACTTCGTAGCCCACAGGCGGGGTGACCGTGATACCCAGGCTCAAGGAAGAGCCGGAAACCGTAAAGCTGTCTTCGCCGGAAGGCGTGCCGTAGGTGGTGCTGACCGGGGCAAGAGGGCTGCCAGTGGCGGAAATCGTTCCACCCGGCGTGGAGACGGTGAGAATCACCGTGTTGCCACTGATGGAAATGACCGCAACCTTGCCACCACTGCTATCGAAACCGCCGCCACCGCTGAAGGTCGGCGTGCTGTTGACCGTGCCCGTGATGGAGGGAGCACCGACGAGTGTATAGACACCCGCACCCAGAGTCTGGCTGGTGGCTACCGTAATGGTGTTCCCACTGAGCGACAGGGTGCCTTGTGAAACGGTGAGCGCCGGATGCGTGGTGTCGGTGCCGGAAGTGCCCCCGCTCCAGCCGAGCGTCATCGGCTGTGAACCCAGACTGACCGTGCCGGTGGTGCCGCCCTTGATCACGGCGGCTGTGGTGCCCGCCGTGGTGCCGGTGCCGCTGGCGGTCAGCGTGGCACCAGTGCCAAGCGTGTAAGTGGCGGAAGCGCCAAGCCCCGACACATCCAACGTTCCTCCGGCGGTGATACTGATGCTGGACGCGCTGCTCAAAGCACCGCTGGCACCCAAGGCCAGCGTGCCGGCGCTGATGGTGGTGATGCCGGTGTAGGTATTGGTGCCGGTGAGCGTCGTGGTGCCGATACCGGACTGGACCAGTGAAACGCCACCTGTGCCGTCGATGATCGTGCCCGCGTAAGTCACGGCACCGGAGTTGTTCAGCGTCAGCGTAGAAGGCGTGGCTGCAGTATTGGTGATGGTGGCGGCATTGCCGGTAGGCTTCGTCACTCCGGCAAGAGTCTGGTTGAAGGCGTTCAAGTCGAGAGTGCCCGGGCCGCTGTTGCCAATGAGGACCGAAGCGTTGGTGGCGAGACCGTTGGTGGCACCAAGCTTTGTCGTGCCGGTCTGCGTGAAGGTGGCAAAGGAGGAACCGCTGCCGGAATACACCACCGTGCCGCTGCGCTGGATGACGTTGGCCGATGCGGAGGTGATGGCCCCGGTGATGTTCAGCACACCGGTCGTCGCGAGGAAGTGGCCGCCGTTCGAAGGCGCCGCATTGATGGTGATGGGACCGCTCACAGTGGCCGAGTCAGTGCCCAGAACCTGCAGCATGCCCGAGCCGGCAACACCGAGGTTAGCCCCGAAGGTCACCGCATTGGCGATGGTGACGCCGTTGCCGAGGTTCACTTGGGCGGGGTTCGAACCATTGTTGCCAATGGTCACCGCACTGGTGCTGAAGGCTGCCGAGTTGTTCGCCACGAGAAGACCTTGGGCGACTGTGGTCGTGCCGGTGTAGGTGTTCACGCCCGAGAGTGTCCAGGTGCCCGTGCCGGACTTGCTCACCGAGGTTTTGTTCGTGCCGGAGTTATCGGCGATCGCGCCGGCAATTTCGCCGGTGCCAGCCGTGGAACCCTGCAAGGTGAGCGTCTTGATGCCCGCCCCGGTCGCGGTCAAGGCGCTGGTGAACTTGAGCAAACCCGTGCCGGACTGGCTGATTGTGGCACCGCCGGTGGTTGCCGCGAGAGTCATCGGATTGGCGACCGTCGAGCCGGTTCCCGTATAAACCAGCGTGCCGGCGGTGGTAGTACTGCCGATATTGATGCTGCCGGTACCAAGGTTGTTATTGGTGCCCGCGCTCGAGAACGAAATCGACGATCCGTTGCCGATATTCACAGCGCCCGCGAAGCCACTGTTATTCCCGGAGAGAACCATCGTGCCGGTGAAAGAAGAGGGTACGCCGATGCTGCTGGACGAAGCACCTGTAATGTTGCCCGAGGCGGTGAAGGTTCCGGTGCTGCTGACCGTCAATCCGGTCACGCCGGTGGTGAGCCCGAAGTTACGGATCTGCAATCCCGCACTACCGAGGGCGATGTTGCCCGAAATCGCCGACAGATCGCCGACGGTGAGCTGGAGATTGCCAGTGCCGCCGCCCGTGATCGTGATATTCGAGGCGAGAGTGGACGACTTTCCGATGGCGAATGCCGTTCGGTTCGTAGTGGTCTCATTGATGTTGATGGGAGTCCCGGAGCCGATTGTCAGATTGTCGGCGATGCTGAGCCCGCCGGGGAAGCTCCCGGTGCCCGTCGCATCGATGTTGATCGTAGAGGAAGACGGAATGGCCCCGGCGTTATTGAGGAAAACGCCGGCAATGAAAGAAGCACTGGAAATCGCCCACGTCTGAACGGCGTTGGTCCCGGAAATGGTGGCAAGGCCGGTGCCGTTGAGATTGAGGCCGCCAGTGAAGGTGTTTGCGCCCGCGAGGTTCAGCTGACCGGCACCCGCAACGGTCAGGCCGGCCCCACCGGCGATTTCCGCACTGATCTTGGCATTCTTGGCCGTGCCGAGAGCATTGACCGTGATGGTGGGTGCCGTGCCGGCCAGTGTCAGGGTGTTGGTACCGCTTCCATTGTTATCCAGGGTCCAGCCGGCGGCAGTTCCCGTGGCAGTGTCACCAAAGGTCAGGCCATTGATGGTGTGCGGGACATTCAAGTGCACGGTGCTGTCCGTGGTGATGTCGAGTGTGGCGAAGTTGGCGATGTTGACGCTGCCGTCCGCGACGACACCTCCGGCCCAGTTTCCGGACGTGTTCCAATTCCCGTCGGCAGTGCCATTGGTCCAATTGATATTGGCGGCGAAAGTGGAAGAAACAGACGAAGCGACCGCCAGAAGGGAGAACAGGTGGGATTTTTTAAATTTCATGGATTGGATAAGGCAATGTTTGGGGAGATGGAGAGTGATTGGCTCAAGATGGGTTCTTGTTTTGACGATCTACCAAAGTCATCATCAAAGGGCGTCCGCTTGTCATCACCCGCAGACCCGTTTTCAAGGTCCATTTTATTCGCATCCCGGCCTGAATTGGGCCTAGTTTGCGTATAATTCCCCCTCCTCCGGCATCGTGAAGACCGTCTCAAGGGCTTCTTTATTTTTGACACTGGCCCGGGATCCAGCCAGATTCTTACGGGATGCCACGTCCGCTGCGCCGCCTGCCATTGGTCGAGCAAACCGCCGCACACCTCCGTGAAGGTTTCGAGTCCGGGCGTTGGGTGGGCGCCTTGCCAGGAGTGCTACAACTCGCGGACGAGCTTGCGGTTTCCAAACGGATTGTCCGGTCGGCACTCGGAATACTGGAGCAGGAAGGCTGGCTTGAAGATTGCGGAGCCGGACGAAGAAGGAGGATCCTTGAGAAAACGACGAAGGAAGCTCCCCGCCGGTCTCTACGGATTGGAATCATGCTCAGTGAACCACTCGCGAACGAGGCTTCGAACGAACTCAAGATTCTGCTGGGAGCGCGTCATGCGATTGAAACGTCCGGCCATACCTGCATCTTCAGCCCACGGGCGCTCTCGCAGCTCAATGACAACCTGTCCAGAATTTCACGCGTTGTGAAAGCTGCCGCAGCGGATGCCTGGGTCGTATGCCAGGCGTCGCAGAAGGTGCTGGAATGGTTCGTCGCCCAGCCATTTCCCTCCATTGCCTTCGGCGGCCGCTTTCAGAATCTCCAAATGGCGTCGACTGCCGTGAAGCTGGCTCCAGCAATCGAAGCCGCAGTCGAAGATCTTTTCAATCATGGGCATCGGAGGATCGTCATGCTCGCCTCTCCCGTGGCTCGCAAGCCCATCCCCCTGCCATCCCTGGCAAGTTATCTGGAGCTGCTGCGAGCACACGGAATCTGCACGACGGACTATCACCTGCCAGATTTCGAGGAAAACGCCGAAAGCCTGGAAGCCTGTCTCAACTCGCTGTTCAAGGTCACGCCGCCGACCGCGCTGCTGGTCTACCAAACGGACTACTGCGTGGAGGTGCTTTCCTTTCTGGCCCTCCGTGGGCTTCAGGTGCCACGGGACATATCGGTGGTCTGCATGCACATGGATCCGGTTTTCCGCCTGCGCCGGCCACGACTGAACCACTTCGAACTTGGAGCGGACGAACACGTCTCAAGGATCGCACGCTGGATCAACGGAGTAAGAAAAGGCCGGCCGGACCAACGCCACGCGATATTCGATGCGGTCTACGTCCC
>Ga0265327_10000591_pt1 | contig 60639 bp, 68 predicted proteins | sample 41621metaG_FD_202089 | JGI IMG/M metagenome (GOLD analysis project Ga0265327, IMG submission 202089) | Rhizosphere microbial communities from Carex aquatilis grown in University of Washington, Seatle, WA, United States - 4-16-21 metaG | ecosystem: Host-associated > Plants > Roots > Rhizosphere...
ATAGTCTGCTCGACCTGACGGCCTCCATCGCCGCCACGCCGACAGGCTATCATGTGCAATGGACGGCGGGTTCCGACACCGTCGCCATCCTCGACGGGTTCGTGACCGCACAGCAGCAGGACTTCACCAGCGGCGGTGCGCCGGCCGGCGCCGTGACCGCCGAGCCCGGCCGGGCCTTGACGCCATTCGCCGACATCCTGATCGGGGGCGTGGATTTCACGGTCCGGTACAACCAGGCCCAGCTCTCGGGCCAGACGGCGATCACCCTTCCCGGCGAGCCAGCCCACGCCGTCACCGAGGCGACCGCGGCGGCCCTGGCCGACGGACATAGCGCCGCCGTGGCCTGGGCCGATTCCGGGACCGACTACGTCCTGATCTACGACAGCGCGATCAACAACATTCGCGCCGTCGCGGGGCTGGATTGGGGCGGCGCCAGCGACCTGCATCTCGTCGCCCTGGATGACGGAGGCTTCGCCGTCAGCTGGGAGAACGGCGGCCAGTACAAGGGCGAGCTGTTCGACTCGACCGGCGCCGGCGGGGGCGTGGTGTCTCTGGCGGGCCTGTTCGGCGGCCTCGACAGCCATGGCGACCTCTACACGGTCGGCCTGAACTCCGCCGGTGCGGAGGCGGTTCAGATCTACGCCCTGAACGCGCCGCCGGCGACCAATCCGGCCGAAGTCACCACCGGCGCGGTCGACTACACGGCCCCGGCCGGCGTCACCCACATCACCCTTACCGGCGCCCAACAGCACATCGACGCTTCGGCGACAGCGGGCGTGACCATCGATTCCAGCAACGGCGGCGCCACGCTGCTGGGCGGCGCCGGCAATGACGTCTTCCATCTGGGTCGCGGCGGCGACGTCGTCACGGGCGGAGCGGGCGCCGACACCTTCGCCTATGGCGAAACGCCCTGGGCCGGCGGGGTCATTACCGATTTCAACGCCGCCGAAGGCGACCGCATCGACGTCTCGGGCCTTCTTTCCCGCTCCGGCTACTCGGGCTCGGACCCCTTCGCCGACAGCTATCTGAAGTTCACCGCCGCCGGCGACGGCTCGGCGCAATTGTGGAGCGACATCCATCTGCCGGGCGCCGACGCCTGGTGGCTGGTGGCGACCATCGACGGCGTCTCGACTTCGAGCCTGCACTACTCGGGCGGTCTCATCACCTAGAGCGCGTCAGGCGAAAGTGTGCGCTGAGCCGCGCAAGACCCGGCCGGGGCCGGGTTTGGACGGTCAAATTCGCCACAGCGGCGATTTTATCGTGGCGACGACCTAAGTAATGGATTTTGCTAATCTTTGTTGGGCCCGCTCGGCTGGGGCGCGATGCCTGCGGTTGCACGGAGGGGCCCGGTCGTGCTGCAACGGGCGGCGGCGGCGAAACGGAGCGCTCGGATGTCGACGGGGTCTTTCTGGCTGGTGAAGTCCGAACCGGCGAAATACGCCTTTTCCGATCTTGAGCGCGACGGGCGCACGGTCTGGGACGGCGTGCGCAACAACCAGGCCGCGCTCTACCTCAAGGCGATGAAGACCGGCGACCAGGCGCTCTACTACCACTCGCAGGAGGGCCTGGCCGTGGTCGGCGTCGCCGAGGTCGCGCGCGAGGCCTTCCCCGACCCGACCGATGCGGCCGGCCGCTTTGTGGCGGTGGAGCTGAAGCCGGTGCGGCCGCTGGCGCGCGCCGTGACCCTGTCCGAGATGAAGGCCAATCCGGCCCTGGCCGAGATGGCCATGTTCCGGCAGTTCCGCTTGTCGGTCAGTCCTGTTCGTCCTGCGGAATGGGACGCCATTCTGAAGATGGCCAACACCCCCGCTTAGTGGCGGGAAAGCCGCCTGCAGATCTCATCGAGCTGCTCCAGCGTCGTGTAGCCGACGCGCACCTCGCCCACGCCGTCCTTGTCGTGGATCTCGACGGTGAGGCCGAGCGCCTCGGAAAGGTCGTGCTCCAGCGCCAGGGTGTCGGCGTCCTTGCCGCCGGCGGGCGCCTTGGCTTTCGGTCCCTGGCCGCCAGGGGTCGAACCTGCTTTCTTCGCCAGCGCTTCTGCCTGTCGCACGGACAGGTTGTGGTCGATCACCTGCCGCGCCAGCCCTACCGGGTCGCCCGACGCCAGCACCGCCCGGGCGTGTCCGGCCGTCAGCTGGCCCTGCAGCACATAGCCCTGCACCGCCTCGGGCAGGTTGAGCAGGCGCAGGGCGTTGGCGACGTGCGGACGGCTCTTGCCCACCGCCTCCGCCACCGCGTCCTGGGTGCGGCCGAAGCGGTCCATCAGCTGGCGGTAGGCCAGGGCCTCCTCGATCGGGTTGAGATCGACCCGCTGCACGTTCTCGATGATGCCGATCTCCAGCACCTCGCCGTCGGCGAGGGTGCGGATCACCACCGGCAGTTCGCGTAGTCCGGCGCGCTGCGCCGCCCGCCAGCGCCGCTCGCCGGCCACGATCTCGTACTCGCCGCCGACGTCGGTGGGCCGCACCAGCAGGGGCTGGATCACCCCCTTCTCGCGGATCGACGTCGCCAGCTCTTCCAGCTCGGTCTCGGCGAACAGCTTGCGCGGCTGGTCCGGATTGGCGTGCAGCAGCTCGATCGGCACCATGTGCGCCGCCCCGGCGGGCGGGCGCGGCGCGTTGGCGTCGAGCGTCGCCGAGACCTCGTTCTCGCCCAGCAGGGCCGAAAGCCCCCGTCCCAGTCCCCTGCGTCCTTCCGCGGCCATGCCCTTTTGTCCTCTAAGCCGCCGCGCGGCGGGCGCGTTCGCGCACCACCAGCTCGCGGGCCAGTCTCACATAGGCCTGGCTGCCCGCGCACTTCAGGTCGTAGATCAGCACCGGCTTGCCGAACGACGGCGCTTCCGAAACGCGGACGTTACGGGGGATCACCGTCTCGTAGACCTTGTCGCCGAAGTGCGAGCGCACGTCCGAGGCCACCTGCTCCGAGAGCGCGTTGCGGCGGTCATACATGGTCAGGACCACGCCCTGGATCTCCAGCTTCGGGTTCAGGCCCGTGCGCACCAGCTCCACGGTGCGCATCAGCTGGGTCAGGCCCTCCAGGGCGAAGAACTCGCACTGCAGCGGCACCAGAACCGCGTCGGCCGCAGCCATGGCGTTGACGGTGAGCAGGTTCAGCGACGGCGGACAGTCGATCAGCACATAGGTGAAGCGGTCCTCGCTCCGGTCCTCGCGCAGCGGCTGCAAGGCCTCGCGCAAGCGGAAATTGCGGCCCTCCGCCCGGCCGAGCTCAAGCTCGATCCCGGAGAGGTCCGCGTCGGCCGGCACCAGCGACAGTCGGGGAAGGGCGGTGGGCATCACCGAGGCCGCCAGAGGCTGCTCGCCCATCAGCACCTCGTACATGCCGGTCTTGCGCAGGTGCCGCGGCACGCCGAGACCCGTGGAGGCGTTGCCCTGGGGGTCCAGATCGAGGATCAGCACCTTTTCGCCGAGGGCGGCGAGGGCCGTGGCCAGATTGATCGCGGTGGTTGTCTTGCCCACGCCGCCCTTCTGGTTGGCGACCGACATCACCCGCAGTTCGTCGGACAGGCGCCGGCGCGGTATGACCTGGGCAGACTGGTCAGACTGTTCGGACACGGGATAGTCCCTTCACCTGCAGGACGCGACCGTCGGGGTGGCTTGAGCTCACCGACAATTCCGCCTCAAATTTCCAATATTTAGTGGCTTCCGTCAATTCAGCCACAACATCTTGTCCCTTGAGGAAAAGCCCGGTAGCGCCGCGCTTCAAATAGGGCTCGGCATAGCCAAGCAGGCGGGGGAGGGGCGCGCAAGCCCGCGCAGTGACGATATCCACCCTAATCCCCAGGTCTTCGGCCCTTGCATTGTGAATCTGGGCCGGCAGATTGAGTTTCTGGACAACCTCGCTCAAAAACCGGCAGCGCTTGGCCATGCTCTCGACGAGATGAACCTTCGCCCCAGGGGTCTCCTTGAGGAGGATCGCCAGCACCAGGCCGGGAAAACCGGCGCCGGCGCCCAAATCCGCCCACAGCTTGGCCTCGGGCTTCAGACGCAACAGCTGAGCGCTGTCCCAGGCGTGGCGCGGCCAGAACTCGGCCAGGGCCGAGGGTCCCACCAGATTCATCTTCTCGTTCCACTCGGCGAGCAGGTCGAGATAGGCGTTCAGATCGGCCATCTGGGCGTCGCTCGCCCCCCAGGCCGCCCGGAACTCGGCCGCCGTGCGCGGCGGCGCGACAGCCGCCTCAAGCGGCATGGGCGCTGCGGCGGACATGGGCGAGCAGGGCGGTGATCGCGCCGGGGGTGACGCCTTCGATGCGCGATGCCTGGCCGAGGGTCTGGGGCCTGACGGCGGCCAGTTTCTGGCGGCACTCGTGCGACAGGCCGGGGACGGCGGCGTAGTCGAGCTCGCCGGGCAGGACGAGCGCCTCGTCACGACGGAAGGCGTCGACCTCGGCCTGCTGCCGGTCGAGATAGCCGGCATAGGCGGCGTCGACCTCGATCTGCTCGCGCACGGCAGGGGACCACCCCGCCAGCTGTGGCCAAAGGCGTTCGACCTCTGGCCAGCCGATATCGGGGTATGACAGCAGCTGGGACAGGGTCCGCCGCTGACCGTCTTCGTTGACCCTCAGGCCCGCCTTCGCCGCTTCCGCGGGTGTCACGGTAAGCCCACGGGATTCCTCGCGGGCCGCTGTCAGCGCCGACTGTTTCACGTGAAACACCGCTGCACGTTCCGGTCCAACCACGCCGAGGGCCAGGCCACGCGCGGTCAGGCGCTGATCGGCGTTGTCGGCGCGCAGCGTCAGGCGGAACTCCGCGCGGCTGGTGAACATGCGATAGGGCTCGCTGACGCCCCGGGTGACAAGGTCGTCGATCATCACCCCGATATAGGCCTCGTCGCGGCCGAACAAGGCCGGGTCGGACCCGCTCACGGCGCGCGCGGCGTTGAGCCCCGCCACGAGGCCCTGGGCCCCGGCCTCTTCGTAGCCCGTGGTCCCGTTGATCTGGCCGGCGAGATAGAGGCCGGGCAGGCGCTTGGTCTCCAGCGCCGGCGTGAGTTCGCGCGGATCGACGTAGTCGTATTCGATGGCGTAGCCCGGCCGGATGATGCGGACGTTTTCCAAGCCTTCGATGGTGCGCAGGAACAGGCCTTGGGTCTCTTCCGAAACCGAGGTCGAGACGCCGTTTGGATAGACGGTGTCGTCGTCCAGGCCCTCGGGCTCCAGGAAGATCTGGTGGCTGGCCTTGTCGGCGAAGCGCACCACCTTGTCCTCGATCGAGGGGCAGTAGCGCGGCCCGACGCCGGTCACCCGGCCGCCATAGACGGCGGACTCCGTCAGCCGCTCGGCGATGATCCGGTGGGTCTCGGCATTGGTGCAGGTGACCCCGCAGGCGATCTGCGGCGTGGTGATCCGGTCCGTCAGGAAGGAGAACGGCGTCGGCGGCTCGTCGCCGGGCTGCATCTCCAGCCGGTCCCAGGCGATGGTCTTGCCGTCGAGGCGGGCCGGGGTGCCGGTCTTCAGCCGGCCCATCTTGAGGCCCTGCGCATAGAGCCGGTCCGACAGCCCGATCGCGGGCGCCTCGCCGACCCGTCCGGCGGGAATGCGCTGCTCGCCGAGGTGAATCACCCCCTTCAGGAAGGTGCCGGTGGTCAGCACCACCGCCCCCGCCCGGTATTCGCGGCCGCTGCCGCCGATCACCCCGGCGACGCGTCCGTGCTCGACGATCAGGTCCTCGGCGGCGTCGGCGATCAGGTCGAGGTTCGGCTGGGCGCCGAGTTCGGCCTGCATGGCCTCGCGATAGAGCTTGCGGTCGATCTGGGCGCGGGGACCGCGCACGGCCGGACCCTTGGAGCGGTTCAGCAAGCGGAACTGGATGCCGGCCTTGTCGGCCATGCGCCCCATCACCCCGTCCAGGGCGTCGATCTCCCGCACCAGGTGGCCCTTGCCGAGCCCGCCGATGGCCGGGTTGCACGACATCTCGCCGATGGTGTCGAGCTTGTGGGTGAGCAGCAAGGTGCGCGCGCCCGTGCGGGCGGATGCCGCTGCGGCTTCGCAGCCGGCGTGGCCGCCGCCGATCACGATCACATCCCAGGTGGAGGAGACGCTCATACCGAAGCTGCTTGGGCTCTCAACGCGAAACGCCCCCGGGGCCGGGGGCGGTGTCCGCGAGCTATATAGTCGATCCGGGGCGCTGTTTCACGTGAAACATGCCGGCCGGCGCCGGCCGATAGCGCGCTCAAGGGCCTATTTGCCGATGCAGAAGCTGGAAAACACCTCGTCCAGCACCTGCTCGGGGTCGATGCGGCCGGCAATCCGGCCCAGCGCCAGGGCGGCGTGCCGCAGATCCTCCGCCCCGAGCTCCGGGGAGCGGGAGAGAGCTGCTTGGCCCCGACGCAGCGCCTCGGCGGCGTCCTGCAGGTGGCGGCGGTGGCGCAGGCGGGTGACGGCGGGGAAGTCGCCGCCGGTCAGGGCCTTGACCCGCGCCGACAGGGCGGCCCAGAGCGCGTCCATGCCCGCCTCGGTCCTGGCGGACACCCGCAGCGTTTGAATGTCGGGCAAGCCGGCGTCGGGGCCGGGGGGCAGGTCGGCCTTGTTCAGCACCAGCAGATCGTCGGGCCGCACAGTCTCTCCGAGATCGGCCGGCGCCGCCTGGTCGATCACCCACAGGCGCAGGTCGGCGGTCTCCGCCCAGGCCCTGGCCCTGCGCACGCCTTCAACCTCGATCGGGTCGAACGACTCCCGCAGCCCCGCCATATCGGCGAACAGAACCTTGAAGCCGTCGATCACCGCCGGAACCTCGATCACGTCGCGCGTGGTGCCGGCGATCTCGGTGACGATGGCCGCCTCGCGCCCCGCCAGCCGGTTAAGCAGGGACGACTTGCCCGCGTTGGGCGCGCCGATCAGGGCGATCCTGAACCCCTCGCGCACCTTCTCGCCGCGGGCGTGATCCGCCAGGGCCGCCTCCAGTTCGGCGGCCAGGGCCCCGATCCTGGCGCCGACCTCGGCCTGCAGGGTCTCCGGCAGGTCTTCGTCGGGGAAGTCCACCGCCGCCTCCAGCCGCGCCAGCGCCTGGATCAAGCGGATGCGCCAGGCCTCGTAGCGGGCGGACAGCCCCCCTTCCAGCTGGCCCAGGGCCTGCCGGCGCTGGGCGTCGGTCTCGGCGTCGACCAGGTCGGCGATGGCCTCAGCCTGGGTGAGGTCGAGCTTACCGTTCTGGAAGGCGCGGCGGGAAAACTCTCCGGGCTCCGCCAGCCGCAGGCCGAGGTCCGCCAGGGCGCGCGACACCGCCTCCACCCCGGCTCGGCCGCCGTGCAGATGCAGTTCGGCGCTGTCTTCGCCGGTGAAACTGCCGGGTCCCGGCAGCCACAGCACCAGCGCCTCATCCAGGGAGGCGCCATCCGCGCCCTTCAGCCGGCGCAGCGCCGCTCGGCGCGGGGCGGGCACGGACGTCGTCAGCGCCTGCAGGACCCTCGAACTGTCCGGCCCGGAAATCCGGATCACCGCCACCGCCGCCCGGCCGGCCGCGGTGGCCGGGGCGAAGATGGTGTCGGTCATCCGCGCCCCGAGCCCGATCCCGTCGTGGCGGCGGTCATCAGCCGCATGAAGGTCTCCTGCGCCTGGCCGCCGAAGTTCATCCAGTTCTTCAGCAGCTCCTCGGGCTGGAGCATGTTGATGTTTGCGTCGACCCGTTTGGTCATCTCGTCGACCAGATGGTCGTTGAGCTGGGTGACGTCAGGCAGGCCGAAGAAGGCGCGGGCCTCCGCCGGGGAGCAGTCGATCTCGACCGTGACCTTCATCTCGCCTCCAAAAGCGGGTTCAAAGCACCATCGCCGTAGCGACCGTCATGATCAACGCCTATGTGGCGGACACGGACGCGTCGGATTAGACCTGCCGTCCTTCAACCCACGAGGACCACCATGCTGGCCATCCAGATCGACCGCACCGGCGGCCCGGAAGTCCTCGAACCCAAGACCATTCCCGACCCGGAGCCCGGCCCCGGCCAGATCCGCATCCGCCACGGCGCGATCGGGCTGAACTACGTGGAGACCTATCAGCGCTCGGGCCTCTACCCCATGACCCTGCCCAAGGTCCTGGGCCAGGAAGCGGCCGGGACGGTGGATGCTGTCGGCGCGGGCGTGACGCGGTTTCACGTGGGAGAGCGAGCGGGCTACGTGTCAGGTTCGTCCGGCGCCTACGCCGAACTGTCGGTGATCGACGAAGGCAAGGCGATCAAGCTGCCGCGCTTCGTCAGCGACGAAGACGCCGCCGCGGTCCTGCTCAAGGGCCTCACCGTCGAGATGCTGGTGCGCCGCTGTTATCCGCTGAAGGTCGGGCAATGGGCCCTGGTCCACGCCGCCGCCGGCGGGGTCGGACAGCTGCTGGTGCAATGGGCTAAGGCGATCGGCGCTACCGTGGTCGCCACCGCCGGCTCGGCCGAGAAACTGAAGATCGCCGAGGCCTGCGGCGCGGACCATCTGATCAACTACGCCGAGCCCGACTGGGCCGAGCAGATCCGCAACCTGGTCGACGGCGAAGGGGTGGAGGTCGTCTATGACGGGGTCGGCAAGGACACCTTCGAGGGCTCGCTGAAGAGCCTCGCCAAGCGCGGCCATCTCGTTCTCTACGGCAGTGCGTCCGGTCCCGTCCCGCCCGTCGACCCTCTCGTCCTGATGCGCGGGGGCTCGCTCTACCTGACCCGCCCGACCCTGTTCGACTATGCCGCGACCACCGCCGAGCTCGACGCGGCGGCGAAGGCCTTGTTCGACCTGATGGGCGACGGCAAGCTGAAGGTGTCCATCGGCCAGCGCTTCGCCCTCGCGGACGCCGCCGACGCCCACCGCGCGCTGGAGGCGCGCCAGACCACCGGATCCACCCTGCTGATCCCCTGATGTCCCCGGAATGAGCAAGACCACCCGAGCGACCTTGGCGCTGGAGAAGGCCGGCGTCGCCTTCACCGTCCACACCTATGACTACGATCCCGATGCGCCCCGCATCGGGCTGCACGCGGCTGAGGCCCTGGGCGAGGATCCCGGCCGGGTGCTCAAGACCCTGATGGCTGAGGTCGACGGCAAGCCGGTGTGCGTGGTCGTGCCCTCGGACCAGGAAGTCTCGATGAAGAAGCTGGCCACAGCCTTCGGCGGCAAGTCGGCGGCGATGATGAAGGCGCCTGACGCCGAACGCCTGACCGGCTTCGTGGTCGGCGGCATCAGCCCGTTCGGCCAGAAGAAACCGGTCCCGACCGCCATGGAGGAGATGGCCCTGCTCGAGGACCTGGTCTACATGAACGGCGGCCAGCGCGGGTTGCAGGTGCGGCTCGACCCGAACGACGCGCTGATAGCCATGGATGGGTTCGCGGCCGACCTGGTGGCCTGAGCCCGAGTCGCTTGGTAGACTTCACGGGACGGCGGTAGTGTTTCACGTGAAACAGCCCTACCGGAACGTGGCCCGGGCGCGCTTCACCGGTACATGTAGAAAACGCCGGGACCAAATTGGCCGCCAGCGTTTCATTATCTAAGTCAAAGTCTAGAACGCCGCCATCGACTTTTTGCGATTCCGCAGCAGTCTCTACGCAAGTCCTCAGGTATTCATCGACTGGAAGAACTCGGCGTTGTTCTTGGTCTGACGTAGTTTGTCGAGCAGGAACTCGATGGCGTCTTGCGCGCCCATCGGATTGAGGATCCGGCGAAGAACATAGGTCTTCGTCAGAATGTCCTTCGGCGTAATCAGTTCTTCCTTACGGGTGCCGGACTTGAGGATATCGATGGCCGGGAACACGCGCTTGTCGGCGACCTTGCGGTCAAGGATGATTTCCGAGTTACCGGTGCCCTTGAACTCTTCGAAGATCACTTCGTCCATGCGCGAGCCGGTGTCGATCAGGGCGGTGGCGATGATGGTCAGCGAGCCGCCTTCCTCGATGTTCCGCGCCGCGCCGAAGAAGCGCTTGGGGCGCTGCAGGGCGTTGGCGTCGACACCGCCGGTCAGCACCTTGCCCGAGGACGGCACCACGGTGTTGTAGGCGCGGCCGAGGCGGGTCACGGAGTCCAGCAGGATCACCACGTCGCGCTTGTGCTCGACAAGGCGCTTGGCCTTCTCGATGACCATCTCGGCCACCTGCACGTGGCGCGTGGCGGGCTCGTCGAACGTCGAGGAAATGACCTCGCCGTTCACGGTCCGCTGCATGTCCGTCACTTCTTCCGGACGCTCGTCGATCAGCAGCACGATCAGGTAGCACTCGGGGTGGTTGGCGGCGATCGACTTGGCGATGTTCTGCAGCATCACCGTCTTGCCGACCCGCGGCGGGGCTACGATCAGGCAGCGCTGGCCTTTGCCGAGCGGGGCCACGATGTCGATGATGCGGCCCGAGCGGTCCTTCAGGGTCGGGTCCTCGATCTCCATGTTCAGCCGCTCTTCGGGATAGAGCGGGGTCAGGTTGTCGAAGTGGACCTTGTGGCGGACGTTGTCGGGGTTCTCGAAATTGACCTGGCTGACCGTGGTCAGGGCGAAGTAGCGCTCGCCTTCGCGCGGGGCGCGGATGGCGCCCTCGACGCTATCGCCGGTGCGCAGGCCGAACTTCCGGATCTGCGAGGGCGAGACGTAGATATCGTCGGGCCCGGGCAGGTAATTGGATTCGGGCGAGCGCAGGAAGCCGAAGCCGTCGGGCAGCACCTCCATGGTGCCGGAGCCGAAGATCTCGACTCCTTCCTCGGCCAAAGCCTTGAGGATGGCGAACATCATGTCCTGCTTGCGCATGGCGTTCGCGTTTTCGATCTCGAGGCTTTCGGCGAAGGCCACGAGATCGGCGGGGGATTTGTCCTTCAGCTCCTGCAGCGACATGCGCTGCAGGCCGAGGGCGGCGATGGCCTGGGCCGCGCCGCTTTCCTCGCCCGCGTCGCCCGCGTCTTCGGCGGCGGTGTCGATGAAGCTGTCGGTTTCGTCAGTCATAGGGGGAAACTCTGATGAGGAGTCCGGGCGGAATTCGCCCGTCGTCCGGTGTTGATCTCGTTTTGCGGCTTGAACGTCCGAAGAGGATCAGGTCGCGGTAGGGAGGGGGTCGGGCCGCGCCGCAGTCTCTGCGGGGTCCGAAAGAGGCGGGAATCCAGCCGAGGGCCGGACCGGCCTGATCGGAACCACGGACAGGGGGTTCAGGTCAAGGGACATGACGTCCCAACCCTCGGGTCTGCGATGGTCAGTGACTGCCGAATTCGGTCGTCACCGCTATGACCATGATGATCGCCGCCACAAACGGCAGCTCATTGACCATTCGCCAGAACTTCTCGCCGCGGGTATTGGTCCCATTGGCGAATTTCTTGCGGGCCAAGGCCAGGAAGTGGTGCCAGCCGGTCTGGAAAACAACCCCCAGCAGCTTGGTGAACATCCAGGGCTGCAGCATCAGGCCTGGATCGGTGAAGTTCGCCGTGCGGATGTCGAGCAGCATCAGGCCGAACAGCCACGCCACCCACATGGCCGGGTTCATGATGCCCTTCAGGAGCCGGCGCTCCATGGTCTGGAAGGTCTGGTCCATCTCCGAGCCGGGGGCGGCCTTGGCGTGATAGACGAACAGGCGCGGCAGATAGAGGAGGCCGGCCATCCAGGCGATCACCGCCAGGATGTGCAGGCCGCGGATCAAGTCGTAGTGGCCGGCCAGCCATTGGTAGACGGGTTCGAAGAACGCCATCACGCCGCTCCCGTCAGGCACGGACAGCGGCCATGCTCGCGGCCGCAGCGCCAGGAACTGCCGGGCTCGATGTCGCCCAGCCCCTCGTTGGCCCGTTCCAGGGCGGTTTTAACGGCCAGCGCCAGCCCCTGGACGAAGTGGGCGTGGGTGCCCAGCGCCGGCACGCGGATATAGGGCTCCACGCCCTCGCGCCGCGCGAACTCGGCGTAGTCGTGGTCGAGCTCCACCAGGGTCTCGATGTGCTCGGACACGAACGAGATCGGACACACGATCACGCCCTTGCCCTCGGCGCCCGCCTCGGCGATGGCGTCCAGGGTCGACGGCCCGATCCACTTCAGCCGCCCGACCCGGCTCTGGTAGCAGACCGTCCAGTCCCAGCCTCCGCCAAGCCTCAGCGCCACCGCCTCCGCCGTGGCCTCGACCTGGGCCTGGTAGGGGTCGCCGGCCTTGACGATCTGCTCCGGCAGGCCATGGGCCGAGAACAGCAGGCGCACGCCCTCAGGCGACCCTGCGGCGGCCCAGGCGGTGCGGATGCGCTGGGCGTGGGCGTCGATCAGGCCCTCGTCGAGGGGGTAGCAACACACTTCGCGCACCTTGCCCTGGCCGCGATAGGCCTTGCGCCAAGCCTTCAGCGAGGAGTCGGTCGTGGTAGTCGAGAACTGCGGATAGAGCGGCAGCAGCACGATCTCGTCGGGACCCCAGCTCTTGACCGCCGCAGCCGCTTCCTCGGTGGTCGGCGTCCAGTAGCGCATGGCGATGAACACCCGGGTCTCGTGATCCGGGCAGGCGTTCGCCAGCGCCGCTTCGAGCACGCCGGCCTGAGCTACGGTTTCTGGCAGCAGGGGCGATCCGCCGCCCATCCTGGCGTAGTTGGCCTGGGCCGACTTGGCGCGCGTGGTCGAGATCAGGGTCGCGAGCGGCAGGCGCGCCGCCGCCGGCAGGGTGATGATCGCCGGGTCCGAGAACAGGTTGTAGAGGAACGGCCGCACGGCCTTGGGCCCATCCGGGCCGCCGAGATTGAACAGCACCACCGCCAGGCGGGGTTTCGTCACGCCCGCCACTCCGTCACCCGCCGCACGGCGCGGCCGACGTGATCCACAGGCGTGTCGGGCAGGATGCCGTGGCCGAGGTTGAACACATAGGGTCCCTTGCCCCAGTCGGTCAGCATTTCGTCGATGCGGCGCTCCAGCTCCGGCCCGCCGGCGCGGAGCAGCAGGGGATCGAGCGCGCCCTGGATCGGCTTGTGTTTCTGGATGCGCCGGCCCTGCTCGGCCGACGCCTGCACGTCGAGCGCCACCGCCGTGGTTCCCGCCCCCGCCGCATAGACGTCGACCAGAGCCCCCGCGCCGCGCGGGAAGCCGATCACCGGGACGGTTACCCCCAGCTCGCGCAGGCGGCGCACGATCGCGGCGTGCGGCCGGATCACCAGGCGCTCGAACAAGGGCTCGGGCAGCTGCTCGGCCCACGATTCGAAGATCTTCAGCGCCTGGGCCCCGGCCCCGGCCTGCATGGCCAGATAGCGGGCGGTGGCCTCGGTCAGGATGTCGACCAGGCCCTGAACCCGCGCCGGCTCGGTGTAGGCCAGGCTGCGGGCGCTGCTGCGGTCGGACGAACGGCCCTCCAGCATGTAGGTGGCCACGGTCCAGGGCCCGCCGGCGAAACCGATCAGGGCGCGGTCGGGCTCCAACTCGGCGCGCACCCGCTCCAGCGTCTCGCCGACGTAGGACAGACGGCCGGTCGAGGCCTCGATCTGGTTGGCGAGCAGATCGTTGGACGGCAGTTCGCCCAGCCTAGGGCCCTCGCCCGCCTCGAACCATACCGCTTGGCCCAGGGCCTCGGGGATCAGCAGGATGTCGGCGAACACGATGGCCGCGTCGAAGGCGAACCGGCGCAGAGGCTGAAGCGTCGCCTCGGCCGCCATGTCCGGCGTCTTGCAGAACGCCATGAAGTCTGGCGCCCTGGCCCTGAGTTCACGGTATTCCGGCAGGAACCGGCCCGCTTGGCGCATGAACCAGATCGGCGGGCGGTCCAGGGTCTCGCCGGACAGGGAGCGCAGAAGACGGGGCTTCAGGTCTTGGGTCATGGCCGCCCTTAAATCCGGTCCTTCTGTCTGGCTCAAGAGTGAACGCCCTTGATCCATGTCACGGAAGCCTGTCTCCGAGGAGGGAATATGAACCCCCCTTCCTTTCCTTAATAAGAGATTAATAGGGTGAAGGAGGTAGAGGTTAGGCAGTGTGCGGAGGGGACATCCGGCTTGTACCCGCATAACGCGGGTATCGCTCCCCAGTCCGTCGACAATCCGTCCCGCGCCTGTGAAGAGCGGGGACAAACCGCCAACCGCGAGTATCGAAGCTGAGCTTTATGCCGGTCCGGTCGGTGGATGGATGGGGGGACGTCGCAAGAGTTTCGTTTATCTGGCGACCGGTGGAGCGATATGCCCACAGATGGGATGACTGGGGACGGGCTGGCGAAAACAGGCCTCGATTTTCCCCGCTGACCTTGGCAAAGCGGGGCGATGCGGATTTCCTGCCGATCGATCCCCCGAGGCGGGGCTTTCATTAAGCTTTTGTTAACCCGCTTTTCCACAGGGCCCGTGAAAGGCCGTTTCCCAAAATGACCGGCGCCCCGCGCATCTCGACCTATTTTCACGTCCACCTGGTGTCGGACTCCACCGGGGAGACTCTGAACGCCATGGCCAAGGCCGTGTGCGCTCGGTTCGAAGCGGTGCTGCCGATCGAACATATCTACGCCCTGGTCCGTTCCCAGCGGCAGCTGGACCGTGTGCTCAAGGAGATCGAGGGCGCGCCGGGCGTGGTGTTGCACACTATCGTCGACAAGGAGTTGCGCGCGGCCCTGGAGCAGGGCTGCCGCGACCTGGAGATGCCGTGCATCGCCGCGCTCGATCCCCTGGTGACCAGCCTGTCGCGCTATCTCGGCGCCTCCCTGACCACCAAGGTCGGGGTGCAGCACACCCTGGACGCCGACTACTTCCAGCGCATCGACGCCCTCGACTACGCCATGGCCCACGACGACGGCCAGCAGGCGCCCAATCTCGAAACCGCGGACGTTGTGCTGGTGGGGGTGAGCCGGACCTCCAAGACCCCGACCTGCATCTATCTGGCCCAGCGCGGCATCCGCGCCGCCAACGTGCCTCTGGTGCCGGGCGCCGAGCCGCCGGCCAAGCTGTTCAACCTGACCCGCCCGATCGTGGTGGGGCTGACCGTGTCGCCCGACCGGCTGGTGTCGATCCGCCGCAACCGCCTGCTGAACCTGAACGAGCGCCGCGAGTCGAGCTATGTGGAGAACGACGCGGTGCGCGACGAGATCATCCGCGCGCGCAAGCTGTTCGAGAAGCACCGCTGGCCGATGATCGACGTGACCCGCCGCTCGATCGAGGAAACCGCCGCCGCGGTGGTCAATCTGCTCAACGAGGCGCGCAACCAGCGCCTGGCCCAGGTCGTGGGCGCGCCGCCGGGCGACGATCAGGGCTCCGCGGCGTGAGCGAGGCCGCGTCAAATGTCGTTCTGGCCTCCACCAGCGCCATCCGCCAGGCGGTGCTGAGGGGCGCGGGCGTGCCCTTCGAGGCCGTCTCGCCGGGGGTGGACGAGGAAACCATCAAGACCTCGCTGCTGGCCGAGGGCGTGGCCCCGCGCGACGTCGCCGACGCCCTCGCGGAGGCCAAGGCGGTGAAAGTCTCGCGGCGCCGGCCGGGCCTGGTGATCGGCGCCGACCAGACCCTGGATCTCGACGGCCGGCTCTACGACAAGGTCGCCACGGTCGAGGAGGCCCGCGAGCGGCTCGGCAGCCTGCGCGGCAAGACGCACAAGCTGCATTGCGGCATGGTGGTGGCGCGAGACGGGGTGGCGATCTGGCGCGAGGTGGTGACCACGACCCTGCGCATGCGCCCCTTCACCGACGACTTTCTGGAGGGCTATTTGCAGCGCAATGCGCCGGGCATTCTGTCTTCGGTGGGCTGCTATCAGCTGGAGGGCGAGGGCGTGCAGCTGTTCGACCGCATCGAGGGCGACTATTTCGCCATCCTCGGCCTGTCGCTGATCCCTCTGCTCGACCTGCTGCGCCGGCACGGAGCCGCCCCTCTATGACCATCACCGCGAAAACCATCGTGGCGGGGGTGGCCGGCGCCCCGGTGCGCCACTCGCTCAGCCCGTTGATCCACAACGCCTGGCTTCAAGCAGCGGGGGCTGACGGCGTCTATGTCGCCTTCGCCCCGCACCAGGACCGGTTCAAGGCCTTCGCCGAAGGCCTGCGCGGCGGTGCGGTGCGCGGGCTCAACGTGACCATCCCGTTCAAGGAACAGGCCCTAGTCGTCGCCGACGAAGCGACCCCCCTGGCCAAGGCCGCGGGGGCGGCGAACCTGCTGCTGTTCCACGAGGACGGCCGCATCGAGGCGCGCAACACCGACGGCGAGGGCTTGCTGCGGGCGATCGCCGTCCAGGCGCCGGACTTCGACCTCCTCGCCGGTCCGGTGACAGTGATGGGCGCCGGCGGCGCCGCGCGCGGCGCGGTGGCGGCCCTGATCGAGGCAGGCGTGGCCGACATCCGCCTCTGCAACCGCACGCTGGACCGGGCGGAAAAGCTGGTCGAAGAGCTCATGAGCCTGGGTAGCGGGGCTCTGGTGCGCGCCTTCGCCCGCGAGGATCACGCGCTGGACGGCGCGGCCTGCGTGATCAACGCCACCAGCCTCGGCCTCGGCGGCGGCGCTGGACCCGACACATCCTGGCGGCTGGTGCGCCCGGGCGCCGTGGCCATGGACATGGTCTACAAGCCGCTGGATACCGAGTGGCTGCAGGCGGCTCGGGCCCATGGCCTGATCACCGTCGACGGCCTGGAGATGCTGATCCGCCAGGCGATCCCCTCTTACGCCGCCTTCTTTGGCGCCGAGCCGCCGGACATCGACGTGCGCGCCCTGCTGCTGGCGGCGGGGGCAGGCGGGTGATCGTGCTCGGCCTGACCGGCTCGATCGGCATGGGCAAGTCGACCACAGCGGGCCTGTTCCGCGAGGCCGGGATCCCGGTGCAGGACGCCGATCAGATTGTGGCCGAACTCTACGCCGCAGGCGGGGCGGCGGTCGGACCGGTGGGCGAGGCCTATCCCGGCGTGGTCAGAGACGGGGCGGTCGACCGATCGGAATTGTCCAAGCGCGTGCTCGGCGATCCGCAATCGCTGCGGCGGCTGGAGGCGCTCGTGCACCCCCTGGTCAAGGCGGAGCGGGACCGTTTCCTGGCGGCCGCCGAGGCGGCCGGCGCCGATGTGGCCGTGGTCGAGGTCCAGCTGCTGTTCGAGGTGGGGGTAAGCGACGATGTGGACGCGGTGGTGGTGGCCAGCGCCCCGCACGCCCTCCAGCGCGAGCGGGTTCTGGCGCGGCCCGGCATGACCGAGGACAAGCTGGTTCAGATCCTCGCCCGCCAGACGCCGGACGCGGAGAAGCGCGCCAAGGCCGACTTCGTGATCGACACCGGTCATGGAATCGAGGCGGCGCGGGCGCAGGTCATGGCCCTGCTCGAAAAGGTGCGGTCGCCGGGGTTCCAGTCGCGCCGCGGCGCTTGAAATCGACCGGCGAACCAGCGCATCCCTAGGCCATGGCGCGCGAAATCGTCCTCGACACGGAAACCACCGGCTTCGAACCGAAGCTCGGTCACCGGCTGGTGGAAATCGCCTGCGTCGAGCTGCACGACTTCCTGCCCACGGGCCGCTCGTTCCACTGCTACGTCGACCCCGAGCGCGACATGCCGCCCGAGGCGGAGAAGGTGCACGGCCTGTCGGCGGCGTTCCTGAAGGGCAAACCCAAGTTCGCCCACCCCGAGGTGGCCGACGCCTTTCTGGAGTTTGTCGGCGACGCGGTGCTGGTGGCCCACAACGCCGGCTTCGACCGCAACTTCGTCAATTTCGAGCTGGAGACGGCGGGCAAGGCGGCGCTGCACGAGAGCCGCTGGATCGACACTCTGGCCCTGGCGCAAAAGCGCTTCCCGGGCATGTACAATTCGCTGGATGCGCTGTGTAAGCGCTTCAACATCTCGCTGGCCGAGCGCGAGAAGCACGGGGCGCTGATCGACGCCAAGCTGCTGGCCTCGGTCTATCTGGAGCTGCAGGGCGGGCGCGAGCGGCGGCTGGAGCTGACGCCGATACGGCTCAAGACGACGGCGGCCCAGGCCGTCCAGACCGTCTACGCCCCGCGCCCGCGGCTGCTGGCGCCGCGGTCGACCGACGAGGAGCGCGCGCGTCACCGGGCGTGGGTCGAGGCCACGCTCAAGGACAAGGCGGTGTGGCTGAAGGTCGGGTTCGACTAGGCCTGGCCGATGGCCTGTCCCTCCGCGGCGGCCTTGCGCTGGACATAGATCGACGCGAAGTCGAGCGGCTCCAGATGGAATGGCGGGAAGCCGCCGTCGGTGGTCAGGTCCGAGACGATGCGGCGCGCGAACGGGAACAGGAAGCGCGGGCACTCGATCAACAGCACGGGCTCGATGTCCTGCTCGGACACGCCATTGACCGAGAACAGCCCGCCGTAGACCAGCTCGAGATGAAACACCGTCTCGCTTTCGCGGGCGGCGGAGGCGGTGAGCTTGAGATCGACCTCGAACAGGCCGTCGATGCGCCCACGGGCGCTGAGCTCGACGCCCAGGTCGATGGCCGGCTGCGCCTGGCTGGCGTGCAGGGAGTCCGGGGCGCGCGGGTTCTCGAACGAAAGGTCGCGGATGAACTGAGCCAGCACCCGGATGCCCGGGGCGGCGGCGGTTTGCTCGGCGTCGGTCGCGGCGTCGGTCATGGATCGGGTCTTTCGTTCGGTTCCGCAGTATGAGCCGCGGTGGCTAACACGGGGGCCGAAGAGGCGCAACGCGGCGGGATTCCCTCCGCCTTGCCGGCCTCGCCGCTTGACGGGGAGCGGGTCCGCGGAGGGCTCGCGTGCGAAAAGCCTGACGCGGGGCGCGGCGCACCCTATATTGGGTTATCCGCGCCTCGGCGCCCACCCGATCCTGAGCCCCCTTTCGTCTTGCAACTCCTCGAACTGCTCATCTTCGCCGCCCTAGCCGCCGTCGTGCTGTATCAGCTCTACGCCGTGCTCGGCCGCCGGGTCGGCCGCCAGCCGGAAGACAATCCCGAAGTCGCCCGGCGCGTGGCGCTGGATACAGCGGCGACGTCCCGCCTTCCGGCCGACAGCCCGGTGCTCGGAGGCGTGGCCGCGATCAAGGCCCGCGATCCGACGTTCGACATCGAGAAATTCCTGGCCGGCGCCAAGAGCGCCTTCCAGACGATCGTCCAGGCCTACGCCGCGGGCGATCGCGAGACCCTGGCGCCGCTGCTGGCGCCTCCGGTCGCCTCGGCTTTCGACGCCGGCATCGCCCAGCGCTCGGCCGAGGGCCGCACCGAGAGCCTGGATTTCCTGCATCCGCCGAGGGCGGATCTCGAGGACGCCGTCGTCGAAGGCGAACTCGGCCGCGTGAAGGTGCGTTTTCTGGCCGAGTTCCGCACCCGGTCCAAGGGCCCCGAGGGCGAAGCGGTCGACGACCGCCGCACCGCCGAGACCTGGACTTTCGAGCGCCCCCTGGTCAGCAAGGATCCCAACTGGATCCTGGCCAGGGTCGAGGCCGCCGAGGCCTGAGCCCATGGGGCGCGCGCTCTCCCGCGGGGTGACAGGGTCGGCCCCGCTCCTGGCCGCGGTCCTGCTGCTCAGCGCCTGCGCCAGCACATCGACACTCCCCGTTGCGACCACGCCGCCGCCGAAACCGGCCGCGCCCCAGGCCGAACTTCCTCCAAGGACCGCGCCTGCCGAAGGCGTCGCCGCGGCGCCCCTCGAGCCGCCGCCCGCCCGCGCCCGGACGGTGAGCTTCGCCGCCCTGCCGGGATGGAGCGAGGAAGACCACGCGGCCGCCCTCGACATGTTCCGCGCCAGCTGCGGCGTTGAGAAGGACCCGTCCTGGCGCGAGGCGTGCCTGCGCGCCCGCGATCTCGGCCCGCAGGATGAACCGATCTCGCGAGCCTTCTGGGAGAGCAACTTCCGCGTCGAGGCGGTGGGCGCCGCCGGGGCCGAGGACGGCCTGCTGACAGCCTACTTCGCGCCCGAATATCCGGCCCGCGCCGCCCGGGCGTGGCCTTATACCGCCCCGGTGCGGCCGAGGCCCGCCGACCTGCCCGCCGCCGATGTCGGCGCGGGCGGCGGCGCCGCGCCCTGGCTCGACCGGGCGGCGATCGAAGCGACCAGCGAAACCCAGCCCCTAGCCTGGATGAAGCCCGAGGATCTGTTCTTCCTGCAGATTCAGGGCTCTGGCGTGCTCGACCTGCCGGACGGCCGCAAATTGCGCGCCGTCTATGCCGCCAACAATGGACAGCCGTTCGTCGGCATCGCCACGCCGATGCGCCAGCAGGGGCTCCTGGCCGCCGACAACACCTCAGGCGACGCGATCCGCGGCTGGCTGTCCGAGCATCGCGGGCCGGACGCCAATGCGATCATGCGCCTGAATCCCCGCTACATCTTCTTCACCCTGCAGCCGTGGGACGGGCGCGAGCCGACCGGCGCGGCGGGGATCGTCCTGACGCCAGGTCGGGCGCTGGCCGTGGATCCCGGCCGGCACGACTACGGCGCCCTCTACTGGATCGACGGCGAGGCGCCCGCCCTGAACGGCGCTTTCCCGAGCTATCGGCGCCTGGCCATGGCGCTCGACACCGGCAGCGCCATCAGGGGCGAAGTGCGCGCCGACCTCTATATGGGCACGGGCGAGGCCGCCGGCGCCGAGGCCGGGCGGGTCAAGCATCGCCTCAGGCTCTACCGACTGCAGCCGGTGGCCGATCCGACCCTGGCCGTGCGATGAGCCGCAAGGCGCGGCCGGACGAAACGCGGCTGTGGGCAGTGGTGGCCGCTACCGTGCGGCCCCTGCCGGGTCGGCGATTGCCTGAGGAGCCGGCGGACGCCGGGCCGGAGCCGCCGTCGGCGCCGCTGAAGCCCTATGCCGCGGCGGCCCACCGGACCAAGCCGCGCCCCGCGAGCCAGACGCCGCCGGGCGAGATCGAGCCTGGCCGCAAGCGCAGGCTGGCCCGCGAGCGCGATCCGCTGACCTTCCGACTCGATTTGCACGGCCTCGACCAGGACCGGGCGCGGGCGGCCCTGGCCCGTTTTCTGCTGAACGCCCAGGCCGAGGGCGAGCGGGCGGTGCTGGTGATCACAGGCAAGGGAGTCCAGGGCGAGGGGGTGCTGCGTCGGCGCGCGCCCGATTGGCTCGCCGATCCGGCTCTGCGGGGCGTGGTCGCCGGCGTGTCCGAAGCGCATCGCCGCCACGGCGGAGAGGGCGCTCTCTATGTGGCGCTCAAGCGGCGGACCGCGGCCCAGACCTAGACGGGCGTCGGAAACGGCCAACGGCCTGAATTAACCCGGAAATTGATCTGGAGCGCGGCGCTGGAACCCATAACCGGCCAAGGCTTTGGTCTTCCATGGGTTCGAGTTGGAGATGGGTGTTGGTCCTGGCGTGCAGCGTGGGCGGCGTGTGGGCGCTGGCGGCCGCCACAGTCGGCGGCTTTCATGCGCCGGCGCCGGGCGTTCTGGCCGAACCGTTTACGGCGCCGGCGGCGGCGTTCCTCGGACCGGCCCCGGTCAAGCCGCAGGATGTGGCATTGATGCGCCGGACCCTGGCCGACGCCGCCAGCCAGGGCCTGGATCCCAAGGCCCTGATCCCGCCCGGCCTCGACGACCTGTTGAAGGTCACCGACCCGGACCGGCGCGCCCGAGGCGAGGCCGCGCTGGAGGAGGCCGTCCTGCACTACGCCAAGGCGGTGCATTCGGGCCGGCTGCTCCCCGCGGATTTCGACAAGGAATGGAACCTGCGGCCTGCCCCCTTCGATCCCCGGCCGGGATTCCAGGCGGCCCTGGACCAGGGCGGTCTGGCTCAATGGCTCGCAGACCTGCCGCCGCGTGAGGGCGGCTATCAGACGCTGATCCGCGAACTAGCCGTCTATCGCGACATCGCCGCCCGAGGCGGTTGGACGCTCCTGCCTCCGGGCCTGAAGCTGAAACCGGGCGTCCAGGACCCGCAAGTGCCCGCCCTTCGCGCGCGTCTGGCGGTCGAGGATTCTTCGAACGCGCCATCGGCCTCCGACCGGTTCGACCCGGCGCTGGTCGAGGCGCTGAAGGCGTTCCAGCGCCGGCACGGCCTGACCGACGACGGCGCGCTGGGCGCGTCGACCCTGGCGGCGCTCAATGTGCCGGTGGGGCAGCGCATCGCTCAGATCGAGGCCAACCTCGAGCGCTGGCGCTGGCTGCCCGAGTCCCTGCCCGGCGATCGGGTGGAGGTGAACGTCGCGGGCGCCATGGCGACCCTGAGGCGGGACGGGCAGCCGGTCCTGACCATGAAGGTGGCGGCCGGGCGCAAGACCGACCACACCCCGATGCTGCGCTCGACGATCGAGGCGATCGTGATCAATCCGCCGTGGAATATCCCGCAGTCGATCGCCGACAAGGAGGTCCTGCCCAAGGCGCGCGCCAACCCGAATTATTTGGCGGACGAGGACATCCAGGTCATTCCCCTGCCCGGCGGGGGCCAGAGGCTACAGCAGCGGGCGGGCCCCAAGAGCGCGCTCGGCCAGGTGAAGTTCGAGTTCGACAGCCCGTTCGGGGTGTACCTGCACGATACCCCGGTGAAGGCGGCCTTCGACCGCGCCTCGCGCCTGGTGAGTCACGGCTGCGTCAGGCTGGACAAGCCGAGAGACCTGGCGGTCCAGCTGCTGCAGGGCCAGGGCGACTGGACGGCCGACAGCCTGGGCGCGGCGATCGAGGCCGGCGACACCAGCAGGGTGCGGCTGGAGACGCCCATGCCGGTATTTCTGCTGTACTTCACTACGGAAGCGGGCCCCGACGGACGGGTGATCTTCTATCCGGACACCTACGGCTGGGACCGCATGGTGCTACAAAAGGTCGCCGGCCGGACGTCAAGTCGAACTTGACCCGGCACCGCGAACTGGGGCTTGGTCGAACCCGCGCGGGGGCGCGGGTTAAGGCAAGCGGACAGCGATCTTGCAAAGACGCGATCTTCTGAAGCTCGGCCTGGCCGCCGGCGTGTCGGCGGCCTTCGGCTCCGCCGCGATCGGTTCAAGCGCATGGGCCGAGGCCGCGCCCGCCGGACCGCGACGTCTGGCCCTGCACAACCTGCACACCGGCGAGACCTTCAACGAAGCCTATTTCGACCAGGGCGGCTACGTGGCCGACGCTGTCGGCGCCGTGAACAAGGTGCTTCGCGACTACCGCACGGGCGCCGTGCACGACATGGACCTGCGCCTGCTCGACCTGCTGCACCAGGTGCGCGGCCGCATCGGCGCCGACCGCCCGTTCCAGGTGATCTCCGGCTACCGTTCGCCCGCGACCAACGCCATGCTTCATGAGCGCTCGGGTCAGGTGGCCTCGCACAGCCTGCACATGGACGGCATGGCCATCGACGTGCGGGTGGAAGGCGTGGCTCTGGACCACCTGCACAAGGCGGCGCTCGATCTGGGGGTCGGCGGCGTCGGCCTCTATCCGAAGTCCGACTTCGTGCACATGGACGTCGGCCGCGTGCGCCGCTGGCAGGGCGCCTAGCCGCCTCCGGGCGTGATCCAAAACCCATCGCCGAACGTATCCTTCCTGAACAGGAAGGTACGGGCCCATGTCCTCACAGGTCGAAACCCTGCTCGGCCGGCGCATCAGGTCGAGGCGCCGCATGCTCGGCCTGACCCAGCAGACCCTCGGCGATCGGGTGGGGGTGACCCCGCAGATGGTGCACAAGTGGGAGACCGCCCAGTGCGCCCTCTACGCCGATACGCTGTTCCGGCTCTCTCATGCGATGGACGTGCCGCCGGACTATTTCTTCTCCGAGGCTGACTGACCTACTCCGCTGGAAAGCGGCAGGCTGCGGCGGTTCTCCGGCCGACCTGATTCCGATAGCCCTTGAGCCGCTAGCCGATCGGCGCATCCTGCCGGACGCGCGTCGGCCGGCCGTTGTCCCGACCCTGGCTCCGGGACGAAATATCTTTCAACCGACCTGCATCCGTCGATGCGGTTCGAGGCCTCCTGGAAAGAGGCGCATCAATGATGAGTATTTGATGAGACGCTTGACCTTTGATGATTTTATGATGATATCCCGCTAACACTGGTTGGAGAGGGCCATGCCCAAGCTCGATGTGGGGGTCGGTGACGAATTCCCGGCCAAGGAAGTTCGCGACGAGGCGGAGGACGAGGAGCCCGTGATCCATCACCATCACTACTATCGCCGCTACCGCCGGCCGGGCGCGTGGATCCGCATCATTCTGTGGATCATGCTGATCTCGTTCCTGTTCCGCGTCATGAACTGGCTGTTCGATCCGCCGGGCGCCTGGGGCGGGCGCCATGCCTGGTACGGCGGACCCTGGGGCGGGTGGGGCTTTCCGTTCGCCTGGTTTCCTTTCGGCGGGCTGATGTCGGTGTTCATTGTCCTGGGCGTGGCCTACTGGCTGGTGCGCGGCCGTGAGCCCGGCCGCAACGAGAAGGATCGCCCCTGATGGCCCGGCGGTCCTTCTACGACGACCCGGATGTCGAGCGCGTCACCACCCGGGTGCAGCTGGAGATGCCGCCTCAGGCCATGGTGCGGCTGCAGAAGCTGAAGGAGCGCACCGAAGCGGCGTCCTACGCCGAAGTGATCCGCAACGCCCTGCGCCTGTTCGAGGCCCTGGTGGAGGAGCACGACAAGGGGGCGAGCTTTTTTCTCAAGCGGCCGGACGGCGAGACCGTCCAGTACAAGATCTTCGTTTGACCCCCTGGGCGTGGCCTTCTCCGGCCTGAGCGACGTCGACGACGGCGCCCCCGGACCCAATGACTTCGATCCCGCCGCCCGGCTGAGCCGCCGGGCCCGGCGCAGACGCCGTTGATGGCGCCGCCTGGCCTAGCGCCGACCCGGCCTGGACCGGATCACGCGGCTGTCGATCAGCCGCCACAGGGCGAACAGCACCAGGATCCCGCCAAGGAACGGCAGGTGGATCAACCAGGACCAGATGTGAGCGATGGACAGCATGCTTGGCGGATCGGCCGAGTCGGCGGCGCCATTGTGGCGCCACAGGCGTTGCGCCTGGCGGCGGCCCGGCGCATCCTTCAGCCCGATAAGCAATTCCGGGAGGGAGCATGAAGCGGCTGATGCTGGGACTCGGCGTCGCACTCGCGCTGGCGGGCGTGGCGCGGGCGGATGAGACGGCCAAGGAGAAGGCCAACAAGGCGGCGGTGACCGCCTTCTACGACGCGGCCCTGAACAAGCTCGATTACGACGCTGCCGCCAAGTACCTCGGCCCGGTCTACAAGCAGCACAACCCCACTGCCGCGGACGGTCCCGAGGGGCTGAAGGGGTTCATCGCGTTTCTCAAGGCCATGTTTCCCCAGACCCACAGCGAGATCACCATGGCCTTCGCCGACGGCGACTACGTGATCCTGAGGGTGCATGCGGTGCGCACGCCCGGGACGGCCGGCAACGCCATCGTCGACATCTTCCGGTTGGAGAACGGCAAGGTCGTGGAGCACTGGGACTCGGTGCAGCCGATCCCGGACAAGGCGGCCAACAGCAACACGATGTTCTGAGGCTGCTCCGGACGGAGGCAGCCAGGGGTTGCAAATGCTACAGAGTGTAGCATCATCCACGTCATCGCGCGGGCAAGCGCGAACGAGGAGGGCGGTCCAATGAGTGTCTTCAAGCTCTTGAGCGGAGCGGCCCTGGCCGCGGTCCTGGCGGCTAGTTCGGCGGCGACGGCGGCCGAAGCGCCCTCGCCCGAGAAGATCGTGTTGGCGCGTCAGATGATCGAAGCCAGCGGCGGGGCCAAGCAGATGAACGCCATGCTGGACAGCATGTTCAAGGCCATCGGGGCCAATGTGGACGCCAGCCTTCCCCCCGAGCAGCAACGTTTGAGCGCCGTGCTGCTGCAGAAGATGAAGGAACGCATGTCGGCCGCCGTCCCGCAGATGATCGATGGGGCGGTGCAGGTCTACGCCAAGGACCTGACCGACAAAGAGCTGCGAGACTACGTCGCCTGGATGCAGAGCGACAGCGGCCAGTCGCTGGCGCGCAAGCTGCCGCAGATCACCGCCGAGACCCTTCAGGTTCTGACGCCCGTGATTGTCCAGATTACCCAGGGAATGAAGCAGGATGTGGTCGACGAGGCTTGCCGGCAGGCCCAGTGCAGCGCCCACGACCGGGAAGTCCTGAGCGCGGCCATGAACAAGGCGCTGCCGAAGCAGCCGGGTTAGGGCCTACTTCCCGTAGTTCAGCGCGAAGCTCGGATCGCAGTCGTAGGGCTCGATGAACTGGCCATCCTGCTTCTTCCAGGCGATGAAGCGTGCGCCGCGGTTGTCCAGCACCTGCGGGTCCTCGAACTCCTGGGTCGACAGCAGGGTGCGGCCGTCCGGCGACAGGCGGAAGCGCTCGATCACGTGCACGTTCTCGCTGTGCGACAGGCCGTTGTTGGTGATGGTGGCGGGCTCCAGATGGTCGGTGTCGACCACGAGGGTGTCGCCTTCCCAATGGCCGATCGAGTCGCCGACCTTGGTGTGCGGCGCGGCGGGCGGCAGATGGCTCCGCCCGTCCATGAACACGATGCGGATCATGTCGTAGTACTGCAGGCGGATCACCACGATATCCTTGCCCTGGTCGATCCGGATCGGGAACGGCCCCTGCATGGCGTAGACGATCGACGGCGGCGAACAGACCTTCGCCACCGAAAGGTCGTCCTTCGGATCCCACTTGTCGGCGGCGTTCCTGGCGGCCGGCTTCAGCTTCAGCCCGCCGTATTCATTCCGCGGGAACTCCGTGGGCCCGGTGTCGTCGAGCACGGCGGTGTTGGGCCCGATCCGCTTCATCAGGGCGGGGTCGCGGGCGACCTTCATGTCCAGGTCCCAGAAGCCCGACAGGTCCGGATGACCGTCCTTCATAGGCGCAGCGGCGAGGGCCAGAGCCGGCGCCGCAACAAGCGCAAGGATCAGAACAAGCCGCTTCATTGGGCCGCCGGGGCGGTGCCGATCGGCGTGCCGTCGGCGCGCGAGGCGTTGCGCAGGCGGATGTAGTTCGTTCCGTCGCGGGCCTGCCAGCCCTGCAGGGTCACGACCTCGCCGGGCTTGATCACGTCCTTGCTCCAGCCGCGGCGGACCATGATCGAGGGCGAATTGGTCTCGGCCTTCCAGTCCTGGTCGGCCTTGCCCTTGCCGGGCACGATGATCTCGATGATGCCGTGGGGGTTGGTGAAGTGGAACTCCTTCACCGGACCGGTGAGGGTGACCACCTCGTGGTCGCTGCTGAAGAACACGGCGAAGGAATGGTGCGCCTGGGCCGCCCCGGCGAACAGGGCCGCGCCTCCCAGCGCTGCGGCGATGATCCGACCGATCTGCATGGACTCCTCCCGCCGCCTCTGCGAGCGGCTCGGGGAATTAGACCGGACAAACGTTTATTGTCGAGAAGTGAACCGGGTTAAGTTGGCTAGAACCCGACGTCCGGTTTGGCCACCATCAGCCAGATGATGCCGGCCACGGCGAAGAAGGCTGGAAAGCCAGAGGCGAACCAAAGGCGCCATAGCCGGTGGTACTCGGGCGGCAGGGGCGTTTCGTCGCTCACGGCCGCCCGGGCGAGGTCGCGCATGCGTAGCTGCATCCACACCACGGGCAGCCAGAATGCGCCGGTGACCAAGTAGAGCAGGAGGCTGAGCGCGATCCAGCCGTGAAGGAGCGGAAAGCCGATGATGTGGGCCAGCATGGCGCCGGTGATCGGCTGCAGCAGCACGGCGGTCGCGGTGAACACGGTGTCCGCGATCACCACGACGCCGGCCGTGTGGGCGATAGTCCTGGGATCCCCGGTGCGGTGGGCCATCAGCATGAAAAAGGCGATGCCCGCCCCGGTCCCGAACAGGACTGTCGCACCGATCACGTGCAGGGTCTTGAGGAGCAGATAGAGGGTCATCGGTCGTCCATGACCGCGAGGGTCATCAGGGCCAGAACTCCGCCCGGCAGGGTCTTGAGCAGGGGGCCGAGGGGATCGAACCACAGGTCGCGCCGCCAGAGGGTTCCTCCCACGACATAGGCCCCAGTCACCAGCACCATGCCTTTAAGCGCTAACGGCGCTGTCCTGCTGAAGCAGACCATCAGTCCGAGCACGATGTCGACGGCGGCGCCGGTCTCAACCGTCCATCGAGCAGCGTCTGGCGAAAAGCCAGCCAGTCCCAGCTGTTCGGCGGCCTGCGGCAGGCTGACGAGGCCGATCACGCCCGAGCCGACCCAGAAGACCGCCAGCGTCAGTAGCGCCAGGGGCTTGAGGAAATAGAGCCTGGCGAACCAGCGGTCTTGGACGGTCGACGGCCAGGACGATAGAATCTGGTCCAGGGAGAGGGGCCTGAAGCCGAGCCTCGTCGCACCTTCGCTAGCCTCGCCTTCGACGCCAGCGGCAAGCTGGTCTATGGCGGCGGAACGCAGAGCGCTTTTCCAGCCGAGCCAGGCCAGGGCGTCGGCGGCCAGGCCGGAAATTCGGCCGGCGATTGCAGGCAGGGCGATCACCGGCGCTGGCGGCAGACCGAGCCAAGCGCGCAGGGCGCGCAGGATATCCTCCAGTGTCGGACGATCGGATGAAGACAGGACGGCGACCAGCCGGCTTGGGCTGTCGGGCCGCGCGGCCGCCACGACGCAGGCCGCGAGATCGTCGATACTCACCGCTTGGACGACGCGGCTGGCGTGGACTGCAGGAATGATGAGAGGCAGGGCGGCCAATCCACGAAGGAGGGCCGAGCCGCCGTAGGCCGCGGGGGCGAGCACCAGTCCGGGCCGGATCACCACCCAGTCGAGGTCGAGGCCCATCAGCGCTTGGTCAGCCGTACGCTTGGTGGCGGCGAAGGCGCCGGCGCTCCTGTCGACACCGAGGGCGGACACCTGGACGAAGCGGCGGACACCGGCATCCAGGCAGGCTTTGGCCAATTCAAGAACGCCGGTCCGATGCACGGCTTCAAGCCGGTCGGACGGCCCGTCTTGTAGGGCGCCTGCGCAATTGATCGCCGCGTCGACACCTCGGAGGGGCGCCGCCCAGTCTGCGGCGAACATGCGCCCGAGGTCGGCTTCGAGCCATTCAGCCCTGGGCCACCGCTGCCTTGCCTGGGCGACATGACGGCTTACGCCCAGGACCTCGCAACCGTCGGCCAGAAGGCGCGCGACCACATAGCTCCCGATAAGTCCGGAGGCGCCGACGACCAGCACACGCATGCGCTTCCCCCTCGCGCTCCGACGTCAGCCGTCCTTGCGGCTGGCCTTTTCGGCGAGGCCCGACGTTCCCTCGCGGCGCTCCAGTTCGTTGGCGATCTGGTCGAGGTTCACGCCCGAGGCGGCCATCAGCACCAGCCAGTGATAGAGCACGTCGGCGCTCTCATGGATGGCGGCCTTGGGGTCGCCGCCGGCGGCGGCGATGACCAGTTCGATGGCCTCCTCGGCGAACTTCTTGGCGGCGTGCTCCACGCCCTCGGCCAGCAGCTTGGCGGTGTAGGAGATCGAAGGATCGCCGCCCTTACGCTCGGCGATGGTCAGGTGCAGGCGGTGCAGAACGTCCGATAACCGTTGGCTCATGGCTTTTTCCTTGCGCTACCGCCTGGCGGCTAGTTGAGCGCGTTTTTGTTGTTTTGCGCTACCGCCTTACGGCTGCTTGAGCGCGGTTAGCTCACGCGGCTAGGTCAGCCTTACGGGAAGGCCCGCCGCGCGCAATTCCTGCTTCGCCTCGCCGACGCTGATCTCGCCGAAGTGGAAGATCGAGGCGGCCAGCACCGCGTCGGCCCCGCCGTCGCGCACGGCCTCGACCAGGTGCCCGGCCGAGCCGGCCCCGCCCGAGGCGATCACAGGCACGCTGACGGCCGAGGACACGGCCTTGAGCAGGGCGGTGTCGTAGCCCGACTTGGCCCCGTCCCGGTCCATGGAGGTGAGCAGGATCTCGCCGGCGCCGAGCTCGACGCCGCGCACGGCCCACTCGACCACGTCCATGCCCGTGCCCTTGCGTCCTCCGTAGGTGAATACCTCCCAACCCTCGCCGCCGATTTTTCCATCAAGATTTGGCTTGCGCTTGGCGTCGATAGCCAGGACCACCGCCTGGGCGCCGAAGGCGTCGGCGGCGTCGCCGAGCAGCCCGGGGTTTTCGACGGCGGCGGTGTTGATCGACACCTTGTCGGCCCCGGCGCGGAGGATGCGGCGCGCGTCCTCGACGGCGCGCACCCCGCCGCCCACGCCCAGCGGCATGAAGCAGACGTCGGCGGTGCGGGCGATGACGTCGAGGATCGCGCCGCGGCCCTCGTGGCTGGCGGTGATGTCGAGGAACATCAGCTCGTCGGCCCCGGCGGCGTCATAGGCCGAAGCCTGCTCCACCGGATCGCCGGCGTCGCGCAGGGCCAGGAAGTTCACGCCCTTGACCACGCGCCCGTCCTTCACGTCGAGGCACGGTATCACGCGGACCTTGAGCATCAGGCCGCAGCCTTGCGCCGGGCGGCGCGGATGGCTTCGTCGGGGGTGATGTTTCCGGTGTAGAGGGCGCGGCCGAGGATGGCGCCGGCGATCGGCGCGCCCTTGCGGGCCTTCAAGAGTTCGATGTCCTTGACCGAGGCCAGGCCGCCCGAGGCGATCACCGGGATCGAAACCGCGTCGGCCACCGCGCCGACTCCGTCGACGTTGATGCCGGTCAGGGCGCCGTCGCGGCCGATGTCGGTGACGATCAGGGCGGCCACGCCCGAATCCTCGAAGCGCTTGGAAAGCTCGATGGGCTCCAGTTCGGAGGCGTCGACCCAGCCGTGCACGGCGACCTTGCCGTCCTTGACGTCGACGGCCACGGCGATCTGTTCGGGGAAGTCGGCCGCCGCGCGCTTGACCAGGGCCGGGTCGCGCACGGCCACGGTGCCGAGGATCACCCGGGAGACGCCGGCGTCGATCCAGCGGACGATGTCGTCATAGGTGCGCACGCCGCCGCCAAGCTGAACCGGGATCGACACGGACGAGAGAATCTCGCCCAGGGCCTCGGTGTTGACCGCGCGGCCCTCGATGGCGCCGTTGAGGTCGACCACGTGCAGCCATTCGAAGCCGGCCTTGGCGAACTGCGCCGCCTGGTCGCCGGGGCTGTTGTTGAACACGGTCGCCTTGTCCATGTCGCCATAGAGCAGGCGCACGCACTGGCCGTCCTTCAGGTCGATCGCGGGATAGAGGATCAAGGACGCCACTCCAGAAAATCGCCGAGGAGCCGCAGGCCGAGGGCCTGGCTCTTCTCGGGGTGAAACTGCATGCCCGCCACATTATCCCGCGCCACCGCCGCGACGAACCGGTCGCCGTGTTCGGTCCAGGCGATCACGTCGGTCTCGTCCTTGGCGTCGAGGATGAAGGAGTGGGTGAAATACATGTGCCCGCCGTCGGGCGTGCCGGCGGTGATCGGGTGCGGCCGCGCCTTGGTCAGGGCGTTCCAGCCCATGTGCGGCACCTTCAGCTCATGGTGCTTGGGCTCGATCTTGCGCACGTCGCCGGCGATCCAGCCGAGGCCGGGGGTCTCGCCGAATTCCAGGCCGCGGTCGCCGAGCAACTGCATGCCCACGCAGATGCCCATGAACGGCGCGCCCCTGCCCTTGACCGCCTCGGTCATGGCCTCGACCAGCCCGGCCTTGCCGTGCAGCAGGTTCATGCAGTGGCCGAAGGCGCCGACGCCCGGCAGGACCAGACGCTCGGCCTTGGCCACGACTTCGGGCTCGGCGGTGACCACGACCTGACGGTCCCGCTCCGCGGCGGCGCGGGCGAGGGCTTTCTCGGCCGAGCGAAGGTTGCCCGACCCGTAGTCGATCAGCACCACCGTGGACATCAGCTGAGCCTTAAAGGACGCCCTTGGTGGAGGGGGCGACGCCGTGGGTCTTGGGATCGAGCTCCACCGCCTCGCGCAGGGCGCGGGCCAGGGCCTTGAATCCGCTCTCGGCGATATGGTGAGTGTTGTCGCCGTACAAAGTCTCGATGTGCACGCAGGCGCCGCCGTTCATAGCGAAGGCCTGGTGAAACTCCTTGAACAGCTCGGTGTCCATCTCGCCGACCTTGGGACGGGTGAACTCGACCTTCCAGATCAGATAGGGGCGGTTCGAGAGGTCCACGGCGCAGCGGGTCAGGGTCTCGTCCATGGGGATGTACGAGGTTCCGAAGCGGCGGATGCCCTTGAAGCCGTCGCAGGCCTGCTTGAACGCCTGGCCGAGCACGATGCCGGTGTCTTCCACCGTGTGGTGCATGTCGATGTGCAGGTCGCCCTTGGTCTCGACCTCCAGGTCGAAGCCGGCGTGCCGGCCGAAGCTCTCCAGCATGTGGTCGTAGAAGCCCACGCCGGTGGAGATGCTGGTCTTGCCCGTCCCGTCCAGGTCGATGCGCACGCGGATGCGCGTCTCCTTGGTTTCGCGGACGACTTCGGCGGTTCTGTTGGCCATGTCAGTTCCTAGAGTCCGGCCGCGATCGCCAGGTCCTGGAGGGACACCTGCGGCCGCGGACCGTAGTGTTGGATCACCTCGCCGGCGGCCAGGTGGCCGAGCCGCGCGCAATGGGCGATCGACCGGCCCTGGCTGAGGCCGTAAAGGAATCCCGCCGCGTATTGGTCTCCGGCGCCGGTGGTGTCCACGACTTTTTCCACAGGGGCGGTGGGCACGGCGTCGATGGCGTCGCCCTGAAGGGTGACCGAGCCCTTTTCGGAGCGGGTCACCCCGGCGATCTTCACCCGCCCGCGCAGTCCGCGCATGGCGGCGTCGAAATCCTCGGTCTGCATCAAGGCGCAGAGCTCGGCTTCGTTGGCCAGCAGGATGTCGACCTCACTGTCGATGAACCCCAAGAGCAGGTCGCGATAGCGGTGCACGACGAAGCTGTCCGACAGGGTCAGCGAGATCAGGCGGCTGGAGGCGCGGGCCAGGCCGGCGGCCTTGGCGAAGGCCTCGCGGGCGTCGGACGGGTCGAACAGATAGCCTTCCAGATAGATGATCTTGGCCGCCTCGATGATCTTCGGATCGACGTCGGCCGCGGTCAGCTTGTTGGAGGCGCCGAGGAAGGTCGACATGGTGCGCTGGCCGTCGGGGGTGACGTTGATCAGGCAGCGGGCGGTGGCCGGGCCGCCCTTCAGGGCCGGCACATCGAATCGCACGCCGATGGCGTTGATGTCGTGGGTGAACACCTGGCCCAGCTGGTCGTCGGCGACCTTGCCGATGTAGGCCGAGCGTCCGCCGAAGCTGGCGACGCCGGCGACGGTGTTGGCCGCCGAGCCGCCCGAGGCTTCGAGGCCCGAGGCCATGACGCCGTATAGGCTCTGGGCGCGATCCTCATCGATCAGCATCATCGAGCCCTTCACGAGGGCTTCGTCGTTGAGGAAGTCTTCGCTGCAGGGCGCAATCACGTCGACGATGGCGTTGCCGATGGCGGCGACGTCGTAGAGTTCGGGCATTCGGATCCTCGAGCGGCGATGGAAGGCCCGCGTCTATAGCCCGGCTTGGCCGCCGGGTCAGCCGTCTACTGCAGTTCGGCCGCCAGCACCTGCTGGGCCGCGCGCCGGGAGGTGCGGCCGGTGACGAAGCTGGTCATGTCGAAGAAGATGTCCCGCGGGTTGGTCTCGACCCCGTTCGAAGTGCTGACGCTGACGCCGTGCACCACGTCGAAGTAGCGGCCGTCGGCGCCGCGCACCTGGGTCTCGCGAGTCTTGATCTGGATATGACGGTTGGCGAGGATGTCGTCCTCCTCGCTGCGCGTGCGGACCACATAGGCGGTCTTCTCGCTATCGCCCTTGCCGCTGTCCATGAGCGAGTGGACCAGGGCCTTGGCGATGTCGCTCTCGATGCGGGCCTCGTCGGTCTTGCCAGCCTGCGTCAGACATTCGGCGCGCAGGGCGTGGGCGGCGTCGATGGTGAAGTCGAACTTGAGCACCTGGTCCAGGGTGTCCATGCCCTGGACGCAGTCCTTGCCCTTCACCGCCACGTCGGCCTGCTTGAGCAGGATCATGGCCCGGCCGTTGAAGAACTGCCATTCCTTAGCATAGACCGACTCGGACCTCAGCACCGTGTAGTCGATCGCCTTGTCGCCGGCCTGGGCGCGCCGGAGCAGGTCGGCGTAGGCGGCCTGATGCTGCTTGCGCTCCTGGGCGACGGCGGCGCTCTGGGCCAGGTCGAGGTCGCGCACGCCCTCGGCGTGGCGCGCGCACGATCCGTTGCCCCAGTTGGTGTCGAAATGATCGTCCTTGAAGCGAAGCGCGCCGCTCCACTTTCCGCCCACGATGATGGTTCCCGAGCCGTCGGGACCGATCTGTCCTGAGACACGCAATGTTTCGCCGGGGTCCTGCAGCTGGCCGGACAGATCGCGCCCGGACACGATCACGTTCATCTGGCTGATGTAGTTGCAGCCGGTCTGGGCCGGGATGTCGGCGACCCATCGGCCATCAAAGCCGGCGGCATCCGCGGCGTGAGGGGCCAGTGCGAGGCAAAGGCCGAGCCCGGCCAGTCCGCCAAGCTTTCGCATCTCCGAGCGTCTCCGTTCCGGTGATCGTTTTGTCATTGCACGGCCTGGGCGGCGCGGCGGCCGGAAATCAGCACCGGCATGACAGCCACAATATCGTTGTCGCGAACTAGGGCCAGGGGGTCGTAGGACGGCGCGTCGGCGTCGGCCACCACCGCGGCGGCGAGGACGGGGGTCGAGGCTGCGGCCTGCGCCGCGGGGCCACGGGCGCGGACCAGCCTTGCCGAGGACGACAGGCGCACGCCGCCGCCGCGCCTGGCGAGTCGCGCGGATGGGTTGGCGCTCACGGGCTGGCGCGCGAGAGATGCAGACGGCCCAGGCCGAACGGAATGGGCCTCGGCCAGGGCGACGGCGTGGAGGCCCGCGAGGGCGAAGGCGGCGCCTGCGACCGCGGACAGGGCGGCGACGCGGACCGGCTTGCCCACCGACCGTTCGGGCGCGGCGGTCAGGATGTGATCGACGCGCCGGGCGAGGCTCGGCCCGTGCGCCATGGCCAGGGCCGCGGCGGGTCCCGCGCCCGACCGGGCCGCCCGGGTGACGTCGACCAGGATTTCCGCGTAGCTGGCGGCGTCGCCGATGCGGCGGGCCCCGGCGGCGTCGGAGGCGGTCTCGGCCAGCTCGCCCAGCTTTCTCTGCAGCCACCAGGGGAAGGGACTGAACCAGAACAGGGCCCGGTGGACCGAGGCCAGCAGCTGGATGAAGAAGTCGCCGCGGCCGATGTGGCAATCTTCATGGGCGAGGACGGCGTCGAGCTTGGCCTGGGGCCAGGACCGGTAGTCGCCCGGCAGCAGGATGCAGCGGGCGAAAGACAGCGGACCGTCGACGGCGGCGCTGGCGCGGATCGCCCGTCCGGCCGCCCACGGCTCATCGATAGGATCGGCCCGGAGGTAGAGGGCAGCGACCAGGACCAGGCCCGCGAGAATGCGCAGCAGGGCGACGATGACGCCGAGCAGATAGACGCCGGCGGCGATTGCGCCGAGGGAGACGCCGCTCCGGGCCGCCTGTGTCGCGCCGCTCGCGACGCCCTCGACAGGGCGGGGCAAGACCGGCACGGCAACGCCGACGTTCGGCAGGACCTGGGCCAGCAGGGGCATGGCCAGGGCGGCGACCAGCACGGCCGTCCAGACGCCGGTCTCGGCGCGCAGGTCGCGCAGGCGCGCCAGCCGAAGAAAGGCGAACGCCAGGACGCCCAGGACCAGGGACCTCAGGGCCGACTGGCCCATGATGGAGACCAGAGCCGGCGCCGAGGCGATGATCACTTGCGTTCCGCCCGTTCCCGCGCCTTGGCGATCTTGTCCGACAGCGCCTGCAGCTGCTTGGCGTCGATGGTCTTCTGGTCGACCATGCCCACCAGCACCTCTTCCAGCGAGCCGTTGCAGAACCAGTCCATGATCTTCTTGACCGCCTTGGCGGCCACGGCGCTGCGTTGCTCGGCGGCCACGAACATGAAGGTGCGGCCGTCGACGGTATGGGAGACGTAGCCCTTTTCCTCCAGTCGGCGCAGCACGGTGCGGACCGTGGATTCCTTGAGCGGGCGGCTCAGCGCCTCGCGGATCGCCTCGGCGGTGGCCGGGCCAAGCGCCCAGACCAGCTGCATGACTTCTCGCTCCAGTTCGCCAAGGTCGGGGAGGTCGTCGTTCAAGGTGCGGCTCCGTCTATGCTACGAACTGTAGCAGAAGGCCCGGGCTTGGCAAGGCGCGCCGATCCGTCACGACGGGCCGCTCACGAAGTCACCTAAAGAAGGTTGATCTCAAGCATTCAATTGGTCCGGATTCGGCGACTAGACCTGTTACATTGCGACATATCGTCGTTATTTGAAAATAAATTCCGGCATTTTTCGTATTCACGTAACCAGATATTCAGTCCCTAAGGTCAATTGTTCTGATCTGCGCCGCTCCTCCATTGGCGCGCCGGAATCAATGCGATGTCGCTGAACGATCTGAGTGTTTCCCGTAAACTGGCCTTTGGCTTCTCCTTCATCGTGCTCACCGAGCTGGTGATGTGCGCCGCGGTGCTGCTGAGCCTGAACTCGATCCGGTCGGCCACCGAGGCGAACGATGTCTCCGCCGCGACGATAGCGGCTGCGGACTCGGCCCTGTCGGCCCTGGTCGAGCAGCAGAACGCGGTGCGCGCCTATGTGGCGACCGGCGACGCCAGCTTCCCGCCGCGCATCACCGCCTTTCAGGCCGATTTCGCCAAGGCAGCGGACACGCTCGACGGCATGGCGGGCGACGGACCGTTGAAGGCCAAGGTCGAAGCTTTGCGCGCAGAGGCCGCCAAGGTGGCCGGGGAGGAAAACGAACAGATGTCGCTGCGCCGCGACCCGTCGACCATCGCCCAAGCCCAGGCCAGCCTGCTGACCAAGGGCCGTCTGACGGGCGGGCGCGCGATTCTGAAGAGCGTGACCGATCCCGAGCACGCCCTGCTGATCGAGCGCGCCAAAGCCCAATCCGCCGCGATCCGCACCGGAGAGGCCGCGATGTTGATCGGCGGCCTGCTCGGCGTGGCCTTGGCGGCCGCCCTCGGCTTCGTGCTGTCTCGCGCCATCGCCGGTCCGGTGTCGGCCATGACCCGCGCCATGGGCCGTCTGGCCGCCGGCGACACCGGAGTCGACGTGCCCGCCGTGGGCCGCCGCGACGAGGTGGGCCGCATGGCTGACGCCGTACAGACCTTCAAGGACGCCGCCATCGAGAAGCTGAGGCTGGAGTCGGAGGCCGCCGCCCAGCGCCGCGAAGCGGACGAAGCGCGCGAGGCCGCCGAGGAGATGCGCGCCCGCACCGCCCAGGAACAGGCCGTGGTGGTAGACTCCCTGGCCAGCGGGCTGGAGCAGCTCGCCGCTTGCAACCTGACCTATCGCATCGTCCAGTCTTTCACCCCCGCCTACGACAAGCTGCGGGTGGACTTCAACGCCGCGATGGACACGCTGCAGAAGACCATTGCCGTGATCGTCGAGAACGCGGGCGGCATCCGCTCGGGCACGGGCGAGATCAGCAAGGCCTCCGACGACCTGTCGCGCCGCACCGAACGCCAGGCCGCCAGCCTGGAGGAGACGGCCGCCGCCATGGACGAGATCACCGCCACGGTGAAGGCCACCGCCGAGAACGCTCGCCACGCCTCGACCGCGGCCAAGACCGCCCGTGAGGAAGCGACGCAGTCCGGCGCGGTGGTGCGCCAGGCGATCCAGGCCATGGGCGACATCGAAACCTCGGCCCGCCAGATCACCAACATCATCGGCGTGATCGACGAGATCGCCTTCCAGACCAATCTGCTGGCGCTGAACGCCGGCGTGGAAGCGGCCAGGGCCGGCGATGCGGGGCGCGGCTTCGCGGTGGTGGCGTCCGAAGTGCGGGCTCTGGCCCAGCGCTCGGCTGGCGCGGCCAAGGAGATCAAGGCCCTGATCTCGGCCTCCAGCCAGCAGGTCGACCTGGGCGTGGACCTTGTGGGACGCACGGGCTCGGCCCTGGAGCGGATCATCCAGCAGGTGGCGTCGCTCAACGAACTGGTCAACGACATCGCCAGCGCCGCTCAGGAGCAGGCCTCCGGCGCCCAGCAGGTCAATGTCGCCATCGGCGAGATGGACAAGGTGACCCAGCAGAACGCCGCCCTGGTGGAGGAATCCAGCGCCGCCAGCGTGAACCTGGCTCACGAGGCGTCGAGCCTGTCGGATCTGGTGCGTCGCTTCCGCGTGGAGAAGACCGCCCGCGCCGACGCGGCGCCGATGCGCCGGGCTTCCTAACCGTCTCGTGTGCGCTATCGCTTCGCTGCGTGAGCGCGGTCACGCCCCCATGAACAGGCTTCGGCTGGGGCAAAGGTCGGCGACCACGCACTCGATGCACCTGGGCTTTCGCGCCACGCAGACGTAGCGGCCGTGCAGGATCAGCCAGTGGTGGGCGCGGGTCAGGTAGGGCCCCGGTACGACCGCCATCAGCTGCTGCTCGACCTTGTCGGGCGTCGAGCCCGAGGCCAGCTTCAGCCGATGCGCGACACGGAACACGTGAGTGTCCACGGCGATGGCCGGTTCGATGTCGAGCTCGTTCAGCACCACGCTGGCGGTCTTGCGGCCGACGCCGGGCAGGGCCTGCAGCGCCTCGCGGTTCAGCGGAACCTGGCCGCCGTGCTGATCCAGCAGGATGCGCGACAGGGCGATCACGTTCTTGGCCTTGTTGCGGTAGAGGCCGATGGTCCTGATGTAGCGTTCCAGCCCCTCCGTCCCCAGGGCGGCCATCTTGGCCGGCGTGTCGGCGTCGCGGAACAGGGCCTCGGTCGCTTTGTTCACGCCCTTGTCGGTGGCCTGGGCCGACAGCGCCACCGCCACCACCAGGGTGAAGGGGTTCTTGTAGTTCAGCTCGGTCTTGGGATGGTCCTCGCGGGCGGCGAAGCGGTCGAAGATTTCCTGGACGCGCGCCTTCTCGGCGGGGCTCAGGCGCTTGGACGTAGGCTTGCGGGCGGCGGCTTTCTTGGCGGGCGGCTTGGGCATGGCGTGACCATGGCGGGCTTCGCCGCCGGGCTCAACGGTTGGGCGCCTCCCGCTCGGGGCGCAGCTCGGCTAGATTGGGCGGCATGGAAGCCCGCCTTCATCTGGACGCCGTGCTGACGCCGACCCGGTCCCTGCCGAAGGCGGGGCTCTATGTGCTGATCGGCATTCTGGCGGCGTTCAACATCATGGTGGCGGTCCTGTTCCTGGCCGTCGGCGCATGGCCGGCGCCGATCTTCCTGGGGGTCGATTTCCTGGCGGTCCTGCTGGCCTTCCACTTCAGCTACCGGCAAGCGAGGCGCAGGGAGCGGGTGCAGGTCTCGGCCGACGAAATCCGAGTGACGCACGAGGTCGGCGCCCAGGCGCGCACCGTGTGGCGCTCGCCCACCGCCTTCACCCGGGTGGAGGTGTCCGATCCCGGCCAGCCGGAAGTGACCGTGGCCCTGCGCCTGTCGCGCCGGCGGCTGGTGGTGGCCGGGCAGGTGAGCCCTCAGGAGCGCGACGATTTCGCCGCCGCGCTGGAAACCGCGATCCGTTCGGCCCGCGCCGAGCGCTATTCCGCTTAGGCGGGCGAGCGCCCAGGTTATAGAACTCGCCTTTCAGCAGCCCCGGGCCGGACATGAGTTTCAGCGATCAGGAGGTGGAACGCTACGCCCGGCACCTGGTGCTGCGCGAGATCGGCGGACCCGGCCAGCAGAAGCTGAAGGCGGCCAAGGTGCTGCTGGTGGGCGCCGGCGGGCTGGGCGCTCCGGCGGCGCTGTATCTGGCGGCGGCGGGCGTCGGCCGCATCGGCTTGCTGGACCCCGACGTGGTGTCGCTGTCGAACCTGCAGCGCCAGGTGCTTTACGGCATGGACGACCTCGGCCGGGGCAAGGCCGCGTCGGCGGCCCAAAGGCTGTCGCGGCTGAACCCCGAGATCGAGCTGGAGCCGATCCCTGAACGCCTGACCGAGGCCAACGCCCGGGCCCTGATCGCGCCCTGGGACCTGGTGCTCGACGGCACCGACGACTTCGCCACGCGCTTCGCGGTCAACGCCGCCTGCCGGGCCGAGGGCAAGGTTCTGGTGTCCGGCGCCATCGGCCGCTGGAGCGGTCAGATCGGCGTCTTTGCGGGGCGGCCCTGCTACCAGTGCCTCACGCCCGAGATCCCGCCGGACGCCGAGACCTGCGCGTTGGTCGGCGTGGTGGGCGCCCTGGCCGGGGTGATCGGCTCGATGATGGCGCTGGAGGCGGTCAAGCTGATCGCCGGCGCGGGCGAGCCCCTGACCGGACGGCTCTTGATCTACGACGCCCTGGACGGGGAAACCCGCACAGTGCGGGTGAGCCCCGATCCCGAATGCCCGGTCTGCGGGCCGCGCCGCTGAACGCCGCTCGCCTGGGGCGAGAGCATCATCGAACTGTCACTCACGCCCGCTAGGCAATCGGCTTCGACCGCGAGACGGCGGCAGGGGACGGGGGCGTTTATGAAGTGGATCTTGGCGTTGGCCGCCGGCGCGGCCATGGCGACGGTGGCGGCGCAGGCCGAGGCGTCGTCTCTGTTCCTGCCGGGCAATCTGGTGGTGGCGGTAAGCGGCGCGGGCGTTCCCGGGATCGCCGTCGGGGCCCCAGGACCCTACACCGACAACCAAGCCTCGCCCCTGACCCTGTTCCAGTACAGCCTGTCGGGAACCTCGAGCGCCAGCTACGTCAACAACCTGGTCCTGCCGCAGTCTTCTTCTGGCGGCAATTCCGCGATCTCCGCCGAATACGGCTCCTCGTCCGAGGGCATGCTGCAGCTGACCGGCAACGGCAAGGCCTTGACGATCATGGGCTATGGCGTCGACGCCGCCAGCTTCAACGGCAACCCGACCGCCTACGGCACCACCGTCAACGACCCGACCAAGCCGGACGCCCTGGCCCAGTCGGGCAGCCTGCTCGGCCAGTCCTACACCCCGATCTCCCGCGTGGTGGGCGTGATCCACGCCAACGGCGACACCGACACCACGACCCAGCTCTATGGCGTGTTCAACGGCAACAATCCGCGCAGCGTCTATTCGGCGGACGGAAGCAGCTTCTACGTCTCCGGTCAGGGTCACAGCCCGGACGCCACGGGCGGGGTGTTTTACGCGACAGCCGGCGCTCATACGGCGACGGCGATCACCGGCCTGGACACCAACGGCAAGACCTCGAGCCAGGACACCCGCGACGTGCAGATCGTCAACGGCCAGCTGACGGTGTCGGTCGACAGCAAGGAAGGCTCGGGCTCCAACCGCGACTTCATCGGCACGCTCGGCGCGGCCGGTTCGCCGCCGACCACGCTTGCGAATAGCGGCAATGGGCCCACCCGCCTGGCGGGCTTCGGCAACTCCGGCGGCACCGGCAAGTTCACCCTCAACGCAAACACCGCCAACGGCGTCAACAGCCCCGGCCAGGAGATCAACCTGAGCCCCGAGCAGTTCTTCATGGCCAGCTCGACGGTGATGTACGTCGCCGACAGCGGCATGCCGAAGAACGACTCGGTCACCAACGACAAGGGCTCCATCTCCACCCTCGGCGACGGCGGCCTGCAGAAGTGGGTGCTGGTCGGCGGGACCTGGACCCTGGAATACACGGTCTCCGCAGGCCTCGGGCTGGTCGCCAACACCGGCGCCTCAGGCACCACCGGCCTGTTCGGCCTGACCGGCAAGGTCGTGAACGGCCAGGTGGAGCTCTACGCCACCAACTTCACCATCGGCGACACCGACCAGACCTATCTGTACGGCCTCACCGACACCCTGGCCTCCCTGGCCCCGGCCGGCGGCGAGGGCTTCACCCAACTGGCCGCGGCCCCGGGCGACTCCCGCTTCCGCGGCCTGGCCTTCGCGCCCACGCCGGAGCCCTCGACCTGGGCCCTGCTGATCCTCGGCGTGGGTCTGATGGGCGTAAAGCTGCGCCGCCGTCCCAGAGCGGCGACCACCGCCGCCTGACGCCGGCCGCACGCGCCTGGATCAGGCAGAAGCTCGGGCAATGCGCACGGCCTCGAATTCCACCGCGCCCTCGTCCTCGCCTTCGGCGAACACCGCGACCGTGATCGGCTGCGCGACGTCGGGAAAGTGGGCGACGAGGTTGACGGATTCCGGCCCCGAACCGTTGTGCCCCCAGGCCCGGCCGGCTTCGCCGAGGCGGCCGACCATCAGACCCAGGCCGTAGGCCTGTTCGGTGACCGCCCGGCCCGGCAGCGGGCCGCCGAGGCGGGAGAAGCGGTCGCGCATCTCGGGCAGCGAGGCCGCAGAGAGAAAGCCGCCGCAGAGGACGGCGTGCAGCAGCCGGGCGGCGTCGACCGGCGTTCCGATCAGGAGGCCGTGGTAGACCCAGCCCGGCTCGTAGTCCCGCAGATGCGGCCAGAACACTTCGGCCATGTCCGCGCGGGTGACCGCCAGGCGCGGTGAGGTCAGACCGAGCGGGCGGATGATCAGGTCCTGCAGGGCCTCGCCAAGAGGCAGGCCGGCAGCCTCCTGGATCGCCTCGCCCGCGAACATGAAGCCGACATTGCTGTAAGCCCAGCCGGTCCCCGGGGCGAAGTCGAGCGTGTCGGCATCCACCGCTTGCAGCAGACGCTCGCGGCTCCAGGCGTCCTCGCCGCTGGCGACGGCCTCGTGGTAAGCGGCCAGCCGGCCGTAGTTGGGTACGCCGGCGCGGTGGGTGAGCAACTGGCGCAGGCTGTAGGGCTTGCCCGGCCGCAACGCATCGAGGTCCAGCCGGCCCTGCTCCACCAGCCGCAGGGCGGCGACGGCCAGCACCGTCTTGGTGAAGCTCCACCAAGGAAACACTGCCCCGGCCGCGCCGCTCGTGGAGACCGAGCCGTCGGTGGTGATCCAGGCGGAGTGGAAGCGCGCCGTCTGCATGCGCCACGATGGCGCGCTGTAGACGGCTGTCAATCGCGGCTCAGCAGGCCTCCGTGACCAGCTTCATGGCCTCGAAGTCGAAGGTCAGGCGGCTGTGGCGGAACAGCATATGCGACAGCAGACCCGAAGCCTTGAACGGGAAGACGCTCATGGCGTCGCCGCCGGGGGTGTAGAAGCCCGGCATGTCCTCGACCGTCAGCGACCCGAGCGTGGCGCCGGCCCGGAACGGGATCACGGTGACCTCCCCCCCGCCGCCGAGGCCGGTTGAAGCTTTGGCGGGATCGATGACGACCCCCGCGTCGTCGAGCGTGGCCTTGGGCGCGCTGACGCCGCCGCCGGCCAGGCCCGTGTCGATCAGGAATGTGCCCTCGCTGCCGTGCTGCAGATGGGCGCGGGCCATCATGAAGTGGTCGCCCACCAGCCAGAACGGCACGACATTGGCGCCGCCTTTGGACGCCGCTTGCTCGAATGCGGCCGAGGCGCTGCGCGGCCGCAGGATCAGCCGGCCCTGGCAGTAGTCCAGGGTAGACAGGAAATGCATCAAGAGGCCTGTGCCGACGAAGCCCTCGATCTTGTAGCCGGGGACCTGGAGGCCGCCGCCCGGCCGCACGCCGGCGGGAACGTTGGCGATCTTGACGCCGCCGAGCTGGATTTCAGGCACGACCGTGCGCTGGATCGCGGCCCTCTGGCCGCCGGCGAATACCCCCTGGCCGGCGTCCTGCACGGGAAGCCCGAGCTCCTTGGCGATATCGGCGCCGACCATGATGTCCGGAGCGCCGGTGTCGATCAGGAACCAGGCCTTGCGGCCGCCGATGGTGATCTGCACCACGGGCAGGGGATCGGTGACGGCGAAGGGAACAACGGTCTCGGCCGGCGCGCCGGTGATCTTGTAAAGGTCGCCGCCGAACGCCGCCTTGCGCTGCTGGGCGACGCCGAGGGTGGCGCGGGCGACGGGGCTGGCCGGATTGGCCGCCAGGGCCTTCTGCGCCAGGGCGATGGCCTCGTCGACCTTGTTTTCATAGAGGCGCACCCGCGCCAGGCCCGCGAGGGCGGAGGCGTCGCCCGGCGAGGCGGCCAGGGTCGCCTCATAGGCACTACCCGCGGCGGCGAAGTTTCCCGCCGCGCTGAGCGCGTCGCCGGGTTCAGGCTGTGAGGACGCAGTTGAGACCAGGGCGAACGCCGCGGCGCCCGCCGCCAGCAGGGCCGGCATACGATTCATTCGAAGACTCCCTCCGCCCCCCGACGGCCCGGCCTTGCTTTCGGACAAGGCGTAGCTGAGGCTCTAGTTCAAATGGAACCGCTTGATCTGAGTAGAGCTCGCCGCGTCGCGCCGGGCCTTGAAGCCGCCGCCCTGGACCATCCCGTGCGATCAAGGCTGCTGTTGGCGTGCGCCCGCAGCGAACGCAGCCTGACCGAGCTGGCGCGCGAGCTGGGCCAGCCCCTGCCCAAGCTGCACTACCACCTGGGCCGGCTGACGGCATGCGGCCTGCTGAAGCTGAGCCGGATCGAAGCCCGGCGGGGTCGGCCGATCCGCTACTATCGGGCGGCGGCCGAGGCCTTCCTGGTGAGCGTGGCCGACGTGGGCGAGTTCATGGGCGAGCGGCTGGCGCGGGAGCTGCGGCGCTCGCTGGCCGAGGAGGCGAACCGGCGCGACCTGTCGCTGCTCCACCATCTGGACGAGGCCGGGCGCTTCCGGGTTCGGCTGGTGGACTCCGAGGGCCGGGGACGAAATTCGAAGTCGTTTGAATACTGGAAGGTTCTGCGGCTCAGCGCCGATCAACGTCTGGCTCTGGCGGCGGAGATGGGGGCGCTGATCACGCGCTACGAGAGCGCGGCGGAAACCGGAGGTGAGGCCTGGCTGGTCCACGCCGCCTTCGCGCCGAAGCTCGAAGACTAGCCGGCCAGCTCCTCGATCACCCGGTCGAGGACGGGGCGGCCCATGGGGGTGGCGAGCAGGCGTTCGGAGGCGACACGGACGAAGCCGGCTTCCTGGAGATCGGGCAGTTTCGCCAGCGCCAGGGGCTGAAGCTCGGCCAGGGACACGCCCTCCACGGTGCGCAAGCCCATCAGCAGGCGCTCTTCCGCGGCCTCGACCGGGGTCAAGGGCTCGACCAGCGAGAGACCTGTTCCGGTTTCGCCGACCTTGCGGATGTAGTCGGGAATGTCGCGGGCGGTCTCGGTGGCGCTGCGGAGGCTATCCCGTGTCAACCGCCCATGGGCGCCGGGGCCCACGCCCAGATAGTCCTGGCCGCGCCAGTAGACCAGGTTGTGCCGCGAGCGCGCGGCCTCGCCCCGTGCGTGGTTGGACACCTCGTAGGCCTCGAAGCCCTCGGCCTCCAGCACGGACTGGGTGGTCTCATACAGGCGGGCGGCGCGGTCGGGATCGGCGGGCAGGAAGGACTGTCGGGCCACCGCCCGGTCGAAGGCGGTGCCGGGCTCGATGGTGAGCTGATAGGGCGAAAGATGCTCGGGCCCCAAGGCGGCGGCGGCCTTGAGCTCCTCGGCCCACGCGGCCTCTGTCTGGCCGGGGCGGGCGTAGATCAGGTCCAGCGACATGCGTGGAAAGACGCGCCCGGCGATCCCGGCGGCGCGGATGGCCTCGGCGGCGCCGTGGTTGCGGCCCAGGAACTTGAGGGCGGCGTCGTCCAGCGCCTGCACGCCCAGGGACAGGCGGTTGACCCCGGCTTGCGCGAAGGCCTCGAAGCGGGCCGCTTCGGCGTCGGTGGGATTAGCCTCCAGCGTCACTTCCATATCCGACGAGGACGGGAACAGGGCGCGGGCGGCTCCGACGATTCCAAAGACCTGGTCCGGCGTCATCAGCGAGGGCGTGCCGCCGCCGAAGAAGATCGAGACCAGGCGGTGCGGTCCGGAGGCCTGGGTCTGGCCCTCCAGGTCGGCGAGGATGGCGGCGTGCAGCGCTTCGGCCTCGCCGGCGCGGCGGTCCAGCGCAACGTTGAAATCGCAGTACGGGCAAATGCGGGCGCAGTAGGGCCAGTGGACGTAGAGGCCGAGCGGGGGGAGCTCAGTCAAACAGCGCCGCCTTGAGCTTGGCGAAGGCGCGGGCGCGGTGGCTGATGGCGTCCTTTTCGGCCGGGTCCATCTCGCCGAACGTGATCGCGCAGCCCTCAGGCACGAAGATCGGGTCGTAGCCGAATCCGCGTGTCCCCCGCCGTGGGAAGGCCAGGGTTCCGTCGATGCGGCCCTCGACTGCGACCACCGGCCCGCCGCCGGGCCAGGCCACGGCCAGGGCGCAGCTGAACCAGGCCGCGAGATCGTCCACGCCGGTCTCCTCCAGCCGTGTCTGCACCTTGTCCATGGCCACGGCGAAGTCCTTGCCCGGGCCCGCCCACCGCGCGGAGAAGATTCCCGGCGCTCCGTCCAGCGCCCGCACCGACAGGCCGGAATCGTCGGCCAGGGCGATCAGGCCGGAACGCTCGGCCGCCGCGCGCGCCTTGAGCACCGCGTTGCCCACGAAGGTGGTCTCGGTCTCGTCGGGCTCCGGCAGGCCGAGGTCGCCGGCGGCCGCCACCTCGAAGCGGCCGTCCAGCAGGGCGGCCAGCTCCCGCGCCTTGCCCGGGTTGTGGGTGGCGGCGACCAGGCGCGCGCCCCGCGGCAGGTGTAGGCCCATGGCAGGTCTCCGGCAGACGATCGCCGATCTAGTAGCATCGGCGGGGAAAGCGTGCGCGGCCTTCGCGGATGGGCCGGAGCCATACCGGCGGTGCGACATTCCGCCGCGCCCGGCCGTAAGGCCGGCGCAAGATCGAAAATCGGTTCGGATCGTGTAAGGCCCGGCTCCGACAGCTGTCCGGACGCCCAAATTGGGTCTGGCGGCGACTGATGTCCGGCGGCCAGGGCCAGGCGACCCCCTATTTAAGGCAGCGCGCACCGTCGCCCGGTTATGTCGGATTCCGGACATATGAGGCCTTGCGCCTTCCAAACCCCCTGGGGGAACTGTAGTAGCGCCAGACATGGACACCGTGGACACCCTGATCCGCAGTCAGGCCCTTCCGGCGGCCTACCGCCAGATGGTGGACCGGATTCACCGTCCCGTGGCCGAACGCATCGCCGAAGTCCGGCGGACGCGGGGGCGGCCGATCGTGGCGGGGCTATGCGGCAGCCAGGGCTCGGGCAAGTCGACCATGGCCCTGTTCCTGCGCACCCTGCTGGAGGGCCGCGGGCTCAAGACCGCAATCCTGTCGCTCGATGATCTCTACCTCACCCTGCCCCAGCGCGAACGCCTGGGCGCGGAGACGCATCCCCTGTTGCGGACCCGCGGCGTGCCCGGCACCCATGACGTGGGCCTGGGCCTCGCCTTGATGGACGTGCTGTCCGAGGGCGTGGCCGAGGTGTCTATGCCGCGCTTCGACAAGGCCGAGGATACGCGGGCGCCGGCCGAAACCTGGCCGCGGGTGGCCGCGCCCGTGGACGTGATCCTGTTCGAGGGCTGGTGCGTGGGGGCGATCCCGCAGGACGAGGCGGCCCTGATCGAACCGGTCAACGCCCTGGAGCGCGACGAGGACCGCGACGGATCCTGGCGGCGCTACGTCAACGGTCAGCTCAAGGGCGCCTACGCCGGCCTATTCGGCCGCATCGACGTTCTGGCGATGCTCCAGGCGCCGGGTTTCGACGCCGTCTACGACTGGCGTTCGCTGCAGGAGACCAAGCTCGCCGAAAAGGTCCGGCGCGAAGGGCTCGCGGGGGCTCGGGTGATGGACGCCCAGCAGATCCGCCGCTTCCTGATGTTCTACCAGCGCCTGACCGAGTGGATCCTGGAGGAGATGCCGGGCCGCGCCGACATCCTCATGCCGCTGGACGAGGGCCACCGGATCGGAAGGGTGGAGTTCCGCTAGGGGATCGGACCCCGCACGGCCAGCAGTTGCCTATCTACATCGATATATGTAGAGTTATGGCATGACCCGCTCGCGCGCCCCCTCCCCCCAGACCCTCCGCCTGCTGGCCGCGCTGGTCGAGCGGCCGCTGGAGTGGCGGCACGGCTATGATCTTTCGAAGGCGGCAGGCCTGAGCTCAGGCACGCTCTATCCGCTGCTGGCGCGGCTGCACGAACGCGGGCTTCTGGAGGCCGAGTGGCGCCCGCCCGAACAGGCCGGTCGGCCCGCTCGCCATGCCTATCGCCTGACGGGCGCGGGCCGCGAACTGGCGCGAGGCCACGAAGGCGCCGCCGGCCTGCCCTTCCGCCGCCGGAGGGAGGCGCTCGCATGATGGACGCTGTCGCCGCCGCCATCCTGCGCCATCTGCAAGCCCGGTCCGGCGACAGCTCTTCCTGGGAGGCTGCGATGAAGGCTGAAGCCGATCACCTGAGTACGCCGATCGAGCGGCTGCGATGGGCGCTGGGCGCCTTGGTCGCGTCCTACCGGATCAGGCCGCCGCTTCCGCCCCTCGGCTTTCTGGCCGCCCTGCTCCTGGCCATGGCCCTGGTCGGCCTGTTCAACTGGCGCACCGATGAGTCCGGAATCGTCATGGGTCTGCTGATCCTCGGCAGCGGCGCGGTCGGAGCGCTGCGGCCCAAGGCGGCCTGGCTCACGGGCCTGCTGGTGGGCTTGGTCGTGCCGGCGCAAGATCTGTTCACCTGGGCGACCGGCCTGCATCCGATCTGGGCCCGGGGCATCGAGCTGGCCCGTCGCGGTCCGGACTTCAGCCTTTTGGTTCTAGTCGTTCCGTCGATGGTCGCGGCCTTGGCGGGAGCGCTGGTGAGCCGCCTGCTGTTCCGCCGGTCGCGATAGGAGGGACGGGCTCGCGCCCGCCCCCGCCGCATCAGCCCTGAGTCTTCCGCCGCTCGGCCTCCGCCTCGGTGGGCGGATCGATCTGGAACGAGCCGATCTGAACGGCGCCGGCCTTGGCGTACTTGCCCACCATGACTCCCGTGCCCGACACGACATGGCTGGTCAGGGTGAAGGCGTGCGCCGCCGCGCCGTCGCGGAACAGCCGCTTGCCGCCGCCCAGCACCACGGGGAAGGTCAGGGCGGTCAGTTCGTCGACCAGATCGTTCGCGAACAGGGTCTGGATGAAGTCGCTGGAGCCCTGGGTCAGCAGATCCGGCCCATCCCCGGCCTTGAGGCGCTTCACCTCGGCCACGGCGTCGGGCCCAAGCGAGCGGCTATTCCTCCAGTCGAACCGGAAGTCCGGATTGCGCGTGGCGACATGCTTGGTCACGTCGCCGAACAGCTTGCCTATCGGATCGTCAGCGCCGACGTGCGGCCAGTGGGCGGCGAAGATGTCGTAGGTCTTGCGGCCCAGCAGCAGATCGAACCTGCGGGTGAACATCTCGCCCATGACCCCGCCCAGGGCCTCGTCGAAATAGGGGAAGGTCCAGCCCCCCAGCCTGAAGCCGCCCGCGGTGTCTTCCTGCGGGCCGCCCGGCGCCTGCATCACCCCGTCGAGGCTGACGAACGCGCTGACGATCACTTTCCTCATTGTCCGCTCTCCCGTGTCTTGGCGTTACGGCCCAAGGACGGACGAACCCGGCGCGCCCCGACAGGCCGGCGGAATTTCAGCCCACCGCCTGCCGTTGCAGCGCCTGCAGCTCGGTGATGCCTTGCCGCGCCAGGTCGAACAGGGATTCGAACTCGGCGCGGGTGAAGCCGCGCTTCTCGCCAGTGGCCTGGATCTCGACGATGTCGCCCGCGCCGGTCAGCACGAAGTTGGCGTCGGCCTCGGCGTCGGAGTCCTCCTCGTAGTCGAGGTCGAGCACGGGCACGCCCTGGTGCACGCCGCAGGAGACGGCGGCGACCTGGTCGAGGATCGGGTCGGCGGTGATGACGCCCTCAGTCAGCAGGTGGCGCGTGGCGATGCGCAGGGCGACCCAAGCCCCGGTGATGGCGGCCGTGCGGGTGCCGCCGTCAGCCTGAACCACGTCGCAGTCCAGCGTGATCTGGCGCTCGCCCAGCGCCTTGAGGTCGACCACCGCGCGCATCGAGCGGCCGATCAGGCGCTGGATTTCCTGGGTGCGCCCCGATTGCTTGCCCTGGGCGGCCTCGCGCCGACCGCGGGTATGGGTGGCTCTGGGCAGCATGCCGTATTCGGCGGTGACCCAGCCCTGGCCCTTGCCGCGCAGGAAGCCCGGCACGCCCTCGTCAACGCTGGCGGTGACCAGCACCCGGGTATGGCCGAACGAGATCAGGCACGAGCCCTCGGCGTAGCGGTTGACCCCCGTCTCCAGGATTACGGGACGAAGGACGTTCGGCTGGCGTTCGGAAGGGCGCATCTTACTCGGGTCTCCACTGCGCTTGCGCGTAATCGACCGTCCCCTATCCTAGTTGGGATGATATTTCTTGCGCTATCGCCTAGCGGCCACATGAGCGCAGAGTGAGCCATGTCGCCTTTCCTGCCGCCCGGATCCCTGACCTCCGCCCGCGGGCCCACGCTGGGCCAGCTGGACGAGCGCGCCCGCGACATCTTCCGCCGCATCGTCGAGACCTATCTGGAAACCGGCGAGCCGGTCGGGTCGCGCACCATTTCACGCGGCGGGGTGGCGCTATCCCCGGCTTCGATCCGCAACACCATGCAGGATCTGGCGCAGCTGGGCCTTCTGGGCGCCCCCCATGCGTCCTCGGGGCGCCTGCCGACCCATGTCGGATTGCGCCTGTTCGTCGACGGCCTGCTGGAAGTTGGCGACATCGGCGACGACGAGCGTCAGATCATCGAACAGCGTCTGGCCGGGCGTGGGCGCACGGTTCAGGAGGCGCTGGACGAGGCTTCGTCCCTTCTATCCGGCCTGGCGGGCGGCGCGGGGGTGGTCGTGGCGCCGGTGCGCGACGCCGGGGTCAAACATGTCGAGTTCGTCGCCCTCGGCCCCGACCAGGCCCTGGCGGTCATGGTGTTCGACGACGGCCAGGTGGAAAACCGGCTGATGCGCCTGGCGCCCGGCATGACTCCATCGGCCCTGACCGAGGCCTCGAACTTTCTCAACGCGCGCTTTGCCGGCCGTACCCTGGCCGAGGCCAAGGCCGAGGTCGGCGAGGAACTCGACAGCGCCCGTCGGGCGCTCGACGAGACCGCCGCGCGGCTGGTGGAGGACGGCCTGGCCGCCTGGGGCGGGGGAGAGGATCAGGACCGGGCCCTGATCGTGCGCGGCCGGGCGAACCTGCTGCACGACCGTTCGGCGCTGGAAGACCTGGAGCGCGTGCGCATGCTGTTCGACGATCTCGAGCAGAAGGAGCAGCTGATCGGCCTGCTCGACGACGTGCGCGAGGCCCAGGGCGTGCGCATTTTCATCGGTGCGGAAACGAGACTTTTCTCGCTTTCGGGTTCCTCTCTGATCGCCGCGCCCTATATGAACGGCCGACAGAAGGTGGTGGGGGCGATCGGCGTGATCGGACCCACCCGCTTGAACTATGCGCGCGTGATCCCGTTGGTGGACTACACAGCTCGCGTGCTCGGGCGTCTGCTCGATACTTAGAGGGTAATGGACATGACCGACGATTCCACGCCGGCCGACATCGACGGCGGCGCCGAGGCTCAGGACGGCCCGGACGCCAACCTTGAGGCCATGCTCGACGTGCTTCAGGCCGAGAACGCCGCCATGAAGGACCAGATGCTGCGGGTGGCCGCCGACGCCGAGAACGCCAAGCGTCGGGCCGAGCGCGAGGCCAACGACGCCCGCGCCTACGCCATCCAGAAGTTCGCCCGCGATCTGCTTGGTGTCGCCGACAGCCTGTCGCGCGCCCTGCAGCACTCGCCCGGCGGCGAGGACACGTTGGTGAAGAACTTCGTGCTGGGCGTCGAGTTGACCGAGAAAGATCTCCAGGGCGCTTTCGAGCGTAACGGCCTCAAGAAGGTCCAGCCTCAGAAGGGCGCGAAGTTCGACCCGAACCTGCATCAGGCGATGATGGAGCAGCCGTCCGGCGAGGTCGAACCCGGGGCCGTGCTGCAGACCATGCAGGCCGGTTATGAACTGATGGGCCGCATCGTGCGCCCGGCCCTGGTGGTGGTGGCGGCCAAGGGCGGGGCCCCGGCGGGCGGCGAAGTCGGTCAGACGGTCGACACCAAGGCCTAGCGCACGCCATCCCAGGCTAGTTCGAATAACGCGCCATCTGGTCGTCGAAGGCCTTCCAGGCCTTGGGCGCGACCTTGCGCTCCAGATTCTCGACCACCTCGATGCGCATCACGCCGTAGGTGGCGAAACAGGCCTTGGGCACCGGCACGCCGGTGTTCTCGCTCATCCGAACGTTGCACCAGGCGAAGCGCCTGTGCTCCCACTGCAGTCCGTCGAGTACGGCGGCGTGGTAGCGCTTGCAGGCCTCGCCCGAAAGGCCGGCCTTGAGTTCGGCCTCGCAGGCGCCAGAGGCCGCCTTGGCCTTGGCCTCGGCCCGCTCGACCCTAGGCTCGTCGGGATAGGGCTCCTCGGGCAAGACCGGAATCTGGGCGTGGGCGGCGCCGGCGAGACTCAGGGACAGACCGGCGGCGATACAGAGACGCTTCATGCTTTCCTCCACGCCGTCATCTAACCCGCTGACGGGACCGAATTCGAGACCGAACCTCAGCGCGCCTTTCTGAGGGTCAGGTTCATGCGTCCGCCGCCGGGCACGATGGTGGATGATCCCTCCAGCACCCGGTCGATACCGTGGAAGGCGAGGCGAGCGGGCCCGGCCAGGACGCAGACGTCGCCCGAGTTCAGTCTCAGCGAGGTGGTCGGGCCGCCGCGCGTGCGCTCGCCGATGCGGAACACCGCCGTGTCGCCGAGCGAGACCGACAGCACCGGAACGGAGAAGTCGCGCTCGTCCTTGTCCTGGTGGAGGCCCATCTTCGCCCCCTCGCGGTAGAGGTTGGCGAGGCAGGCGTCCGGCTCCGGCGCGCCTGGGCAATGGCGGCGCCACAGGTCGAGCAGGATTTGCGGCATCGGCGGCCAGGGCCGGCCGGTCTGCGGGTGCAAAGGCTCGTAGCGATAGCCCTTGGCGTCGGTGATCCAGCTGAGCGGGCCCAGGCCGGTCATGCGCACCGACATCGGTTTTCCGGAGGGCGTGATCGGGCGGAAGAAGGGCGCATCCTGGGCCGCGTCGAACACGGCGCGGGCCAGCGCTTCCTGCTCGGGCCGGGTCAGGGCGTCGGGATGATAGCGGAAACCTTCGGTCACCCGCCCTATGTCGGGCGACAGCACGGCGCGCGCAATACCGCGCTCAAGTAGGCCGCCAGGCCGGTAGCGCGAACGAGAACGCGCTCAAGCAGGCGCTAGCCGATAGCGCAACGAACTCTCAGAACCCCACGCTCGGCGTGGCGGCGCACAGGTCGACGTCGGGCTTCATCACGGTGTCGCCGTTGTCGAGCAGGGCGCTGAAGTCGATCTTGCAGCCGTCGGGCTTGGCCTTGAGCTTGAGCTTGGCCGTCTGGCCGGGCTTGAGCGTGCCCTTGCCCAGCATGTCGTCGCTCCAGTCCTTGCGGCCCGGCGGCGAGGTGTAGACCGCCACGATCGGCCGCTTGCCGCTGTTGGCGCACTGGACGGCCGTCGCCGGATCGCCGGCGGGCGCGGTCTGGGCCGTGGCGGAGGCGGAGCCGAGAGTCGCGGCAAGGATCGTCGCAGACACGGTCCATCGGATAGATTTCGTCATGTTTCCTGACCCCAGAGTTCACGGGCCGCCGATCGCGGCCTTTTCACTTCATTGGGGTCCCGGCGCGCTGCCGCTGGGCGGCGTTGACGCTGGACGACAAGCGATTGCCGAGGCCCGGAAAGACGCACGCAAGCAACTTGACTGAATGAAGCTTAGGCTTGTTCGCGGCGAACCGCTACGGTTTGACGCGGGTCAAAAGCGCCGGCGCGCGGGGAGCAAAGCCCTTGCACAGAGTGGGGATATTCCCATATGCGGCGCTGTAGGGACCGCGCCTCGTGCGCGGCTGTAAGTTGGAGAGGGCACACGCTCTCTTTGGAGACCCGATCGAACCGGGGACGGCATTCAGGCGCTTCATAGCAAGGCCTCCGGCCCGTCCGCCTGTCAGGAGCGAACAGATCTCATCATGAGCAAGATTATCGGCATTGACCTCGGCACGACCAATTCGTGCGTCGCGATCATGGACGGGAAGAACCCGAAGGTGATCGAGAACGCCGAGGGCGCCCGCACCACCCCGTCGGTGGTCGCGATCCTCGAGGACGGGGAACGCCTGGTCGGCCAGCCGGCCAAGCGCCAGGCGGTGACCAACCCCGCCAACACCCTCTTCGCCATCAAGCGCCTGATCGGCCGTCAGTACGACGATCCGGTGGTGGCCAAGGACAAGGGCATGGTGCCCTACGAGATCGTCAAGGGCCCGACTGGCGACGCCTGGGTGCGCGCACACGGCAAGGACTACAGCCCGCAGCAGATCTCGGCCTTCATCCTGCAGAAGATGAAGGAAGCCGCCGAGGCCCACCTCGGCGAGACCGTCACCAAGGCGGTGATCACGGTGCCGGCCTACTTCAATGACGCCCAGCGCCAGGCGACCAAGGACGCCGGCAAGATCGCCGGCCTGGAAGTGCTGCGCATCATCAACGAGCCCACCGCGGCGGCCCTGGCCTATGGCCTGGAGAAGTCCGAAGGCAAGAAGATCGCGGTCTATGACCTTGGCGGCGGCACCTTCGACGTGTCGATCCTGGAGATCGGCGACGGCGTGTTCGAGGTGAAGTCGACCAACGGCGACACCTTCCTGGGCGGCGAGGACTTCGACCTTCGCCTCGTCGACTTTCTGGCCGATGAGTTCAAGAAGGAGAACTCGGTCGACCTGCGCAAGGACAAGCTGGCTCTGCAGCGCCTCAAGGAAGAGGCGGAAAAGGCCAAGAAGGAGCTCAGCTCCGCCCAGCAGTATGACGTGAACCTGCCCTTCATCTCGATGAACGCCAACGGGCCGCTTCACCTCAACATCAAGCTGACCCGCGCCAAGCTGGAAGCCCTGGTGGAAGACCTGATCTCCCGCACCATCGGCCCCTGCGAGCAGGCGCTGAAGGACGCCGGACTGAAGAAGTCCGACATCGACGAGGTGGTGCTGGTCGGCGGCATGACCCGCATGCCCAAGGTGCAGGCGGCCGTGCAGGAGTTCTTCGGCCGCGAGCCGCACAAGGGCGTGAACCCCGACGAAGTCGTGGCTCTGGGCGCCGCGGTGCAGGCAGGCGTGCTGCAGGGCGACGTCAAGGACGTGCTGCTGCTGGACGTGACGCCCCTGACCCTGGGCATCGAGACCCTGGGCGGCGTGTTCACGCCGCTGATCGAGCGCAACACCACCATCCCGACCAAGCGCAGCCAGACCTTCTCCACCGCCGACGACAACCAGTCTGCGGTAACCATCCGGGTGTTCCAGGGCGAGCGCCCGATGGCCCAGGACAACAAGATGCTGGGCCAGTTCGACCTGGTGGGCATTCCGCCGGCCCCGCGCGGCGTGCCCCAGGTGGAGGTGACCTTCGACATCGACGCCAACGGCATCGTGCACGTGACGGCCAAGGATAAGGCGACCGCCAAGGAGCAGTCGATCCGCATCCAGGCCAACGGCGGGCTGTCGGACTCCGACATCGACAAGATGGTCAAGGACGCCGAGTCGCACGCGGCCGACGACAAGAAGCGCAAGGTCCTGGTGGAGGCCCGCAACCATGCGGACGCCCTGATTCACCAGACCGAGAAGTCGCTGAAGGAGTTCACCGACAAGGTGTCCGAGGCTGACAAGACGGCGATCGAGGCGGCGCGGGACGATCTCAAGACCGCGCTGGAGGGCGATGACGCCGATGCCATCACGGCCAAGACCCAGGTCCTCGCCGAAGCCTCGATGAAGCTCGGCGAGGCCATGTACGCGGCCCAGCAGGGCGCGGCCGGCGCCACGGGCGAGCAGCCCGAGGGCGGCCATGCCGAGGACGTGGTCGACGCCGAGTTCGAGGAAGTCGACGACCACAAGTCCTAGGCCGTCTTCACCGAAATATAGCCCCCTGTGATGTCTAGTCGCGGGGGGCTTTTCTCTTATCACCCATCAGATGAAGCGGGGCCCTTGCTTGGAGGGCCGATGCGCCCCACCTTCTCATGGGGCGAGTGAGCGCTAGAGGTTAGGACGCTTATGGCGCGTTGTTACTACGAGGTGCTGGAGGTCTCGCGCGAGTGCAGCGAGACGGACCTGAAAGCGGCCTTCCGCAAGAAGGCCATGGCACACCATCCCGACCGAAACGACGGCTGCACCGAGCATGAAGCCAAGTTCAAGGAAGTGAACGAGGCCTATTCGATCCTCTCCGACCCTCAAAAGCGGGCGGCTTACGACCGCTTCGGCCATGCCGGCGTCGGTCAGGGCGGCCCCGGCGGCTTTGGCGGCGCCCAGCAGGGCTTCGGCGACATCCACGACATCTTCAACGAAGTGTTCGGCGACGCCTTCGGCGACATGTTCGGCAACCGCCGTCCCGGCGGTCCGCAGCGGGGCCAGGACCTGCGCTATGACCTGGAGGTCTCCCTCGAGCAGGCCTATTCGGGCGCCGACGTCGAGATCACGGTGCCCGCCGCCCTCACCTGCGAGCCCTGCCACGGCACCGGCTGCAAGGACGGCTCCAAGCCCCAGACCTGCACCACCTGCGGCGGCGCCGGACGCGTGCGCGCCTCGCAGGGCTTCTTCGCCATCGAGCGCACCTGCCCGCGCTGCGGCGGCCAGGGCCGCATGATCACCGACCCCTGCTCCAGCTGCCACGGCAACGGCATGGTCAGGAAGCAGCGCACGCTTCAGGTGCGCATCCCGCCGGGCGTGGACGACGGCGCGCGCATCCGCCTGGCCGGCGAGGGCGACGCGGGCGCACACAACGGCCCGCGGGGCGATCTCTACATCTTCCTGTCGGTCAAGCCGCACGAGCTGTTCGAGCGTGACGGGCTGGACCTGCACTGCACCGTGCCGGTTCCCATGTGCACCGCCGCCCTCGGCGGCGAGATCGAGGCGCCGTGCCTGAAGGAGACGTCGGCCTGCGAGTGCAAGGTGATGGTCAAGGTCCCCGAGGGCGCCCAGACCGGCAAGACCGTGCGCATCAAGGGCAAGGGCATGCCGTCCCTGCGCTCGCGCGACCGCGGCGACCTGGTGGTGGAGCTCTACGTCGAGACGCCGACCAAGCTCACCGCCCGCCAGAAGGAGCTGATGGCCGAACTGGCCGCCTCCTGCGGCGTCAAGCACCATCCCCGCTGCGACGGCTTTCTCGGCAAGGCCAAGACGTTCTGGGCCAGGCTCGCCGGGAACGAAGAGAGCATGGCCTAGGGCCGGCTGATCCAAACCCCCGATCTCTTGCGTATGTTGGCGGGAGCGGGAGGGCGCGATGGGGGCTCAATCTTTCGACCTGGTGACAGACTGGCGCGTCGAGGCGCCGGTCGAGCGCGTATGGGCGATCCTCCAGGCGCCGGAGGATTGGCCGCGCTGGTGGCCGATGGTGAAGAGCGTGACCCTGCTCAGGCCCGGCGACGCTCAGGGCCTCGGCGCCGTGCGCCGGCTGCATTGGGCAACGGCCCTCCCCTACAGCCTGGCCTTCGACGTCGAAACGGTGCGGGTCGAGCCCATGACCCTGATCGAGGGCCGGGCCAGCGGCGAACTTGACGGCGTCGGCGTCTGGTCGCTCACGCCGGATGGGCGCGGGACGCGGGTGCGCTACGACTGGCGGGTGGCGGTGACCAAGCCCTGGATGCGCGCCCTGGCGCCCCTGCTCAGGCCGATGTTCGCCTGGAACCACGGCGTGGTGATGGCTTCCGGGCTGAAGGGCCTCAAGGCGCGGCTGGCCGAAGAGAAACTCGCCTAGGGTGAATCCCGGCGCGGCTTGGCGCGTTTAGCCGTCAGGAGGCGACCATGACCCAGGCCTACAGCGTCCGCCCGCGCGACAGCCACGCGCCGGTTCTGGTGTTCGACGAGCCCAGCGCGGAAGCCGCCGCCGCCGCCTTTTTCGAAGGCTGGATATCGCCCGACGACGAAGACGCCGCCGCCGTCATCGTGCGCGAGCTGGACAGCGGCCGTGAGCATTGCTTCCGCATCGACTTCGACACCGGCAGGGCCAAACCCTGCGGGTGAGGCCTACTCCGCCGCCGCCATCTCCGCGCCGGCTCCCATCGGCCGCATGCCCAGATCGGCGAACAGCCGGTCGTCGGCGTCGACTTCCGGGTTGCCGGTGGTCAGCAGGCGGCTGCCGACGAAGATCGAATTGGCGCCCGCGAGGAAACACAGGGCCTGGTGCTCGCGGCTCATGTGCTCGCGGCCGGCCGACAGGCGCACCACGGCCTTTGGGCAGACGATGCGGGCCACGGCGATGGTGCGCACGAATTCCAGGCCGTCGATCTGGCCCTTCTCCAGCACCTTGTCGCCGAGCGGGGTGCCGGAAATCGGCACGAGCCCGTTGATCGGCAGGCTGTCGGGGTGGTCGGGCAGGGTGGCCAGTTGGTGCAGCAGCGACGCCCGGTCGCGCCGCGCCTCGCCCATGCCGACGATGCCGCCGCAGCACACACTGACGCCCGCCTCGCGCACATGCGCCAGGGTGTCGAGCCGGTCCTGGTAGGTGCGGGTGGTGACCACCTCGCCGTAGTACTCCGGGCCGCTATCGAGGTTGTGGTTGTAGTAGTCGAGGCCCGCCCCCTTCAGCCGCCTGGCCTGGTCGCCGTTCAGCATGCCGAGGGTGACGCAGGTCTCCATGCCGAGCGCCTTGACCCCTGAGATCATGGTCTCCAGCTGCGGCAGGTCTCGGTCCTTCAGCTCGCGCCAGGCCGCGCCCATGCAGAAGCGCTGGGCCCCGCCATCGCGGGCGGCCCGGGCCTCGGCCAGAACCTGGTCCACCGCCATCAGTTTGGAGGCGGCGAGGCCGGTGTCGAAATGGGCTGATTGGGAGCAGTAGCCGCAGTTCTCGGCGCATCCGCCGGTCTTGACCGACAGCAGCTGGGAGCGCTGCACCTCGGAAGGATCGAACCAGGTCCGGTGCACGCTCGCCGCCTGGAACACCAGTTCGGTGAACGGCAGCGCGAACAGGGCCTCGACCTCGTCGAGGGTCCAGTCGTGGCGCGGGATGGCCAGATCGCGGGTCATCGCGGTTACTCCGTGAGCGTCCGGTCTGGATATCAGCCACGCACCTGTGGGCAAAGGCCGCGCCGGGGTTTTTGCGGCGCCCGACGCAGGCTAGCGTTCCTGCGATGAACGCTCAGACCCCGCCTGACCTGGAAGACGCGGCGCCAATGACGGGCCATGGGCCCGACCTGAGCGCGGCCAGCCCGGTCATGGCTCAGTTCTTCGACGCCAAGGCGCGCCAGCCGGACGCCCTGGTGTTCTTCCGCATGGGCGACTTCTACGAGCTGTTCTTCGACGACGCCGTCAAGGCGGCCGGGGCGCTCGGCATCACCCTGACCCAGCGCGGCAAGCACGCCGGCCAGGACATCCCCATGGCGGGGGTGCCGGTGCACGCGGCGGAGGCCTATCTCGCCAAGCTCATCCGGGCGGGCTTCAAGGTCGCCGTGTGCGAACAGATGGAGAACCCGGCGGAGGCCCGCAAACGCGGCTCCAAGTCGGTGGTGCGGCGCGATGTGGTTCGCGTGGTGACGCCCGGCACCCTGACCGAAGACGGCCTGCTCGACGCGCGAGGCTCCAACCGTCTGGCGGCGGTGGCCGTGCGCGCCGGCGTGGCGGCGGTGGCCAGCGTCGACATCTCCACCGGCGAAGTCGAGTGCATGACCGTGGGTCGCCACGGGGTGGCCGCGGCGCTGGCCTCGCTGCAGCCCTCCGAGACCCTCGTCGCCGACCGGGTGTTCGCCGATGAGGTCCTGGCTGCGGCGCTGAAGCAGTCCGGGGGGCTCGTGGCGCCCATGGCCGGCGCCCTGGCAGAGCCGGCGGCGGCCGAAGCGCGGCTGAAGCGGCTCTACGGCGTGGATACCTTGGACGGTTTCGGCGCCCTCAGCGGCGCTGAGGTCTCGGCGCTCGGGCTGATCGCGGCGCACCTGGAGACCACCCAGGCCGGCAGGCTGCCGGCCCTGCGGCCGCCGCGCCGGGCGGGCGAGGCCGACGTCATGGCCATCGATCCTGCCACGCGCTTCTCCCTGGAGATCGAGCGCACGCAGGGCGGCCAGCGCGACGGCTCGCTCCTGGCCGCCATCGACCGCACCGTGACCTCGGGCGGGGCGCGCCTTCTGGCCGCGCGCCTGGCCCGGCCGCTGCTGGACCCCGCGGCCATCGAACGGCGGCTGGACGCCGTGCAGTGGTTCATGGAGCGGCGCGAGGTTCGCGAGAAGACGCGTCGCATCCTCAAGGGCTCGGGCGATCCGGCGCGGGGGTTGTCGCGCCTGGCGCTGGGTCGCGGCGGCCCACGCGACCTTGGGGCGCTGAAGGGCGCGCTCGAAGCCGGCGCTCAACTCGCCGCCCTGATCGGCGCCGAGCACGCGCTGCTCGATGGCGCGCCTGACGAGATCAAGGCGGCGGCCGAGGCGCTGACGCCGGATCTGCATCCGGCGCTGGCGGAGTATCTGCATCGCCTGAGCCTCGGCCTTGGGCCGGACCTGCCGGCCCTGGCGCGGGACGGCGGCTTCGTGGCGGCGGGCGTCTCGCCCGAACTCGAGCAGGCCAGGGCCCTGCGCGACGACAGCCGCAAGGTGATCGTCGAACTGGAGATGCGGCTGCAGGCCGAAAGCGGCGTGGCTGTGCGCATCAAGCACAATGCGGTGCTGGGCTACTTCATCGACGCCACGGCCAGGCAGGCAGAGCCGTTGATGGCGCCGCCGCTGAACGCGACCTTCATCCACCGTCAGACCCTGGCCAGCCAGGTGCGCTTCACCACCGTGGAGCTGGCCGACCTCGACGCCCGCATCGCCCAGGCCGCCGAACGGGCCCTGGCTATCGAGGCGGAGATCTTCGAAGCCTGGCGCGCGGAAGCCCAGGGCCTGGCCGGCGAGATCCAGGCGGCCGCCGAGGCCCTTGCGGTGCTCGACGTCGCCTCCGCTCTGGCCGAATGGGCCGAGGACGAGCAGGCCGCGCGGCCGCAGATCGACCGCTCGCTGGCCTTCGAGGCCGAGGCGGCGCGCCATCCTGTGGTGGAAGCCGCGGTGCGCCGGGCGGGCCAGCCCTATACGCCCAACGACTGCCGGCTCGACGGCGCGGGCGAGATCGCGGTGCGCCTGTCGATCGTCACCGGCCCGAACATGGCCGGCAAGTCGACCTTCCTGCGCCAGAACGCGCTTCTGGCGATCCTGGCCCAGTCAGGGTCGTTCGTGCCGGCCAAGCGCCTGAGGCTGGGCGT
>Ga0265327_10000592_pt1 | contig 60613 bp, 36 predicted proteins | sample 41621metaG_FD_202089 | JGI IMG/M metagenome (GOLD analysis project Ga0265327, IMG submission 202089) | Rhizosphere microbial communities from Carex aquatilis grown in University of Washington, Seatle, WA, United States - 4-16-21 metaG | ecosystem: Host-associated > Plants > Roots > Rhizosphere...
GTTTTTAAACCAAACATGCGGATGAAATGTGTTATTGATCATGATATTATTTTCCACAACACGGTTTACACCTTCACGCAATTTTATTCCACCATTCAAACAAAGATTGTTGTAGATTCTATAGTTACTTGATCCATCATCAAGATCAATGTCCCAACCATGGTCGCAACGCATACGGTTGTTGCGAATAATAATGGGCTTCACTACATCCAGCATGGTAAGATCAAAGTGGTTTTCAACTATAGTGTCAAGCACTTTTTTATCAGGGTGCCAGTAACGGTCACGTCCCCACGAATTAAACGAACCGTGGTCGCCAGTTTCTTTTACCGTATTAAATACATCGTTGTATTCAATGATATGGCCACCCCAGGTGCCTTCATTTACATTGATTCCAGCACGGGGCACATCATAAATCGTGTTGTGGCTTATAGTAATACTCTCACACATGCTCAATTGTACACCTGCAGATTGCTTTTCCACTTGTCCCAATTCAAATATCAGGTTATTATACACTGTACATGCTGCCGGATAATTATTTGTCTTAGGGCCAGGTGTACGATCAAGCTGCGCCAATGGCACAAATTCATAGTATTCAAAACTGGGTGAACGCACTGCATTGGGGTCGCCAACAAAACAAACAGCACTGGCGCCTATATTTGAAATAAGACAACCCGATACAGTACAACTGCGATTGTACTTATTGAAGAATACTGCATTACCACCCAGGTTGGTGAGTGTACAATTTTTAATCGCACAATTTACTGCTCCATCATACAACACAACGCCACCACGATAGATAGTCCAGTCGCTACGCAGCAAGGGCTCTTTATTCTGCATAAATGTGCGTAGTGTTTGGGTAAGTGTTAGTCCCTCAATATTAATATTAGTTATGGGCTCTTTTTCACTGCCTTTAAATTCAAACAAATCAGCAAGCTGTGGTGTTTCAATTGTTGCTGTTGTTAAATCAAGTCTATCGGGGGGATAATAATAAAGTGTTTTTGTTTTCTTATCGTAATACCATTCGTTTACAGTATCCAGTTCTTCAAAGATATTTTCAACAAAGCGATACTTTTCGTGCATGCCCATTTTGCGGTTATTCTGCCAGCCTCCTTCAAGTGTGAGTTCATTGGCATCATTCTTTTCCGTGATAATGTAATGAAAATCGCCCCACATAGAACCATGTAATGCATGTACATAACCACCGGCGGGCGATTGCCAATGTGCGGCTCGTTCTTTTGAAATGGCATCAGCAGCCGTCCCACCAAGAAAACGTGCAGTAGCATCATAGTTTGGGTAGCGGGCCATTCGTTGCAATTTTCCATTCACAAACAATTCATCAAACAGCATATCCGGCATTACTTGTGCCTGCCAGATTTTATCATTATACTTCTTCCACTTCAAATGTAAAGCCGCTGATCCGCTAATGATAACTTTTTGACTATTGAAACTTGTTATCGTAAGTATTTCATTTTTCTTTCGTGTATCTTCCGGTGTAAAAACTATTGGCTCGTGTAAATAATAAGTGCCTTCTAAAAGATAAATAACAACAGTTCCTTGTACTTTTCTTGCCTTCAATTTTGCGTGGTCTATGTCTGCAAATGGTTGCGCTTTGGTACCGGCATTAGTATTTTTCCCATTGGGAGAAACAAAGAATGTTGTTTGCGCAATTACACCTGTGTTTATTATAACCAGGCAAACTGCTGATAAAAGTATGTTTATTATCACCTTCACTTTGTCAAAATCATTTTGTAATTACATCTATTTCAGCATAACCAATATTATTATTGTTATCTGCATTTTTCACTGCACTCAGTTTAATATATCTCGCTTTTGTTGCTGCAATCATTTTTGTTTGCCACAACGGGTTGTTTTTAATGTTGGAAAATTCTCCTTCACTCGCCAATTTCCATTCATTGCCATCGTTGGATACAAAAAACTGGTATTGCGAAATAAGTCCGCCGCCCCACAAACTCTGGTCGGGCAGGTATTTGAAACCAACTAAATTTTCTTCTTTCCTTAAATCAATAACTACATTTGCGGGAAGTTTTATATTGTTATTCTGATGCCATGCAGTTGAACTATTTCCATCAATAATTGCATTTACTTTATCATCGTTAATGCCAATAATTTTCCAATTCTTTCTTACAATATCAAATTTTTCGCGTGTTACGCTGCTTGCTTTTTTAGAAGAGGGGTCAGAAGCCATGGCGCTTATTTCAACTTTCCCATCAATTAAAAATGGCCCTGTGTATTTTTTTGAATGTGTTGATGGAAGAGTTCCGTTTGTTGTATAAAATATTTGCGATTCAGCATCGGCAGGTATTATAGTTATTTCTCCTGATTGGTTGCGGATAATGGTGGGTGCCGCCAAAATTTGTGGCGCATTATAAACACCTATATTCGATATTAAAGTGCATGCTTTTGCTGCAGTAATATTGAACCGGAGTTTGGTTGCAGTAATTGCAGGAAAACGAAGTATGCGTTTATACCCGATGGTGGTTGCTTTTGCTAATTCTTTCCAACTACCATCAACCAATACCTCAATTGCAAATGATTTTATTCTCTGCCCTAAACGAATATTCTCCTGCACCACGAAACGATTAAAAGACGTTGCTTTTCCAAAGTCTATTGTCAGCGAAGATGTAGTAACATTATCGTCAGTGGCCCAATAAGTATTTTTATTTTCATCAATAACGTTTTGGGCGCCAAAATCCTTATCGTTACCCCGAAAATTTGTTGCCACTACTTTTGCATTTTTTGCAAGGTTTATAGCGAATGCCTTTTTAACAGTAGTAGCAAATTCCACCGCATTTTTTTCATCAATTGAATTAATTAATCCATTTGGCATAATGGGAAAATTGAGCAGCATAGTTGCATTTCTCCCAACTGAATTGTAATATAAATCCATCAATTGCGGCAGTGCTTTTACCCGGGTATTTTCTGCAGGATGATAAAACCATTCGGGCCGGATAGAAGTGTTTACTTCTGCCTGCACCCATGCGTTACCGTTTTCTAATCCAAAGTGCAACATGTTCCATGAAACTTCGCCGGTGCTGTCCAGCAAACTCCAGTTGGTTTCACCTACCAAACCAGCTTCAGTACCCACCCAACGCAAATCCCCCCGTTTGCCTCCATCGTTCCATATTACACATTGCGGTTGCAATTTGCGAACCAACTTGTAAGTGTTTACCCAGTCGTAATAAATTTTGGAATCAATTTTACGAATTTCGTTTGCGCCGCCATAATATCCATTGCCGCCATTGGCACCATCAAACCATACTTCAAAGATCGGTCCGTAGTTGGTAAGTAATTCTGTTAATTGATCTCTGAAATAAGTGATGTAAGCTGGGGTTCCATAATCAGCTCTGTTTCTATCCCATGGCGATAAATAAATGCCCAATTTCAATCCGTATTCTTTGCAAGCATCGGCCATTTCACGAATCACATCTCCTTTGCCATTTTTCCAGGGAGCATTTTTTACAGAATAGTTGGTGTATTTAGAAGGCCACAAACAAAAACCGCAGTGATGTTTTGCAGTAATGATAATGCCTTTCATGCCAGCTTGTTTGCACACCCGTGCCCATTGGCGGCAATCGAGATTTTTGGGGTTAAACAATTTTATATCTTCATTTCCAAAGCCCCAGGATTGATCGGTGTAGGTGTTTAATGAAAAATGAACAAAAGCATATTGTTCCATTTCCTGCACATACAATTGATTTATGGAAGGAACAGGCCCAAATGCAGCAGGGGGTTTGGTCTGTGCTGAAGTACCGTTAAAAAATATTACAGTAAAAATCACGGCCCATATTTTTTTATTCAAACACATATTTTTAATATTTTGTCTTTAGTTAATTCTTTTTATTACACACACAAATCCTCCCTGTGCAAGGCAATCAACTTTAGTGTACTCTTTATTTTTGTCTTTTTATAAGAAAAAGATTTTTCATCTCTTCAGTTATTTATCAATTGTAATTCAAAAGTTCAGGCTAATATTCATTGCTATTAATTTCTCTGCATTGATCTAATAATTATACTTTCTCCTTCCAACCCATTTGATGTGATAGACAATTTAATTTCACCTGCCTGATGAGTACTTTTTATTACTACCAAAGCTCGGCCTTTCAAGGCTTTACGCGTATTGCCTGTGTATTGGTCCCAATCTTTCATATCGGCATTGTCTACTCCCGCAATTATACCGGGCCCTTCAATTTTAAATTGCAAACGGTTGGAAGCATTCGGTTGTAATACGCCATCTTTGTCTGTAATTTCAACAGTGATGAATGATAAGTCTTGCCCGTTGGACGATATCTCTTTCCGGTCGGCGGTTAGTTTCATTTTTGCAGCATCACCGGAAGTTTGTAAAATTTTAAATTCCACTTCTTTATTATTTTCCACACCAACAGCTTTTAAAACTCCTGTAGCATATGGTATTACAAAAGTTGCTTTAAATTTTTGCTCTATTGATGTATTTTTTTCACCAGCTAATCTATCATTCAAGTATAGACGAATTTTTGGATATTTGGAATATACTTCAACAAGTACAGATTTTCCTTCAAACCCCGGCCAGGTCCAACTCTCCCAGGTTGGCCATACTGACCACCACGTTTCTTTGATCTCTAACGGTTCGGGTGCTGGCTCACGAACTGCCAAGTAGAGTTTTTCGTCTTCATTATATAACATGCTTCTGTAATGAGAAATAGGTTTTCTCCAACCGATCAAATCTATATCGCCACAATAAGCGCCATGCCACGGAAAAAATTCATGTTCCCAATGCTCACCGGGTATATCACCCGAATAATACCAGCGTCCGATTCCTGATTCACCCAAATAGTCCATGGCCGTCCAAACAAAATCACCAATAACAAAATTATTTTCCTGTACCAATTTCCAATTTTCAAAAGCTTCTTTTGGATAGGATTCAGTTTGAACAATAATGCGTGAAGGCACACGCTTGTGATCTTCTGCTGCACTATTTAAATGATAATTATAGCCAACAACATCATGTACCGCCATTAAAGAATCTAATTTTTCCCATTTATCCAAATTTACAATTGCAGATGTAACAGGCCTTGTGGTATCTAATTTTTTTATTTCCTGCAACAGCATTGTAGCTGTTGCAACAGCTTCGGGTTTGCCCCGTTCTACAATTTCGTTACCTATACTCCAAATAAAAACAGCAGGATGATTGCGGTCTCTCAAAACCATTGCATCTAAATCTTTTTTCCACCATTTGTCGAAGTGTGTTGCATAATCGTTATTGTTTTTTCCAATTCGCCAGCAATCAAAAGACTCATCTATAACTAATACGCCTAACCTATCGCATGCATTTAAAAAAGCTTCCGAAGGCGGATTGTGTGATGTCCGAATTGCATTGAATCCCCCTGCTTTCAACAATTCAATTTTACGCTCCTCTGCACGGTCAAAAGCAGCAGCGCCTAAACAACCATTATCATGATGCACACAACCGCCATTTATTTTTACTGTTTTTCCATTCAACTGAAATCCGTTTTCAGCAGTAAATTTTATGGAGCGGATACCAAACTCCGTTTTTGTTTCGTCAAGTTTTTGTTTATTATTGCTAATTTGGATTTGGGCCCGATATAAATGGGGATTATCGGGTGACCAGAGCCCCGGATTATCTACAAGAATGATTTGTGTAATTTCCTTTTCGTTGTTGGCTGCTAGTTCAATTTTAGATTGATGGTGCCCTGCATTTTTTGAACTTGCATTGAAAAGGTTTGTTGTTAGAATTATTTTTTGAGAAACTGATGTTTCATTTTTAACCATAGTTTTCACTACTACTGAGGCTTTTTTTACTGACACATCAGGAGTTGAGATGGCAACGCCCCATTGAGCAATATGCACCGGGTTTGCAACAATCATCCAAACATGACGATAAATTCCGGAGCCACTGTACCACCGGCTATTTATCTGCAGTGAATTGTCTACCCTTACAGCAATAACGTTTTCTTTTCCTAAACTTAAATATGGCGTAAGGTCGTAACTAAACGATGAATAGCCATAAGGATATACACCCAGCGATTTTCCATTGATAAACACTTCTGAATTCATATAAACTCCTTCAAAATAAATAGCTATTTTTTTAGCCTTCCATTCATCGGGCACCTGAAAGGTTTTCCGGTACCAGCCAATCCCTGCCGGAAAATATCCACCGCCACCACCTGTAGTATTTTTAGGATTTACTTTTCCTTCAATGCTCCAATCGTGCGGCAAATCGAGCTTACGCCAGCCTTCGTCATTAAAATCATTTGCTTTAGCTTCAGCAGCATCGCCTAAAAAGAATTTCCAGTCATAGTCAAATAACTGTTTTCTTTCTAACAAATCCTGATGCTGAGCAAAACAAAAAACACCATTTGCCAAAAGCAAAAAAAATAGTATATATATTTTGTTAACCATACGGTTGCGGTTAAGCGAACTAATATTACTCATATCACTTTTCCGATATTATAAAAATTTCTTTGTCATTTAATGTATCTGAAGTGGCTTTTAATTTTATTTGTCCGGCTTGTTTATCCGATTGAACCAGAACCAAACAATACCCGTTAAAAGCCATACGTTGGCTGGCTTTGTCGGCTTCATGGCTGCTTGGATTTCCATTTCCTGTTCCGATTATTTTTCCTGGACCTTCAATTGAAAATTTCACCAAATTATTAGCAGTAGGCACCACCCTTCCCCTGGCATCTTTAATGGCAACTCTTATAACTGCCACATCGCAACCATCAGCTTTCAAAATATTTACATCACTGCTCAATGCTATCTGTGCCGGGGCAGTAGTGGTTTCTACAACATCTTTGGTTACCATCTTTCCTCCTATGTAACCCAGTGCTTCTAATTTGCCGGGTTTGTAAATAAGTGGCCAAATCAATTTGGTATATGGAATTGCTTTTTGCTTGCCTATGCTTTTTCCATTGAGCAACAATTCAACTTCGTCACAATTTGTATAACAATGTACTTTGATGCTGTCTCCTTCTTTACCGGGCCAGTTCCAATGGGGGAAAATGTGTACAGTTGGTTCGTTTGTCCAAGCTGCTTTATAAGCATAGTACCCGTCTTTGGGGAAACCACATATATCCATGAAACCGAAATGAGAAGTAACACTTGGCCATTGATAAGGTGTCGGTTCGCCCCTGTAATCGAATCCAGTCCATACAAACGTTCCGCCAAGATAAGGGTATTTCACAATGTCTGCCCAGTCTTCGCCGGGAAATGGCCCCCAGCCAGGTTCCCATTTACTAATATTGGAAACATAAGCTTTTTCCCAGTTATTCGTATATTCGCCACGGGTAGAGATAAAGCTTGTTGACTCTGTGCAAAACATTACACGTTCTGGATATTTCTCTTTATCCCTTACATAAGCCAATCCTTTATCACCGTAATTATATCCTACAACATCCAGCACATCAGCATAGCCACCATCGTTCCTGGCATGGTTCATTGCAGCAGTTACTTTACGGGTAGGATCAATTTTATGGACTGTTGCCACCATTGTTTCTAATATTTGTGTACCCATAACTGTTCCCTGAATCCATTCTTCATTTTCCATGTTCCACATAAATATAGAAGGATGATTCCTGTCTCTGTACAACATAATTGCTAAGTCTTTTATTCCTTCTTCAGTGCTACTCAGAAAACGATTTTCGTCTAAGACCAACAATCCCATGCTATCGCACATATCCAACAACTCTGGTGTAGGAGGATGATGTGAACAGCGGTAAGCATTGCTGCCAGCTTCTTTCAGCAATTTTAGTTTATACCAGTTTATTTTATCAGGAAGCGCTACCCCGATGCCGGCAAAATCCTGGTGATTGCAGGTACCCTTAACCGGGTAAAGTTTTCCATTGAGGAATACGCCATTTTTGTTGATATCTACAGTTCTTACCCCAAACGTAGTTTCATAAGTGTCAACAATCTTTCCTTCATCAATTACTTCCGTTTGTATTTTATAAAGGTTCGGTGTTTCGGGCGACCAAAGCAAGGGCTTTTGAATGGCCGCTGTTTGTGCTATTTCAGTTGTACTAAATGGCTCAATCCCTTGCATTGAAGTTTTCGTATCGAGTACAACACCTTTATTATTTACTATTTTTGAAACAAGGGTGATATTCTTTGTCAGTTTGTATTCATTCTTCAATGTAGTTTTAATACTTACAACAGCTTCGTTTGATGAAATAGAAGGAGTAGTAACATAAGTTCCAAATCTGTCAACGTGTAACCTGTCAGTTTTATTCAACCAAGCATGTCTGTAAATGCCACCACCTTCGTACCACCAGCCTTCGTATTGGCTTGCATCCACTTTTAACAATATTACATTCTTGCCTTCATTGCCAAAACGTAATACATCCGTCAGGTCGTAGTTAGTAGGCGTGTAACCGCTTAGGTGAGTACCGAGCAAATGTCCATTTACCCAAACAGTGCTGTTACTGAAAATGCCATCAAATTCAATGGATATTTTTTTGGCTTTATCTGTTTCCGGTATTTCAAATTCTTTCCTGTAAAAGCCAATGCCCGTAGGCAAATAGCCGCTTACTGCAGGCTGACTACCCAGTGAATTGTCATTTACAAAACTATTCTCCACCACCCAATCATGAGGTATATTAACCGGTTGCCAGTCTTTAGGATAAAATACTGTTGCACTTTTAACATCTGTATAATCAATTGTTGTGTCTTTGGCAGTTACTACTTTAATGTTGGCATCGGTAAGTCCACCCTGGCCTCCAACTTTTATTACACGCTTCATAGCAATATCGCCTTTGTGGAACTGCCAGTTAAAATCAAAATTCTCCCTGGTTCTTTTACGCAAAGATGTTTGTTGTATATCCTGGCTTTTCGCAGAGCCTGAGCATATGAGTATGACCAAAAACACAATATTTCTTATGGCTTTTACATTCATTTACAACATTTTAATTTTTAGCATTTTCAGATCTTTAGCATCAGAACTATTTCCATAATACACTTCATATTCACCTGGAGTTACCATCATCTTGCGCTGGCTCACATCGAAAAACTCAAAAGAAGCAGAACCCAGCTCAATTAAAACTTGCTGGGTTTTACCTGCCTGAATTTCTATACGTTTGAATCCTCTCAGCGTTTTTAATGGCCCTTCCATGTCATTTACTTTCCGGATATAAACCTGCACCACCTCTGCACCATTGCGTTTTCCTGTATTGGTAACGGGAACGGTTAACTGTATTTTTTCGCCAGTAGTGATTGTTGTTTTACTAAAATAAGCATCGTCAATTTTGAAAGATGAATAACTTAATCCATAACCAAAATGAAAAAGCGCATCATTCATAAAGCGGTAAGTTCTTCCTTTCATAGAATAATCCTCAAAATCCTTAAGTTGATCCGAGCTTTTGTAAAAGGTTACAGGCAATTTACCCGAAGGGTTATAATCGCCAAATAATACATCGGCCACAGCCTGTCCACCCGATTGCCCACCGTACCATGCCTGAAGAATAGCCTCGCAATTTTCTGTTTCCGGCAATAATGCTATAGCTGCACCTGAGCAATTAACGAATATTATTTTTTTGCCCGCTTTTTTTAACGATTGTAAACATTTGCGTTGCGATTCAGGAAGTTCAATATTGGTTCGGTCGCCACCTTTAAATCCATGGAACTCTATCGGCATTTCCTCTCCTTCTAATTTTGGCGAAATTCCTCCCACAAAAATAACTTCGTCTATACCTTTTAGTTTTTTTATCAAATCATCATAATTAACAGATACCTCCCTACCTATATTTAATTTAAGGCTGGCATCTACTCCATCGTTAACGGCTGAAAATTTAATCGCAATCTTGTAGTCTTTTCCCTTTTCAACTTTGTACGGAAGCCTGATTGGTGCCAATTGCCATAATTCTTTTGAAAACAATGTATCATTGTTCACCATCACCTCGCATTTTCCACCAAATTCCAATCTAAAAACTATTTCCTCCGATTCGTTGGCCTTGTAAACTGTTTCGTATTTTCCTGAAAAATTTTTGAGATTGACGCCTTTGCTAAATTGGTTTTGACCAGCAGTTGTTAACTGTATCGGATTTATAATTTGCTCCTGTGATACCGCATCACCCTTAAAGTTCTTGTTGTTCCAATAAGTAGCCCTGATTCCGGCTTTCCCATCTACTGAACAATTAGCAAAATAGCTTTGTGTAATCATGTCCTCAATCAAATCACAACCTTTGTCGTAAAATATTTTATCAGGGGAAAGTTTTGTTTTTATCCCCTCTAAAGCTGTAGTGGTACTTGATGGAAAACCATTGTAATTGCCCCACATCATAGGTTCATCGTCAGCATTTGGCCCTATGACAGCAATTTTTTTTATTGATTTTGTTAAGGGTAGGATGTTGTTTTTATTTTGCAATAGCGTCATCGACTCCCAGGCCATTTTAAGCGCCAGTTCCCGGTGTGCTGCTGAATTAACCACCGACATAGGAATTTTTGACCATGATACTAAAGAATCATTGTCCATTTCGCCTAAGTCAAAGCGTGCTGCCAAAACCCGGATTAAGTGTTTATTTATTTCATTCTCATCAATTAATCCTTTATCAACAGCCTGGGGTAATTTATTGTATGCATAACCCCAACCGCACTCTACATCTGTACCGGCTAAAACAGCTTTGGCCGCAGCGTGTACATCGTCGGATGAGACTTTGTGACTATTGTAAAAATCGGCAATAGCTCCGCAATCAGAAACAACCAGGTATTTAAAACCCCAATCGTCTCTAAGGATTTTTTGCAGTAAACGAGTGCTTCCACAACAAGGTTCATCATCCAGTCGCTGGTAAGCGCACATTACTTCCCGTACATCGGCCTCTTGTACCAGCGCTTTAAATGCGGGCAGATAAGTTTCCCACAAGTCTCGCTGGTCAATATCATTAACATTAAGCGTATGCCTGCTCCACTCTGGGCCGGAGTGAACAGCAAAATGCTTTGCACAAGCCAATAGTTTTTTATACTTCGATTCTTTAGGCCCCTGAAGTCCGTTTACAACAGCAACGCCCATACGGGTAGTTAGATATGGGTCTTCTCCATAAGTTTCCTGTCCCCTGCCCCATCGGGGGTCTCTAAATATGTTTATATTGGGTGTCCAAACAGACAAGCTAACGAACTTGCTATTTCCCTTACCCATTCTTCGGGCTTCGTTGTATTTGGCACGAAATTCGTCGGAAACAGCATTGAAGACTTCGTACACTAACTTATCGTCAAACGAAGCAGCCATACCTATGGATTGAGGGAAAACAGATACGTTTTGGCCATACCTGATACCATGCAACCCCTCACTCCACCAATTGAATTTTTTTATTCCCAAACGGGAGACGGTATCAGACTCATCACACATCAACCTTGCTTTTTCATTTAATGTTAACCGTGATATTAAATCCTTTGCTCTTAATTCGGAACTGAGTTTAGGATTTTGAAAGAGCAACTGCCCATGCACTACAATAGTCATCATCAAAAATAAAAATGTAGCCAAGCCTATTTTGACATTTTTAATTCCCTGATATTGAAATTTAATTTTCCGCCACCTCATAGTATAATTAATTATTCAAGTATTATTTTAAAAACTGCTGCAATGTCATTCGGAATTTTATTCGGTTTTTTAATAACCAAAGCAACCGCAATTTGTTTCCACTCAACTGCTTCGTTGCTACCCAATAATTTTATTTGTTTTATTTTTTGTGAGTCCAATGCTTTAATAAATATTTCACCAGAGGGCTTCCCCATTATAGTTGCATATACTATATTTTTCTTTTGAGTAAAGCGTATATCCTTTTCCGTAAATATTATTTTCCCCTCATTAAATCCTGCATGATCCAACGGATTAGCAGAATCGGCAGTAGGCCCTTCGCCAAATATTTTCCAGGGGCGGGTTTCAAAAATACTTTCCTTGTTTATGTCCATCCATTTTGCAATGCCTTCCAGTATACTTACTTCTTTGTCATCAATTGTTCCATCACCACGAACAGGGATGTTTAACAACAAGTTTCCATTTTTACTTACAATATCAACCAGCATTAAAATAACTTCTTTTGCAGGCACGTAATAGTTATTGGTAAGACGGTTTCGATTGTAGTGCCAATCGCCAATGCAGGTGCATTTTTGCCATGGAAGTGCTTGTAATTTATCCGGAGCCCCTCTTTCCACATCCCAAACCATACATTTTTTTTCTTCATCGTTTAATATTTTCCCAAATAAAACAGCTTCTAATTTACCATTGTGGGTAGCTATGTTATGATTATAAAAATGAGCTGCCAATTTTAATCCAGCATCGCTAATGGGATATAGCGGAAGCTCAGTATCATCGAAATAAATCAGATCAGGATTGTATTTGTTTATTAGATCCATTGTGCGGTTGTAAAATTTCTGGCAGTATTGCTGCGATGGAATTGAACAACCATTATTCCATTCCCAACCAAATCCAGTACTTAATGTATGATTTTGAGCATACAGTTCCTGCGGATCAAGCCCATCCCACCAGGCGCCTTTTCCCTGGGCCTTAGTAATGTTCCCATCATAAGGAACACCTTTGTATTCACCAGAGGTATCAGCTTTTTGAGACGTTTCGTAAAACATCCAAGCATGAGAAGCATGAACACTTATTCCAAATGGAAGATTATATTTTTTTGCGGCTTTGGCCCACCCATCAATAATATTTTTTTTAGGTCCAACACGGGTTGTATTCCATTCCTGGTATTTACTATCCCACATATCTAAATTATCGTGATGGTTCGCCATGGCAAAAAAATACTGTGCCCCGGCCCTTTTATATAAAGCCACTAATTTTTCGGGGTTCCAGTTTTGGGCTTTCCAATCGTTTATTACTTCTTTAAACCCAACTTTTGAGGGATGGCCGTAATGCTCATTATGCCATTTGTTTTGATACGAACCCTGCTCGTACATGCCACGGGCATACCAATCGCCTTGCTCCGGCTGGCATTGCGGGCCCCAATGTGCCCATATCCCAAACTTTGCATTACGGTACCATTCGGGAACTTCGTATTGTTGAAGCGACTGCCAGGTAGCCTCAAACTTACCATTGGCAATAGGTTCGGCTTTTGTATCAATTTCAATAATTCTTGTTGTCTGAGAAAATACGATTTGTTTAAACCACATCAAAAGAAAACAAAGCCATATAAATCTTTTCATGAAAATATTTTATTTAAAAATTACAGGGGAGGCAGAATAAATGAAAAGATTTTTAAACTACTCTTCTTACAAATTAATTGATAAGGATTACTGAATTTTAAAGCAGACTCAGATAAAAAACATATCACGTTCATCGCCATTAATAACAATTACCTGTACTTGCTAAACTTAATTTCTCACCAATCATTTACTAAAAAACTGTCTGAAATTGATTTTAAGAATTTGCATTGACGGCATTCATATTTAAAATTTGAAAAAGATAACGTCCCATCTCTTTATTTACAAAAAACAGTGAATGCTGTGTATATCATAAAATCTAAATTTCAGACAGCGTCTTTGAACTTTTTTAGTTTTAGTACCCAGCAGCTTTACGCATAGAATCTAACTGCGGGTGATTATCTATTGTTTCGGTTGCCCTGTTTATAATACCTGCCCACAAAAATGATGATAGTCCATTGGCACGGGCACCTCTTACCAATTCTGCAAAGAAATGTTCGGTTGATCTTAAAGACAAAATTGAATCTGCCGGAGTTGGACAATGACTGGCATGGTATTGTACACCAAACTCACCAATTAAAACAGGAATGCCCTTATCCGCAAAATTTTTCTTGGCAAACTGCATGTTGCTCTGCATAAAACCTTCTTCACTACTTGCATTGGAGTTATGTGTAGGGTCTGTAATTGAATGATAATTTGCACCCCAATAATTCCACACTGGTCCCCAACTTGCGTCGTACTCTAATATACAAAAATTAGAGGGAGAATAGTAGTGAAATTCAAGCATCAATTTATTAGGAACGTTATCTACTGGCAAACCGGGTATGGCACCTGGGGAAAAATAATTCATCAAATCAAGTGATGTGTTTGGAGCTTGCAGCACTAAAGTACGATAGGCATTTTTACCTCCGGTAGAACGAACTGCATCTATAAATACCTGGTGACAATCGTGTAAAACAGTAGCTGATGCCAAATCCGAAGCATTAGGCTCATTGTAACTTGCAAACATTACATGCTCATCAAAATCACGCAGTTTGGTAGCTACCTGCTCCCATATAGCTTTTTGGATAGCTTTTGCAGTATCTAAATTTGCGCCGCTCAAATGAAAATCATCATTACCATCATGGTGGCGGTTTATCTCTACATACATACCATCGTTTACACAATATTGTACTACTTCTTTAATTCTGTTTAACCAGGTATCGTCAATCTTACCTGTTGTTTTGTTCATGTGTCCTTGTGCCCAATAACCACAAGGAATCCGTATGGCATTAAAACCAGCTTTTTTAAGGGTATCAATAAGATTTTGCGTAATTGCAGGATTGCCCCATCCTGTTTCGCCTCCGGGAGCCTCCATAGTGTTCCAAATATTCATCCCCATTTTAATGTTTGCATTTAATTGCATAGCTGTACTGCCCATGCCGTTTGCATCTGGTGCTTTGGGTGAAGTATTATACGAAGGAAATATTACCGGAGCCTGCCATACTGTAATTCGCCTGGCCTGGCCATTTGCGGCGTCAAGTTGTAAAACTACTGTACGGCTAATGCCTGTGGCATTAGCTGCCGCTGATAGTTTAATGGCTGCGTCACCACTGGCGCCAGATGTTTGGCTTAATTTCAGCCATCCAATACCGGTAGTATCAATGCTCCATGCACTATTGCCAGTAAATGATAAGGCTATAGTTCCTCCGCCTGCCGGTATAGTATCAGTAATATTAGGCACGGAAAGTTGCGGCGAATCTTTTGTTTTTTTACACGAACTGATAGAAAAAAGGGTAATAAAAACTCCAACTGCCCCATAGATAATTGTCTTATTCATCTGTATATTTTTTTAAGCTTTTTTTTAATAAATTTTATAAAAGCCGCAGTGTAGAAACACTGCAGACTTAATTGATTGCTATTATTTAATTTTTACAACTCTTACATTATCGAATGCACCGTAAAAGCCTGTTGCTGTTGCCGCAGTGCTATAATTATGTATATACATTGTGCAGGCACTATTTCCTGATGTTCCAACTAAATCAGCGAATTTTGTCATTGAAGCTCCTTTGCCCTCGCCGAGTGTAGCGTCGGTTTTGCGGAACATACTAAAAGGAATAGTTACGGTTATCCACTTTTTTGTAGTGTACGCCGCAGTGGTAGTTGCAGATGTTTGCCATGGTTCCCAACGAGCTATATAGGTATTGTCGGAACTTAGAATATCAATTGAACCGCCATTCCATGCCTGCGGAATACTTACTTCAAATTTAAATGCCCAGTTACCAATGGCGTCATTAATATTGGCTGGTGGCACCCACTGTGCGCTGTTCATAAGAATGGCATAATTAGAATACGTATTTCCTTCGGCACTAGTGAGCACACCGTTTTTAAGCGACATATACAGGCTTGAATTACCAGGAAAATCAGCATTGTAGGGTGGCCATCCGGAGTTAGGATCACCACTATATACGGTAGCTCCACCCCACCATTGCCAATTGAAATTTCCACCCCATTCCCAATCGGATATTCTGCCTGTAGCTACATCATTTACATTGTACACAGTGGTAGCTGTGCCAAAAGTTGTTGTAACGGATACGGGTGCACTCTGGGAAAGTACGGGTAAAATAAAACCCACGGAAGTTCCATCGCTTGATGATTTAAACTCAGTTATGATAGTACCAGCAAAAGTCAGCTTTTGAATATTTTTAAGATACGTACCATAGATAAAAACAGAATCGCCAGCGACGTCATTTTCATTTGAAACACTGGTAATTGTTGGAGTTGCCGCTATTTTATAAGTGGCAGTGCCACTCTTGGTGCTTATTACTACATTTCCACTAAGGGGAACCGGTGAAGGCATAATAAAACCGACAGCAGTTCCATCTAAATTTGATTTATAAGAAGCAATATTAGTTCCCCCATAAGAAAAACTTTGAATCAAAACAAGATTTGCCCCATAAATAAAAACAGAATCACCAGGGTTGGCAAACACATTGGATATAGCGGTGATTGTTGGTGCAGCCGGCCCTAATTTAAAGGAGAATATTGCCGTACCTGATGCTGTTGTATATGTTATGGTATAAAGCTTACTGGTATCTATCGTTGAAAACAAAATGGTAGGAATTTGCACAACAGCACTATTTGAGGCAAATAATGCACTATTAAAACTGGCAGGTACACCATCAAAACTTATTTGAAGTGCATTTTGTAAATTCTGACCTGTAATAACTATCCATTGGCCATCGGCTACAAGGCTATTCAATGCTGTATCGTTTGGTGATGCAACATAATTCCTTACGCCTGTAATAACAGGACTTGATACATTTGTTTTTTTGCAGGAAGCTATTAATGTTATCAATGCCATTGTTGCACTGAAAAAAAGTAGCCCAGCTTTTATTTTATGTATTTTTTTCATAATCATTTATTTTATATACTTATTTAATTAAGAAGAATTAATTAATAATATTTTACTGGAGCATCAGCCAATTTTGGATTTGCTGTTAACTCAGTTGCCGGTATTTGCAATGTAAACGAGCTGGCTGTTGCCGGAAGCACGCTCACAACAGGACTAGGATCTGGTGTAGCAACTCCAGCACTAATATTGAAAAAAGCACGATTTTGTGCATTTATAATAGCCAACGCTTTAGCTGGTTTCCAATAAGAAAGCCTCACGAGGTCACTCCAAAATTGCCCTTCAAAAGCAAATTCAATTCTTCTTTCGCTAATAAGTGTATCAAGTGTTATGGTTGAAAGCGGGTCAACACCTGCCCTGGTACGCACTTTGTTGTAATACAATAAGGCATTGGCATCTGAAGTGGAAGTATTGTTTCCCATAATAGCTTCGGCATATATCAGATACACATCGGCTAACCTTAGCATTGCATCATGTTCAGGCGATGACCATAAATCCATAAGAGGTGAACTGTTATCAATATCGTTACCAATAATGTGCTTTTTCATACTTACACCTGTAGCTGTATAACCACCACCCGCTGCATTCAATTCAGGAAAGTAATCGCCGTTAACCATAAAGGTGGCTTTTCGCCTTACCGTATCTTTAGCAGAATACTTCAGGTATAAGTCGTAAGTGGGATGCATAGAAGACCATGCGCCTCCTTTTTGAGGCATAATAGTGTTGCTTGGTGCATAGTTATTGAGCGTATTACCATTGCCATACCCAGTACCTGCTGCCCATTGAAAGGCGAATAAAACTTCAGGAACATCGTTGTTTTGAACTTTAAACAAATCATAATAATTGGGGTACAATGTCTTGCCACTATTTTTGCATACATTTCCCGCATATTTTTTGGCACTATCCAGATAAGCCTGGTTGCGTGTGCCACTACCTCCCAAACCTGCCATAGTTAAATACACTTTGCTCAACATACCTTGTGCCGACCAGGTGGTTACCCTGCCTGCAACATCAGTGGCAGGAAGGTTTTGCACTGCATAATTGAGGTCGTTGGTTACAAATTTGTACACATCAGAAACAATAATGCGGTTAAGCAGGGGTTGTTCAATCAGCTTGCTATTATCCTCTACAATAGGTACGGCACCCCAATGCACCACCAAATTAAAATAAGCAAATCCGCGTATAAATCTTGCTTCGGCTATCGCCGCATTTTTATCTGTTGCAGTAACTGTAGCAGGGGCGTATTGCTGTATGCCGAGAATAGTATTGTTGCATTGTCCAATAAGATTGTATAACCCTGTCCATGCACTACTCACATAACTGTTAGAAGCCGAAAGGTTTACTGCGAAAAGTTCATTATTATCAGTACCCTGATATTGGCCCGTAGTTCCATTTCCACTTAAAACATCGCCAAATTGTAAAAAACCATTACTATGCCATTGCCAAACGGGAGCACCACCGTAAAGGCTAGCCGTAGCCAATCTCATTTCTTTAGTAGTTTGATAAAAATTATTGGAAGCAATCTGAGATTGAGAAGGACGGTCGAGATAACTCTTTTTACATCCTGCTATTGCAACAAGCAATAGCGAGAAAATGAATATTTTATTTATTGATTTCATAAAAATTAATAGTTTTTACTTTGTTAATTTAACATTTACGCCAATGGTAAATACCCTTGATTGAGGATAATACCCTCCATCATAACCAGCCTGTAATGGATTCCATGAGCCAACTTCAGGATCCATACCTGTGTATTTTGTAATTATAAAGGCATTAGATACATTAGCATATAACCGAAAGGAATTAATATGCGCTTTTGCCAGTATATTCTGTGGCAAGGTATACCCGAGGGTAATGTTTTTACAACGAATAAATGAAGCATCTTCTAAATACAAATCTGAAAAGCGCCCATTTTCATTGGTATTATCATTTCTCAGGCTTACAATTTTGGTATTTGGATTGGTAACATAAACATTGTTTACATTATTAGGATCTCCATTGGGGTTAATCAAAGCAGTTTTAGCATAGTCTAATACCCCTGTAAAATAGTTGGTATTATTTAATGGGTTAGTTTGATTAACTGGCAATTGATTATACACTTTGTTGCCCACGCTGCCACTAAAGAAAATGTTTAAATCAAAGTTTTTATAATTAAATGAGTTATTGAAGCCAAATTGGAATTTTGGAAGTGGTGAACCCAGGAAAGTTTGATCTCTTGTATCAATGATACCATCGCCATTTAAGTCTTTGTACATACGGTCGCCATACCATATACCGCCACCTGCATTTGCAATTGGACGGGGTGTTCCAGATTGGTCGGCTGGCAAGGCATGGGTTTTAAAATCGTTGGCAGTAGCAAATATGCCGTCATAGATATAGCCATAAAATGAGCCAATAGCCCGGCCAACTACAGTTTTCGAGTTTCCTGAAACAAGACTGGCATCATCGCCGCCAGCGCCTAAGTACAATACTTTATTAATGTTACGTGATACCGTAACATCAGTTTTCCATGTAAAATTTTTGTTGCGGATATTGGTGGTTCCTATTCTTACATCAATTCCTTTATTGCTCATAGATCCCACATTTACATATGGGGCCTGCATTGCGCCAGGTGAATAATTGGTTGTTGTACCCGAATACGCTGGAAGTGGTACTTTTAATAACAGGCCATCGGTATGACGATCGTACACATCCACTGAAAAATTTAATTTCCACTTAAATAATGTACCATCTAATCCAAGATTAGTATTTTTTGTTTGCTCCCATGTTACATTAGGATTGGCCAAATTAGATTGAAACTGTGCTGTACCAGACAAGCCAGTAGCAACCGTAGTAAGCTGGGTTACATAAGTATTGCTTGGGATATTTTGATTATTTGTTAAACCATAGCCAACACGTAACTTTAATTCATTAATGGCTTTAACATTTGCCAAAAACTTTTCGTTATTTAATTTCCAGGCAAATGCACCAGAATACGAAAATGCCCAACGATTATCCGCTGGAAATTTATCGGAACCATCATCACGCAGGTTTACTGTAAACAGGTATTTATCTAACCAATTATAGTTAATACGCCCAAAATAAGATTCTGAAGCATCCTGTCCATAACTACCACTGTTTTTTGCTGTAGAAGGGTCACCGCTGGAAATAGATTGTACATTATTAGAAGGAAAATCTGAGCGGCTTGCAGAAACATTTGAAGATTTACTTAAGTTAGCTTCGTGCCCAACAAATACATTCAAATTGTTTTTACCGAAATACTTACTATAAGTAATATAATTTCTTACTACGGTGTAAAAGTTTTGTCCGGAACTATACGAAGACGTAGTTGGGTTGGGAGTTGTGTATTTGCCATAAGTAGTTTGAGGGCTAAATTGTTCATTTTTAGAAAAATCAAAATTTCCAGAAACCTCATTTCTCAACGATAGCTCTTTAGTAAATTTTATTTCGGCGTATACATTACCAAATACCTGGTATCTGTAATTCATATTTTTGTTAATAAGAGCCGATGCAACCGGGTTTGCTACAGGCTGAACCCATCCAGAAGTATTAGTAACGCCCCCCCAGCTACCATCACTATTTGTTACAGCAATATCTGGAGTTAAACTTAATGCATCTGAAATTACACCTGAAGAAGAGGTACCACCCGAAACTACATTTTCTACAACATTCGCTAATTGAAGACTGGTTCCTATTTTCAACCAATCTGTTGTCTTATTATCTAAATTCAGCCGCACGGAATATCGCTTAAATCTAGAACCAAGCGCAATACCATCCTGGTCAAAATATCCTAAGGACAATAAATATTGCGTTCTAACATCACCACCGTTTATTGTGAGCGAATGATTTTGCATTGGTGCATTGCGGAACAATTCATCTTGCCAATCGGTACCTGTTCCTAAATATTTAGGGTTGGCAAATTCTGGCCGGACATCAAAACCCCAAACAGCAGCTCTATCGTTAAGAAAAGATGCAAGCTGCTGCAAATTTACTGTTGGAAGTCTTTTTGGTATCTGCTGATAACCTTTATAACCATCGTAGGATATCTGAGGAGGCGCTACAGCGCCTCTTTTGGTAGTAATAACAATAACGCCATTAGTTGCCTGAGAGCCATAAATGGCAGTGGCAGAAGCATCTTTTAATACGTCGATTGATTCTATTTCAGATGGGTTGATCGTATTCAAGGGATTAGATCCATTTCCAGGATCGCTTGTAGGCGGAATAATAACACCATCTATTACATATAATGGCGAATTAGAGCCACTGATAGAAGATATACCGTGAATTTGAATAGATACTCCGCCGCCTGGTTGTCCGGATATTTGTTGCACCATAACTCCCGCAACTTTTCCCTGCAGAGCCTGGTCGAAAGTAGTTGGTTGCGACTTTCGAAGCTCTTCACCGGAAATAGAAGATATACCACCGGTAAGGTCTCTTCGTTTTGCTTTTCCGTATCCAATTACCACCACATCGTCCAGTTGTAGTACAGATTCTGTAAGTTTTACCACTACTGTATTACTTTTACCAACCACTATTTGCCTGGATGAATAGCCTGTTCTTGTGATTATTAATACCTCTCCTGTCGTTGCTTCAATGGTAAACTTTCCGGTTTCGTCAGCAACAGTCAGCCGGTTAGTATTTTTAACTTTAATTGTTGCGCCCGAGAGCGGAACCGAGGTGCGTTCATTGATAACAAATCCACTAATTTTTGTCACTTGGGCAAAGGCCTGGGTTGATACCAGTGACAAAGCACAAAAAACCCAGAACAGTAATAATCGCAAGCGAGTCGTTTTGATTGATTTCATATATCGCAAATTTAATTTGACTACATTTTTATTTTAAGCATTTTACCGTCGTACATTATTTCTTTATCGCATTTTGCATCAATATCCAAACCTCGTGGCATACCCGAAGAGATAAAATTGATACGAAAAACTCCTTTCTCCATCATTCCCGTGAACGCACCAGTCCTTTCTCCAATTGTAATTGTTCGTGATGCTTCGTTATACTTTACCGGGATGATTGAGAATTTACCTTTTTCATAATTGTAGTTGGTCTCTTCGTCTTCATATAAATTAAATGAACCGTCCGCACCGGAATAAATGTTCAGGGTAATGGTATCAGCTTTCTTTTCTGAGGCATATTGCAACTCGGGGCCAAACGGAATGATGGAACCCGCTTTCACAAAAACGGGGATCCTTTCGTAAGGCGCATCAGCTATTATCTTTTGTCCGCCTTCAAACCATTTACCTGAATACAAATCATACCATCCTGAACACTTGGGCAAATACAATTCACGAGTAGTTTGTTTGTCTTCATAAACAGGGTTGATGAGCAGGGATGGGCCAAATAAATACTGGTCCCCAATATTTAAAACAGCAGTATCATTTGAAAAATCCATTACCAACCCCCGCATTATCGTATAGTCGTTGTGGTAGGCCGCCCCGGCTAATGAATAGATATAGGGCAACAGGCGGTACCTGAGCTTATCATAAAAAAGAAAGCTTTTGTAAGCAGGATGGCCTTCCGGTGCAATGTTGAATATCTCACGATATGGATACTGCCCGTGAGAACGAAACAATGGAACAAACGCACCAAACTGGTACCATCTTGTATTCAGTTCCCGCCATTCTTCAAGGTTCTCCGCATTTGGTTTTTCAAATTTTTCTGGTACAACAAACCCTCCAATATCCATGGTCCAATAAGGCAGGCCAGACATAGAGAAATTTATACCAGCAGCTATCTGCGCCTTCATATCATGCCAGGTTGAGCCAATATCGCCGCTCCAAATCGCAGCACCATATCGTTGCGACCCCGCAAAGCCAGAACGGGTTAATAAAAACACTCTTTTATCCGGGTCTGTTTCCCTTTGCCCTTCGTAAATTCCTTTTGCATTTTGCAGCGGATAGGCGTTAAGGTATTCTGCAGCACTGCCGAGGGCAGTTGGTGTCATTTGCTGTTTTCTTCTTTCAGGATCCACATTGGAAAGTACATCGGGTTCGCTGGCATCCATCCACCAGGCATCAATTCCCTTGCTGTATATTTTCTTACTGATTAAATTCCAAAATCCCTTTCTTGCTTCTTTATTAAATGCATCATAAAATGTGGAAACATACCCTTTACCTATCCAGTCTCTTTGTTTGTCGGCCACATTTCTTTTATAAAGCCATCCATTTTTATTAAACTCATTATATGCAGCTATGCCTTCATAAAATTTTGGCCAAACAGAGATCATGATTTGTGCGTGGTATTTTTTATGCAACACATCTATCATGCTATCGGCGGAAGGAAAACGTGTTTTATCAAAATCCTGGCTGCCCCACTCCGTTTCCTGCCAATAGTTCCAATCCAAAACAATATTGTCTATTGGGATTTTTCTTTTTCGAAACTCGTCAACGGTAGAAAGAATTTCATCCTGTGTTTTATATCTCTCACGGCTTTGCCAGAAACCTAATGCCCACTTAGGTACTATAGATGCTTTGCCGGTAAGATCCCTGTATCCCGAGATCACATCATCGATATTATTACCATAAATGAAATAGTAATCAATTTGCCGCCCCGCTTCAGAAGAAAAACTAAAGCGGTTTTGCTCTTCTTCTGTCAATGGTTCCTGCCATTTTAAAGAAAGATAAGATTCCCCGCCTTCGGGTATCCATTCAATTTTTATGGGCATTTTTTCGCCTTCATTAAAATTTAAAGGAACTAAAGCAGGTGCCGGATTCCAAGACTTTCTCCAATGATCTAAAACCAATTTTCCGTTTAGCCATACTTTTATTGAACCCCCAAATGTAAATCGTAGTTGATGGGTACCCGAAAGATAACTTGCTATACTACCCTGCCAGGTTACAGAACCCGAAGCTGGATTAAATTCTTTTGGGAGAGTAATTTTGGAATCGTTAATAAATTCCATATTGATGTCTGTTTCTGCCCTTTCAGTAATTACATCATTGGGTTTAGATTTATCATTACAATAACTTGCAGTAAGCCAACCTTCTTCACCGTTTTTTGAAAAAAGCTGCAGCGATGAAAGCGGATGTAAAGGCCTTAGAGCGCCGGCAGTGGTAAGGGAATAATTATCCCACAAAATACCATAGTTTTTATTAGAAACTAAAAAGGGGATAGCTACTTCAGTATTATTCTGGAAGAAGGTAACTTGCTGGCCCCGGTAGTTAATGATGCCGTCCTGGTGTTGCCCCAAACCATACCATGCATCATCGGCAGTGGATTGAAAAGCCTGGCTAACTGCATATAATTGTTTGCCATCAAATATAGCAGGCTTAAAATTACGCCCCTGATCTTGTTTTTCCTTTAGTATGATTTTGCCGTTTTTATCCTTGAAAATTACTGCCCCGGTCTTCAAATTTACAATTGCATTAAGACTCCTGGTTTTTAAAGTAATATTTTCTTTAGTGGAAATAACATTCCAGAATACATTTTCCTTTCTAGAATAAACTGTAATAAGGCTTTCTGAAGGGGTAATTTCCTTTCCCGGCGCTGCAATTACCCTGATTATATTATCTGCTATTACTGTAAGTTTAACAGCATTAACCCTTCCGGTAAAAGCGGGATTAGTAAATACAATTATTCCTTCATTTGTTTGGATATAAGCGGGAACTTCTGCCAATACGACATTAAAAAGTGAGAAACCAAATACAGTAAATATAAGCAAGCGTATTTTCATATATAGCAATAAAAGCGTTAGTTAATCACCACAAAATTAATTTCTATTGCTTTTACGCAGGGGGGTGCTATGTTACAGATTGGGGTATTAAATGTTGCAAATAGTTGATTTCTAAGCTTTTTATTGATACACCCTACTCTTGATCCGCTTCAAAAGCTTCAATAAAAGAGGGTTTCAAAATTCATTTTCAATTAGAAGGTGTTCAGGCGTCTTTATCAATTTGTGTCATTATGGCTAAATTGATTTGTCCATTTTATATCAGTGCACTTTAATAAGTTTGGTTGTAGATTTTTGAAATTGACTTTTCAATATTTGTTTAAAGAGCCGCCCTGGAGCTAAAGCAATATTTGGATTACTCTATTATATTTATGTAACAAAGCAAGGCAAAAGCTTCGTTAAGTGCCCTTATTTTTTTTATTAGCCACATACTGAGAGGGCAGTACATTAAATTCTTCTTTAAAAAGTTTGGTAAAGTTTTTTGGATTATTGAAACCCACCTGGTATGCAATTTCGGAAATGGACATACCACTCTTTTCCAGCAACTGGGCCGCTCTCTTTAAGCGCATGGAACGGATAAATTCGATAGGCGTCTTGCCCGTAACAGAAAGGATCTTTCGGTATAAAGTAACTCTGTTCATAAACATTTCACTGCTAAAATCCTCTACCGTAAATTCAGGATTATCCATATTTTTTTCAACTGATTCCAAAGCTTGTTTCAGGAATTTTTCATCAACAGGTGTAATAGTTACCTCTCCGGGATTTACTTCTATTTGTTTATGAAATCTATGTTGCAACAGTTCCTGCTGTGCAAGTAAGTTTCTGATACGGGATGCCAGGATTTCATAAGTGAAAGGTTTAGTAATGTAATCATTTACACCAACCTTTAAACCTTCAAGTTGTTTTTCCTCACTCCCCATAGCGGTAAGCAAAATAACAGGAATATGAGCTGTAAGTGTTTCGTTTTTAATTTTTCGGGCCAATTCAATACCATCCATTAAAGGCATCATTATATCACTTACCACAAGGTCGGGATTCAACTGTTTTATTTTTTCCCAACCTTCGTTTCCGTTCGAGGCTTCTTCAACTTTATATTGTTCCTTTAGATTGTCTTTTAAATAGAACCGGATGTCTTCATTGTCTTCCACTACTATTATTAATTTCTTCTTTCGCCTTCTTTGCCCCTCTTCAGCTACTACCAGTTCTGTATCTTCCGTTGGGAGCTGTTGTAATGCTGTCCTGCTTTGGGCGTCATAAATCTTTTTTGCCGGAAGCAAAACAGTAAAACTCGAACCATGTTCAGGCTCGCTTTTTACTGTTATTATACCATTATGCAGTTTTACAAACTCTTTTGTAATTGCCAACCCAATACCAGTTCCCTGGTTCACCATGCTTTCAGGCACATCGGTTTGAAAGAAACGTTCAAAGATTTTTTCCTGCATACCATAAGGAATTCCAATACCCGTGTCTTTTACTTCAATTGCCAGCGTTCCATCGTCATCGTTATCAGCAGGCGGATTATACATCAGGCTGACACTTACTGTTCCATTATCATTTGTGTATTTAAAAGCATTAGAAAGCAAGTTGAATAAAATTTTTTCAATTTTATCTTTGTCAAAATAAATTTCAAGGCTGGCAATGTCAGAAGAGAAGGAGAAGCGGATACTCTTCTTCTCTGCGATATCAGTAAATGAATAGCTGATTTCCTTTATAAACACTATAATATCTCCAATTGAAGGATGCAATTTTATTTCCTGTACTTCCATTTTCCTGAAATCAAGCAGCTGATTCACCAAGTTTAGTAAACGCCTGGCATTACGCTGTACAAGATTCAACTGTTTTACCTGTTCTTCATCTGTTGAGTGTTTAATGATTCTGTCAAGTGGAGAAATAATCAAACTTAGGGGTGTACGAAATTCGTGACTAACGTTAGTAAAGAATTTTGTCTTTAACTGATCCATTGCATGAACTCTTTCTGCCTCTTTACGTTGATGCACTACTTCGTAGCGCATGTGTATCCTGTCTAATGTAATACGTCTCGCAAGTAACAGAAGTGCTGCTAAAAGCAACGCATAAATAATATAGGCTGCAGGCGTTCGCCAAAATGGGGGCACTATATATATCTTCAAAGCTTTTGTTTCACTCCAGGTGCCGTTCCTGTCCTGAACTTTTACTTTAAATGTATAATGTCCAGGATCCAGATTTGTATAGGTCACTCTTCTCTGGCTCCCGTCGGTATATAGCCAGTCAGAATTAAAATTTTCAAGCTTATATGAATATTTATCCCGGGTACTGTGTGCAAAATCAAGAGAAGCAAAATCGATAGAAAATACATTTTCTTTGAACTTAAGTTCTATTTCATCAAGTTTAGATAATGATTCCTTAAGCAGCACCCTGTTATTTATTAAGTCACCCGGTTCTACATTTTTATTGAATATCTGCAATCCTGTAAAAACTATTTTGGGATGATAGGTTGGTTTTCTGATTATAGCAGGATTGATAATATTAAAGCCTGATGGCCCGCCAAAAATTAATTCTCCATCCCGTGTTTTATATGCTGCCTTGTCATTAAATTCGAGGCTTTGCAGATTATTCATTTCATCATAACTAATAACCGACAGGCTAATTTCATTTTTCTTTTGTTCCGGAATAACATTACGGAGGCCATTTGCAGTGGAGATCCAAAGCGTTTGGTATTGGTCTTCAAGAATATTCAAAATCATATTACTTGGAAGCCCATCAGCCATTGTAAATGATTGAAAGCTTTTTGTTTGTTCATTAAATAAATTCAACCCTTCCCTTGTACCCACCCAAATTCTACCTTTAGTATCTTCCAGCAGGCTGATAACATTATTATGGCTTAAACTGTTTTTTGCACTTGTATGCTGATACAATATTGATGAGTGTTCTTTTAAATTAATTACTGCAGCCCCATTATCTGTAGCTACCCATAAATTCCCCTTTTTATCCTGAATTATAGAAGATATATCATTAGAAGGTAAAAAACCAGGTTTTCCAATTTCAAGACGATTATGTTTAAACCCATTCGTTTTTTTATCAAAAATATCCAGCCCACCACCTAAAGTTCCCACCCATAAGTTCTTGTAACGATCTTCAAATATGTCCCAAACATTGTCGTTGGCTAAACTTGAAATATCAGTTTCATTGTGTTTGTATTGCCTAAAATTCTTGCCATCAAAACTACAGAGGCCGCCCAGGAAAGTTCCTACCCAAAGCGTCCCATCATCATCCATACACAGACTAACAATTACATCGCTGCTAATACTGTTTTGATTGTTTGCATCATGCAGGTACTGTTTAAATGTATTGTTTTTTCTATCAAAATAAATTAACCCACCACCATTTGTTCCAATCCAGATATTACCAAGCTTATCTTCAACAAAGCGGTTGACATCATCATATTGAAGGGCTCTGCTATCAGATTCTTTATGGTGGTAATACGGAAACTGAACTATATTCTCATTCAAATAATTGACCCCTTGTTTATATGTTCCCAACCAGATAATTCCCTGGTCATCCTTATAAATTGCATTGATGGTATTTTGACTAAGGCTTTTAGAATCCTTAGGATCGTTTAACAGGTAGCTTGTACTAAAATGATTTTTCTTATCAATTAAAGTCACTCCTCCGTGATCTGTTGCTACCCAGATTAAACCGTTATCATCCTGGATAATATAACTTACATGATTCGAGCTAAGTTTAGATGGAGCTGAGCTTTCACTAAAACGTGTGATCGAATTGTCTTGTGGATGAAAAAGAAAAGTTCCATATATGTACGACCACAACCAAAGGTCTCCTTCTTTATCAATAAAAAGACCATATGATGTATTTACTTTAATTTGTTGCTGGAGTACTGTGCTGGAAAAAATGAGTTCGCCGGATTTAATATCATATTTTTGAAGAAGCCCGTTTTGGTACACCAACCATAGTTTCCCATCCGCTGTTTCCTTAAAAGAAGAGATCACTGCATTTTGAGCAGCGTTTTTATCATATTTCAATTGTTGTGCAGTTTTACTGCTTGCAGAATACACATAAAGATATTGGTTGTAATAAAGAAACCAATACCTGCCATCGTATCCTTTTGCTATTGTGGCAACTGACCCAGAAGGCAGTTTAAGAGAATTCAGGTATTCATTATAGTTAGTATCGAATTTTTCAGTATGGGAATTGTATATGCAAGGAATCCCTCTTGTTAAAACCCACATTTTACCGTCCGGAAGGTCAAAAAGGGAAATGATATTATTCTCGCTTAACGAGGTGCTGTCGTCTGGGTTTTTACGATAAATTTTAAAAGAATATCCATCATACCGGTTTAGCCCGGATGTAGTGCCAAACCATAAAAACCCATCTGTATCTTTAAGTATGCTGTTGATTTGATTGTGCGACAGGCCATTATTTATCGTTAGTTTAGAAAAGTTGTAAGGCCTGTTTTGGGCGCCGGCAAAAGCTGACTGTAACAATAAAAGAAGCCACAAACAATAACGCATATCAACAAGTTTACATTTAAAAATCACACGCCGAAGTTAAAAATTGCTTTATGCTATTTTACTTCGTTATGCCTTCAATACCTGCTGATCAACAGATTTGTAACCTACCTGGTATAAAACCCAAATAGAGCTTAACCAGTCGCCAGAGTTAATTTTGGTAAAAGCTGAAGTGCAGTTGTCTTAGTTTTTACTCACCTCACAAAAACAACATTTACAACATCAAAGCAAATTTCGGTAAAATCCTGAAGTTATTAAAAGATATTATAATGATGAGATAAAAGCCTATAACAAGGCTTTACCTTTATGATATCGAGGATCTTCAGCATATAAAGATCTACAGGTATAACAAACTAATGCATTATAGAAAATAATATGGTCAAATACCTTTTACAAGGCCAAAACTCATACTTTTATTTATTAGTAAGAAGAAATTCTTACTAAATCTTCCAGAAAAAAGTTCGAACTAAACTTAGCAAGGGTACCAAATCAGAATTAAGGTCATCTTCATTGAGATTACCTTTCTTTTTTGGGTCTGCCAGCGTTACCAGTGGCAGGATTACGCTGAAAAGCTATTTGTTCTTTCAGTTCGAACTACCTTTTTTGTCATTCAGGATTTTTTGCTGGGTGCGGCTGCAATCACTTCAAATTTTAGCAACAGACTTTTAATAACAACACTAAAGTGGTAGGAATTTTTCAAAATGGCAAACAAATGGCCGCCGAGCTGGGTGCTTCCGGTGGCGGAAATCTTGTTGCATCTGGTGGTGGAAACCTTATTGCATCGGGAGGTAGAAACCTGGTTGCATCTGGTGGCGGAAATATCTCTGTGACAACTGCTACAAAAGGAGCCAGCTTTTGCAGTTCGTACACATTGGCATCAACAGGCGTTGCAGTAATCAAAACTTCTGGGGGTGAAGCATTGATCGTACGCTAATATTTTTAAACTAAGTAGCAATTTATGTTAATGCTATCGGCGGCAGATATTTAATAGGAAGATATTTTCGCTAAGCCCTTTAATAAAATATTCGTATGTTATATAGCAAAGGACACCAGGGACAAACAAAGCCCTCATACCAAAAGTTCAAGGGGTTTGTTAAAAAAAAACCCCCACATAAAAATGCGAGGGTACCTGAACCATATTGGCCATTGCCAATCCTTACCTAACTATTTAACTACTTTTTGAGAGAAGATGCTATCTCCCAAATGTACCCTGATAATGTACAAGCCTTTGGCAAGTTTATCCAGGTTTTGCAGTTGAATATTATTTGTTCCTTTAATTACAGTTGTTGTCAATACACTTACAAGTTTTCCGGCATCATCAAATAATTCTATCCTCACATCCTGCTTCTTTTCATTTACAAGCGCAACATTTATTGTATTGTTAAATGGCGCCGGGTAAACTTGCGTTATCTTGCTTTCTTTTATAACTACGTTTATAGAAACGATGTTGCTGTAAGCATATTTACCATCTTTATCCATCATTTTTAAGCGGTAATAGTTTAGCCCCTCTTTTGGCGCTACATCATTAAATGCATAGTTCTTATCTACACTGCTATACCCTGCAGCTGCAACTACACCCAGCTTGGTAAAGTTTATACCATCTGTACTGCTTTCAATTTCAAAACGGCTGCTGTTATTTTCCTGCAGGGTTACCCAGGTTAAATGCGAAATGCCATCGGTATAATTTACTTTAAGATCTTTTGTATTTACTGGCAACAGTACCATTGAGCAAAGATCTTCTTCAAATAAAAGCGCTTTACCAACACCATTATCGCCTGCAACCAAACTAAACAGCGTACCAAATGTACTTCCAAGGTTAAGAAGGCCTGCGCCAAAATCGAGTGTACGTGAGGGTGAGCCAATAACAATATAATTGGCACCTGATGGGCCATGTACTTTTCCGGTGCCTGCCACACTAAAGCCTACCAATGATGTGGCGTTAACACCTAACAACGCATCTTCTTGTGCAGTCAAGGTCCAATAAGGTGATGGATAATAAGTACCATCTCCTTTGCCAAAATAAATATAGGCTGCGCCACCTACTGCACTGGTAGCAATAAGTTGTGCACCAGAGGATGCAGGTTCGCCAACAATAATGTCTGCAAAACCATCGCAGTTTACATCCCTGATATTATCGATTGAATAACCAAACAATAAATTGCTCTGTACCACACCCAAAATGGTATTTGAGTTACGTGGCGAGCTTAAAATTTGATTAGGTATTACATTACCCGATGGAGATGATGCCTGTTTAAAAAACACACTTACTGTTCCTGTTTTCAATTCCAGACTGGCTACATTAATAACGGTGCCCCCTAAAGGAGCGCCTACCAGTAAGCCGCCGGTTCTTACTCCTGCAGAATCCCTTACACCTTTTACCGACACACCAAACAAGTTGGCAAGATTGGCAAGGGTTCCGGTAAGGTCACTTAATAAACCGCCTGATGTTGCTGTAAGCACAGCGCCAGGATTTGGATTTACGCCTGAGCCATTACCATAATATACTGTTGCATTACCCTGCAGCAATTTTCCAGTTAATAAAATATTTACCAACCCAAGATCGATACCTGCCGGTGCGGTAGCTACCACATCGTTTATGCCATCATTATTATAATCGCCAAGGCCGTCAACACTATATCCAAATAATAACCCATTGATATTACTGGTTAATATACCCAGCAAATTACTTTTCACAGGTTCCAATTTTTCAATGCTTAAATTATTATTCGATGCATTGGTAAGAAAAATAAATGCACCGCCAGATTGTACATCCAATATTGTAGGATTGCTAAAAATATCATCTTTAATACCTGCGTAAGTAGGTGCACCAACAATAATATCATTTTTACCATCTTCATTCAAATCTTCGGTAACGGCTACCGAAAATCCAAATAATGCATTTACAGAAAGATTAATTCCTTCTTTAATAATACTATTGCCGCTTAATTGTATATTAAGAAAAGGCGTTGTTGTGGTAGATAAAGTTGCACCATTAAATACATATACTTTTCCTACAGTACCTGATTGGCCGTTTACAATAATATTATCCATTGGTGCGCCAACAACAATATCGTTAATACCATCATTGTTTACATCGCCGCCTGCGATACTATATCCAAATAGTGCACCTTCTACAGATGTAGTTGGTTGCAACATTACACTAGGCGCAACAGGCAAACCACTTGTGCTACCATAATAAATAAATACTGCGCCAACGCTTGCCAATGTTCCTGTTCCGGAAATGATATCTACCAAGCCAGGTGAACCGATAGCTACATCACTAATGCCATCTCCATTAACATCGCCTACACCTGCTACCGAATAGCCATAAGCAGCATCTATTGCCAGTTGTCCAACAAGTGGTGGTAAAACTCCCTCCACTGTTCCAGTCCATTCTGCAGAGTGATTTAGAGGGTCAATTGTAATGGGGTATTGTGCTGCACTATCTTCTACTACAATGGCAATAATGTTATGCTCTCTTAATTCAAATTTTGCTTTCAATGGTTTTTTATTGGCATCCCATACTTTAAGGTCTTGGTAATAAAATTTTTTAGCAGCATTTTTACTAAAGCAAATTCCGTCATTGGTAATGCTGGCAGCAAGTGTACCTTTATATTTTAATAACACCTGTAAGTTTTGATTGCCCTTTAATTTTTTATTGACAACAAAATTTTGCCTAAGCCCTTTTTCATTGTTGGCATATTCGATTGAAAAATCTTCGTAGTTAAAATTCAAACCATATTCCTGTTGTTCAAAATTATATTCAGTATTTGGTAAAAGCGATTTTGCGCCTTTATCAATGCCTAAAAAATATATTTCTTCCTGCCAGTTATTTGCAGTATCATTTTTACTCAAGAATGGTTTTGGAGAAATTTTGTAACCTAAAGCATTGACAGAAATACCCAATTTTTGTTTTCGGCTTGCAGCATAAAACTGATCAGCATCTGGTTGCTTTTTGAATTGATACTCGCTCTCCATAATATAATGTTGAGCCCTCTCCTGCCATTCTTCATCTATTGCATATTTAACAGCAGGCTTTGTTGCAAGTTGTTTTGTGTTATTTACAGATAAGTCGTTGGAGGTTGTTGTTTGGCAAAACGATGTTTTGACTAACAACAATAGGAGGAGTGTTAGGAAATTTTTCATAAATGGTACGGTTTAATATGATTAATACAAGTCTAAAACGCTAAACGGTGTCATCTCACTTCAATCTTCTCAGCTAAACAATGCTCTCTTTAAATTGCAATACCTGCTCAATAACAGCCAACTGCTTTTCTTCACTGTCCCATGCATGCAATACCGGATACTGGCTATTCTTTTTTTCAAACAAAGAATATTTCATAAATGTGTTGTAGTATAAAACCACTTTCACTCCGGGAATGGCTTCTTCCAGCCTTTCTATTTTTCTATCAACCGTTGTCATCGACAGTAAGGAGTTAATATCTATCAATACAAAGTCAGGTAAATAAAAAACTTCCTTTTGCTCTAAATCATTCATGTTTTTGTAAAATGCTACTACACAATAACAACTGGTACACTTCAATAATAATTTCATTTTTTGGCAGCTTTTAAGCGTACCTCCTGTAATGGCTATGTACCTTATTGGCTTAATGGAGTTATTACTCTTTTTTACAATTTCTAATTTATCTAGTGTGTACAATGTAGCGTTGCTTTAACATTACAAAAGTGAAAATATATTGAGACGAAAAATATAGTAAGAGGCGACAGCCTAGTGTCGTAAGTTTATGACAGCCAATTAAAAACATTTACAACTTGACACATATAAATAAAAACCCGGATACACAAATGTATCCGGGCAGTTTTCAGTTGGGCTATTTTTTAATACCCTGCTATTGTTTATTGTTTTTAATAAATCGGATGTTGAATTATATTTTTTTCCCAGATACGGATTGCGTGCTTTGAACTTTTTTATTGGATCAAAACGGGATAATAAACTATAATTGATAAATAACTTAAATTTATTGAAACAAAGAAACGGCATTGGTTTTTTAAATTTTGTAGTGCATTGATGTATGTAATTGTCATAAATTTATGATGGCCTGATATTATCGAAGTACAGCTTTAAAAGCCTTTTATAAAATTATAAGTGATTATATTATAATAATTTTATAGTTTTGAACGATATTTAAATAGAGGAGAACCAACCTTACCTAAAATTAACTTTGTGAAACCTACCGATGCGGCAGATAGAAAGCAGGAGCAGCTAAACATTTTAATTGCTGAAGATCACAAGCTTTTACGCAGGATCAGCCGCCAGATATTGACTGACCTTTACCCCGCTGCCATTTTTTTTGAAACTGATAGCGTGGCCGGTTTAGTTGAACATTCCAAATCCCAGCAGTTCAATCTTATGGTTTTAGACGTGCATCTTACAGATGGCAATACACTTACCGTTTTATCTACAGTAAAAACTTTACAACCCAAAGCCGGTATTTTGTTTTTCACCATGTGCCCTGAGGATATTTTTGGAAAACGTGTACTACACAATGGCGCCGATGGTTTTCTTAATAAACGTGCCGATGAAATGGAATTGAAAGAAGCTGTTATCACTATCCTTGGTGGCGACAGGTATATCAGCCGTACATTACAACGCCAAATGGCTGATGAAGTAATCAGTAAAAAAATGAATAATCCTTTCGACAGGCTCAGCGACAGGGAATTTGAAATAATGATCTTATTATTACAGGGTAAGTCTCTTACAGATATTGGTACTGAAATTTCTATACAAGTAAGCACAGTAGGCACACATAAAACCAGGTTGTTTGATAAATTAAATGTGACCTCCCTAATGGAACTGAGCAAGGTGGCTGCTGCCTACAATATCATTTCCTGATAAAAATATCTTAAAATGGCAGGTTGATGTCTATCTTACACCCGTTTCCAGGGCTGCTTTCTATATCAATGGTACCGTTAAAAGACGCTACCCTATTGATCATATTGGAAAGGCCAATTCCGTTCTTTTTAGAATCCACGTCGAAACCGTTACCATTATCGGCAACGATTACCCGAATATATTTTTCGCTTACAGCTATTAAAATACTAACCACCGTAGCCTTAGAGTGTTTGTAAATATTATTCAGTTGTTCCTGCATTATGCGATAGACATTCAGTTTTAAATCATCTTCTATCATTTGCCCGGAACCATTATAAATAAAATTTGTTTTTATACTGGTAGTTACATTAAAGCGTTCAACAAGGGTTTCTAAAAGTTCATGCAGGTTTACCTTTTTCATCGGCGTTACCTTACCCTTGCTTAAAGCACGTATCTCTTCTATTGCACTATCCAAAAGTTCGATAGACTCGTTAATGATGTTTTCGCCACCCGATTTATTTTTCCTGGCCATGCCCAGGTATAGTTTGGTACCTGCCAATATCTGGCTGATATTGTCGTGCAATTCTTGACCAATTTTATTGCGTTCTCTTTCTTCGCCCAATAAAATGGCCCTGGTCATCATTTTCTGTTCTTGTATTTTTTGATTAAGCATTTCCTCTTCCAGCAATTTCTTTTCAGTAATTTCAGACACTACCATCATCATACCAAACACCATTTTATTAGCATCAAGAATAGGAAACATCCTTACATAATACCAGTTGCTTTTGCCATCAGCCTGGGGATAATTTATTTCATAACTAATAAGCGTACCCTTTAATACTTTTTTCATATTTTCTTCTAACTCTTCTTGCCTGTTTTCGGGAAAATATTTAATAAAATTAGTGCGAGCCCGCATACCTATTTTAAGCTCATTATTTGCAAATTGGGTAGCACGCTGATTATAAGTGATTACCTGGAAGTTTGTATCCAACAGTACATAAATGGTATCTGTATTTGCAAAAATTGTATTCATGTTGGCCTCAGATTTTTGCAGTGCATCTGTAGCTTCTCTGCGGATAAAATATATCCTCAGCATATCAGCCAGCATATCAATTAGTTTTCTTTCTTCGGCAAGGAACGGGCCTTCGTCTTCAGCTGGGCTTTCTTCTAAATACACCACTTCAATTTTACCTGTAGTGCCTGTACTTGTTACAAATGTTGAACTTTGAGCATACGGACTTGGCTTAAAATTAGGCGTACAAAACTGCATTTCGCCTAGTGTTACACATGCCGCAGTAATATCAGGATATTGCCAGCCTGGCGGAAGTATAGAAACAAAATCCTGCAAGGTTACCACTATTGATTTCCCTTCGCTTTGCAATATTACGCCTGCTCTATAAAGTGTTGTCAATTCTTTTATACGCTCGTTCAATAAATAGTTGGCTCGTTCCCTCTCATATTCTGCTTTTTTTCGTTCACTGATATCTATACCTATCCCTAATATACAAGGCTTATCATTATAGGTAATAGCTATACCATTAACATAGAATGGAATTTTCTTTTTGTATTTATTCACTAATACAACCTCCACCTCTGCACTACCGGTAGCATACATTTTTTCTACCGCTTTTGCAAACTGCGCCATATCTGATTCCTGTATGCATTGTCCTGCCAATTTATTTTTAAGCTCTTCGGAATTATAGCCGGTTACAATTTCATAATTTTTATTCCAAAGCTGGTGGTTACGGTTCTGGTCAAAAATAAATAATACACCCGGCAGGCTACTAATGATGGATTGCGAAAGGTTTTTTTCGAGTGTTAATTGCTCTTCCACTTTTTTTCTTTCACTGATATCAATACCAACGCCCATTATACAAGGCCTGTCATTATAATTGATCAGGATGCCATTAAAATAATAAGGGATTTCTCTCCGATCCTTGGTTATAAAAGGAGCTTCAAGTTCTGCATAACCTTCTTTAAACACTTTTTCCATCCGATCGCCCAGCAACTTTAAGCGACTCTGCTCAATAAATTTTGCAGGATGCATTTTACTCATTTCCGCTGTTGTATAACCAGTCACTATCTCGTGGTTTTTATTCCATAGGAGGTATTTACCATCCCGGTCAAAAATGTAAAATACTCCGGGCAGGTTATTGATGATAGATTGAGAAAGATCCTTTTCTTTTGTTAATTGCTCCCTGGCTCTTTGACGCTCGGTAATGTCTATAGCAACTCCCAATATGCATGGTTCATTATTATAGTTGATGGTTATTCCATTATAGTAATAATAATATTTGGTACCATCCTTAGCTACAAGCGCCGCTTCTGCTTCCCCGTATCCTTCGGCATAAGCCCTTTCAATTCCTTTACGCAGCAGCACGGCGCCTTCTTTGTCTGTCATTGACCCAGCTGCTTTTTCACTTAATTCTGCTGCGGTATAGCCTGTAACAGTTTCAAAATTTTTGTTCCACAGCAAGTGTTTTCCTTCTTTATTGAAAATATAAAATATTCCCGGCAGGTTATTAATAATAGATTTTGAAAGATCTTTCTCTTGTATCAACAACTCTTCGGTCTCTTTTCTTTCAGTAATATCCAGCATAGTACCAATAATAGTAGGTTTGCCTTCATAAATAGTTTTGCTACCAAAAAATTCTACTTGCCGCTCCTCGCCATCTTTTTTTACTGCTATTGTTTCGTAATGCTCGCTTTCAACTTCGCCAGACATCCGCTTTCTCTTTTTTTCTCTTATCATATTTCGCTGGCCTTCTTGTATAATTAAAAGCGAGTTGGTTCCTATTAATTCGCCTGGGGTATATCCAAGTATTTCTTCAAACCTGGGATTTACATAAATGTATGTATCGTCTTGCACGATATAAACCCCCACCAACGAACCTTCTACCAGCGTACGGAATTTCTTTTCGGCTTCTTGAATGGCTTCTGTTCTTTCTTCCACTTTTTTCTCCAGAGTATTATTAATTTGCTGCAACTTAATGGTAGCCGCATTTACTTTTTCTTTTAGAATACGGTTCGACCGGCGATAATAACTCCTTCGCCAAAAAAATATGCCCGTTAACAATAAACCAAAAAGTATAGCCCTGCATATAAAAAACAGGGTAGTTTGGTACCATTTAGGCAAAACCGTAAAATTGACTTTTTTATAAACATAATCACCAGGCTGCAGCCCTTTTCTTTTACGTATTTGCAATTCGTATTTTCCATAAGATGGAGAGAAGAGGTTTATTTTTCCTGAAGCATCAACCAAAAGCCATTGTCCCTCTGCATTTGCATTCTTGTTTTCTACAATTCTATACTGCAACACATCGTTAGTTTTGTCTCCCCAAAAAGAATTAGATATTGAAAAAGTGATATTATTAATATTGTTACCAATATCGAAAGAACCACTTGGAAAAATATCCATGCTATCTAACCTTACATTGTCCACAAGAATTGGTGTAGAAGAAAAATTTAAACTTACCTGGTTCGGTTTAAAGCTTACCAATCCCTGCATAGAAGCAAGGCTTATATCGCCATTGGGTAAACGAAGATAGGCAGGTTCATCTCCTCCGTTAAATTCGTTAGTTCTAAATCCATTCTTTTTTGAAAATTCATAATAATAGGGAGGCATGTTTTTGTTTTTCACATACGCCATTAGTGACTGGCGGCTGGTTACAAACAAGCCATTATTGGTCGGCATCCAAAAGTTGCCATTACTATCTTCTATAAGGCAATGTACATAAGCCAAAGTTCCGCCACCATCTGTAAAACTGGTAACATTATCCTTATCTAAAAGAAAAAAACCATGCCCATAGGTACATACCCAAATTTGCCCATTTGCTTCAGGTAATAAAAACCTTATATCAAGTGAACGTAATGCAGGTACTTCCTCTGCCATTGTATCATTTATACTATTCAAAATAAAAAGCCCTTCACGGGTACCCAGCAAATACCTACCACTAATATCTTGCTCAATATAAGATATTGTACCACTCTTAAAATTGCTAATTTGTACTTCTGTAAACTTTCTGTCCAAAAAATATCCAAACTTAGAATTAGAAGAAAACCATACCCTTCCTGCTTTATCCTCAAAGAAAATACCTGGCCCGTCGCCATACTGCAGCAATGTATCAGCAGCAGTACCACCAATAGTTTTTGTTGAGATTATTTTGTTGCCGTATGCGAACCAATAATTTGCTTTACTGTCTTTTAAAGATGAATAAGGATGATTAGATACAGGGGATTTTATTTTACCTACGTAAATATTTTCCTTAAACAATTTATTAAGACCTGTAAAAATAGTTTGGTTATCATCAAGCAATTGCTGCACATAAAAAACATCAGACTCGCCAGGAGGCAATACGTCCGACACTGTAAAACATTTTCTTTTGTATACATAAAGGCCGTTTCGCAAAGTTCCAATTGCTATTGAGTTGCTATCTTTTTCATAAATAGTAGTTATATCATCAGAGTTTTGCAGATTATCCAATATTTTGACAGTTTTCAATTGCCCTGTAGCATTTACATCTACCCGATATAAAACAGAATCGGCTACACAAAAAAAATTACTTCCATAACTGTTATTGAATATCTTTATTTTTTTTGCGGGTACAGGCAATAGTTGCCTTTGCTGCAGGCCCATGGCAGAATACAGGTTGATATAATTCTGATCATCCAAATACAAGGCACGGCCATTTATATATACCATTCTGCTGGCACTAATTTTATCAATCTCTATTTTATTTACTAACCCTTTATTATCAAAAAAACCCAGCCCTCCATACATGAGCACCAAAAAAGTATCCTTATTGTAAACTGAACCACTGTACATGCCCTGGCTTATATCCCATTGCCGCCTAATACTTTCGCCGGTAACAAGATCCAATAAAAAAGGCGCTGCCTGTATAGGTTGGTGAATTGTTGAAAACAATAAACCATGCTTTGGATAAAATTGTTTTTCGGAAGCAACAATTTCATTGTTTACTATAAAAACTACAGAGTGACCCGCAGCAGAATAAGCCATGATGGTATCTTTTCCTTTGGCATAAAAGTTTTTTACGCGAGCAAAACTAATATTGCCAATACCCTTTTTTACTGGTACAGGAATAAACCGATTGCCATTAAAGCGGGCAATACCGCTTTCCGTTGCCACCCATAAAAAACCATTGGCATCAGGAAACAGGTTGTTGACAGAATTTTGAGGAAGGCCCTCTTCTTGACCATAGTGTTCAACATAATACCTATATGCTCCCCCATGGTTAGCCTGGGATTTAGTGGAAGTACTTGCAAGTAAACTTAAGGCAAGCAGGATAAGGTAATGGGTTTTAACTGAATTCATCCACAGTTATTATACTACAATGTACAGGAGTTTTGTTGAATATACAACTACTATTTAGCAGTTATTTTTTAACAATCGCAATTGTCCTAAATGGTAAGCATCATGCTGTAGGCATCCGATTATCAAATCGTAATAAGTTTGTGGTGGCCTTACAGTCAACTTATCAAGATTTTCTTGTTTAATATTATGGATAGCATTTCTTAATAGATGATAAGCTGCCTCAAAATCATGCAGCGTTTGCTTCCAGTTGCTGTCATTCAATTCATCAGGCAATAAAAAATCCCTGAAAGGCGGAGGGTTGCTATTTCCTGCCAAACGATTGGCAACCGTTGTTCGCCAATAAATGATATGCGCTGTTATTTGCCAAATGGTATTGCTATTTTTTATGGCCTGCTTTGCAGCCAATTCAGCATCAATGCCATGAAAGGTATCTTTAAAGTTGGCGCCTATCCAGCAATCGCCATGCTGCAGGTCTGCAAATTGTTTTAGGATGCGGTTAATTTCAATACCCATAAATTTGTTTATTAAAATCCAGTTCTTAGTTTTTAGCTCTTGGATAACCTTTGCAATTTAAGCTATCGCCGCAAAATTTAGCCAATCAACCATCAACTAAAAACTATGAGCCAACAACTCTGTACTAAAACTAAAAAACATGGACCTACAATTCAACAAAAACGAAGATGCCCTTAAGTTGGCCTGGAGCCGCACCAAACAACACTTAGAAAAAATTTACGAAGGTGGCGGCAAAAAAGCAGCAGCTAAACAAAAGGAAAGAAATAAATTAACGGCAAGAGAACGCATTGCTTACTTATGCGATTCTGATAAACCTTTTATTGAACTTGGCGCTTTTGCTGGTTTTGAAATGTATGAAGAACAAGGTGGTTGCCCCGCAGGAGGAACCGTTAGTGGCATTGGTTATGTAAGCGGCAGGCAATGTATTATTGTTGCTAACGATCAAACGGTAAAAGCTGGTGCATGGTTTCCTATTACAGGTAAAAAGAATTTGCGTATGCAGGAAATATCCATGGAAAATAAACTGCCCATCATTTATTTGGTGGATAGTGCCGGTGTGTTTTTACCAATGCAAGATGAAATTTTTCCCGATAAAGAACATTTTGGCCGAGTTTTTAGAAACAACGCAAAGATGAGTGCCATGGGTATTACGCAAATTGCTGCGGTAATGGGTGCCTGTGTTGCAGGTGGCGCTTACCTCCCCATCATGAGCGATGAAACATTGATGGTAGAAGGCAATGGCTCTATATTTTTAGCAGGCCCTTATTTGGTAAAAGCGGCCATTGGAGAAGATATTGATGCTGAAACTTTAGGCGGCGCCGAAACCCATAATGCTTTAAGCGGCATTGCCGATTATAAATTTAAAACAGAACAGGACTGCCTCAACCACATTAAAAAAATAATCAGCAAACTGGCTAAGCCGCAAAGTGCAGGTTTCGATAGAATAAAAGCTGTTGCGCCAAAACCTGCCGAAGGAGAAATTTATGGCATCATGAGCGAAGGCAATACCAAGCCTTACGATATGATAAAAATTATTGAGTGCATTACCGATGCTGATAGCTTTGATGAATTTAAAGAAGAGTATGGTAAAACAATTATCTGCGGCTATGCCCGGGTGCAAGGTTGGGCAGTTGGTATTGTGGCCAACCAACGTTTAATTGTAAAAAGCAAAAAAGGTGAAATGCAATTGGGTGGTGTAATTTATAATGACAGCGCAGATAAAGCTGCAAGATTTATTATGAACTGCAACCAGAAAAAAATTCCGTTAATTTTTTTACAAGATGTTACGGGCTTTATGGTGGGCAGCCGCAGTGAACATAGTGGCATTATAAAAGATGGTGCTAAACTGGTGAATGCAGTTGCCAATTCTGTAGTGCCAAAAATTACTATCATTATTGGCAATAGTTATGGCGCAGGTAATTATGCCATGTGCGGTAAAGCTTACGACCCCCGTTTTATTTATGCCTGGCCTACTGCAAAAATTGCGGTAATGGGCGGCGAACAAGCTGCTAAAACTTTAATGCAAATACAAGTGGCTGCACTAAAAAGCAAGGGCAAAGAAATTACTGCCGAAGATGAACAAAAAATACTGAACGAAATCATTGACCGTTACAATAGCCAGACAACGCCTTATTATGCTGCTGCTAGGCTTTGGGTAGATGAGATCATTGACCCTGCTGCTACAAGAAGAGTTATTGCCGAAGGTATTGCTGCGGCTGACCATAACAGTGAGATGGGGGAATTTAAGACGGGAGTGTTTCAGGTATGAGCTTATAGTGAGCGAAGTTGAATTATCTGCTAACGCATGTTTTCGAGCGTAGTCGAGAAAACGGCAAATTGAAAATGCTTTGTTATATTAAAAACCTACTTTTCTGGCTGTAACTTTTATTTAATTATTTTATTTTGGGATTACAATAACTAACAAAATGTCAGCACAATTTGATATGGTACAATTTACAATTTCTACAAGTACATTATCAGCTTTAAACGACATCGATTGGTTTGATACAATGTGCAGCATTTTAGAAAAAGACAAATGTCCTACAACAAATCAATTGCTTAAAGTTATTGGCAAAAGTGGACAGGACTTTTAGCAAGGAAAACCGGGGCTCTAAATTTCTTCTTCCATTTGATAAAAGATTCAAAACAGTGAGCATTAATCCAGATATACCGGATGTTGAGAGTAACCAGCCACTAGGATATCTTTCTTTTGGCTGCATGCAATGCTCGATTGCAATGGACAACAACCAATGATATATTTGGCACAAGGAAATATGTAGGCAAGCAACCATTGTAAACAGCACTTCACCTGATGAAGCGTTGAAAATATAACCTAATCCCCTATATCACCAACCCAATGAGCTCATCAATACTGCAATTGCTTACAGTGGGAAAATAATCCTGGTAATAACCAAGCAGCCTGAAAAAAAAATATTCTGACTAAAACATAAAATTTCAACCCCAAACAGCATATTTTCAAGCGGTGTTTCCATGTTTCCGCAGGCAATCTATTATCTCGCTGTATTAAAAGAAGATGGAACACAATCAGGGTCTGTACAAAAATTTATAAAACTATAATTGATTGTTATTGTAATTAAAATACAATGCCCGAATATCTCTATCCGGGCATCATTCAAATAAATTTTACATTAGGCATTCCATGCTTCTTTTGTAGCTTTTACAGAACCTGCAACATCTTTAGCAGTATCTGCCAGCCTGCTCACTTCTCGTTTGCCCTTTTGTGCCACATCATTAGCACTATCCAACGCATCTTTAAAAGAATCAGTAATGCTGCATACTGCATTATTTAACATCCTTCTTGTTTTAGGAATAAGTATTAAAGCTACTATTGCACCTAAGGTAATACCGGTTATAATTTTTCCTGTTTTCATAATTGTATGATTTTGTTTTAAATAATAAATTTGTTCTTACTTTACTTATAAAAACACGTGCCAAATAATTTTCACTGGCATTTATAAATAGCTGAGTAATTTTTTCTACAAAGAAAGCTGATCAAACATCCCGCTGATAAATGTGATGTTGTTAACTTAGCGCCAAATAATTAAAGTGATTTGAGCACAATAAATATTTATACCGATGGCGCAGCAAGAGGCAACCCCGGACCTGGCGGTTATGGCGTTATTTTAATGTTTAACAACCATCGTAAAGAATTATCGAAGGGATACCGCCTTACCACCAACAACCGTATGGAATTGCTGGCTGTTATTACTGCACTAAAAAGTTTAACTAAAATTGAACATCCCGTACATATCTATTCGGATAGCCAATATGTGATAAGGGCCATCAGCGAAGGATGGCTGAATACCTGGATAAAAACCAATTTTAAAGGCGGCAAAAAAAACAGCGACTTGTGGAAAGAATACTATACCATATCAAGAAGATTTAAAATTACCATGCATTGGGTAAAAGGCCACGCTACCAATCCTTTCAATAACCGTTGCGATGAATTGGCCACTGCGGCTGCAGATGGAAAGGATTTGGATATTGATGTATGGTACGAGAAGAATGAATATGAGAAGAAATAAGTACAGCATACTAAGTGCGGCGTATTTAGTACATTGAAATTTTATTTCGATTGCCTAGGCAATAAAAAATATTAAATCTTAAACAATGAAAAAACAATTTCTCTCCACATTTTTATTTGTGGTTTATTTTGTACCTGTGCAAAGCAGCTTTGCACAGGTAATTCAAACCAATGCAAAACCAAATGCTAGTATCAATGCGGAAAAACTAAACCGTATTGACAATCTGGTAAACGATTACATCAATAAAAATTGGTTAACCGGTGCGGTTACTATCATTATTAAAGATAATCAACTAGTACAATACAAAGGTTATGGCCTTGCGGATGTAGATACCAAAAAGCCCATGCAAAAAGATGCCATCTTCAGAATAATGAGCCAGACCAAGGCTATTACCAGTGCAGGCATTTTAATGTTGTATGAACAAGGCAAACTTTTATTGGATGAAAATATTGCTGATTTTATTCCGGCATTTAAAAATCCTGTAGTGCTGGATAAATTTAATAAAGCCGATAGCTCCTACTCTACCGTACCTGCAAAAAGAGATATTACTTTCAGAGATTTGCTTACACATACTTCAGGCATTGATTATGCAGGCATTGGCACCGAAGAGATGAAAGCAATTTATGCAAAAGCTGGCGTTCCATCCGGACTTGGTTTTTTTGATGCTAATCTTTTAGAAAAAATGAATGTGCTTGCAAAACTGCCATTAAAAAATCAACCAGGAGAAAAATTTTTGTACGGATTAAACTCCGACCTCCTGGGTTGTTTGATTGAAGTAATCAGCGGCATGAGCCTCGATAATTTTTTATCTAAAAATATTTTTGAACCCTTGGGTATGAATGACACTTACTTTAATGTGCCTGCATCAAAAGCCAATCGGATGGCAAGTGTATATACAGAAGACAAGGATCATAAAATCATAAAGTGGTCGCATGATTTTAGAAGCATCGACCCTGATTACCCTTTGTTAAACAAGCATTATTTTTCTGGTGGCGCAGGCCTTTCCTCTACCGCATTTGATTATGCTGTTTTCTTACAAATGTTGCTGAATGGCGGTAAATACAATGGTCATCAAATTTTAGCACCACGTACTGTACAATTAATGCTAAGCCCTCAACTGGATTTTAATATTGGCGCTTACGATAATTTTGGCCTCGGCTTTCAAATAACTGGTGATAAAAGCGCCAACAGGTTACCACGAAATGCAGGCTCATTTGCATGGGGCGGTTATTACGGCACCACCTATTGGGCCGATCCCAAAGCGCATTTGGTATGTTTGATATTAACCCAGCATACACCTAATAGCCATGGCGACTTATCAACTAAATTTGAAACCTTGGTATACAGCAGCCTGCGATAAAAAATGATGGAGAACAATAAAATTTTATGTAGCTGGAGCGGCGGTAAGGATAGCTGCTTTGCATTGATGCAAGCCATACAACAAGGTTACACACCTGCTGTATTATTGAATGTTTTAAATGAAGCCGGACAAATTTCCCGAAGCCACGGCATACCATCAGCCATTTTACACATGCAGGCCAAAGCTGCAAACTTACCCATACAATTGGTGGCAAGCAGCTGGACTGATTACGAAGTTAATTTTACTGCAACACTACAAACTCTTAAAAAAGATTATAGCGTAACAGGTGCTGTTTTTGGAGATATCGATTTGCAAGCACACCGTGACTGGGAGGAAAAAGTTTGCAACAATACCGGCCTTACTGCCCTGTTGCCTTTGTGGCAGCAAGATAGAGAAGCATTGGTAATGCAAATGCTTGACGCTGGAATTAAAACAATTATTGTAAGCTGCAACGAAATATTAGGTCCCGATTTCTTAGGCAGATTGATTGATGAAGAATGCATAAATGATTTACGCAATTCAGGTGTAGATGTTTGTGGCGAGAATGGGGAGTTTCACACATTGGTTTTAGATTGCCCTCTTTTTTCTGCTCCAATAAATGTAATTATTAAAGAAAAAATACTCCACGAAAAATATTGGTTTGCGCAACTGGAACCAAAATAAAAAACCTGCCCCGGTAAGTAGGGCAGGTTTTAGAATACATTTTTTTATTTTTTAAGCTACCGCTTTTTTTGCTGCATAATTTTGAATGGCATAGTAAGCACCAAATAAAATGGCACTGTACACAACTGCTGCTTCCAAACTTGTTTTTAAGAAAGGTATAGCTGCATCATAACAAGCAATAAGTCCTTTGAAATCTTGTGTGTAGGTATGATAAACAGGATTATTAATTAAAAAGTATGATAAGTTAGATAAGATAAAAAATATCACCGCCGAAGAAACGGAATAGATTAAAACATTTACCACATTTATTTTTTTCATGGTAAAAGCAAAGATGGTAATCAAAGCAAAAATGCCATAGCCTACCAACTGGCCCCATCCCCAAAAACCTGCTCCGGGCTTTGCTATTTCAAGCAATACATCTGATAACAACATTGAAAATATGGGCAATGCAAAAGCCAATTTTTTATTGGTAAAAGTAGCCCCTGCAAATACTGCCATACCTAACATTGGGCTAAAATTAAAAGGGAACATTATCACCTTAGAAAGTGCTGCCGCTATTACGAGAAATACAGCAATTAAAATAGAAATCTTGTTTTGTTTTTGCATTGTTTATTCTTTGCAGCAAAAATAAGTAAAAAATTATTTTGATTGCTATTTAAGTTTTAGAGCTGCCAACCTTTATCTAACTATTTAAGACTTATATAGATACAAGCCCGTAAGGCTTGTCAAATATGGCACAACACAGTCAAACCGGGGGCAGAGGTGAGCAAATGGCTGAAGCCTATTTTACAACCAATGCTTTTACCGTTCAGCACCAAAACTGGCGCCACTCCCATTGGGAAGTAGATATCATTGCAACCAAAGAAAAGGTATTGCATTTTATAGAAGTAAAAACAAGGCGCACTAAAAAATTCGGGCACCCCTAAGAAGCAGTTTCAAAAAAAAAGATCAGGAATTTGATCAATGCATCAGAAGAATACCTTTATCAATCTCCGCAATGGAAAGAATCCAGTTTGATATATTTGCCTTCGCCATATTAAAAGATAAGCCAGTGGAGTATTTTTTGATTGAAGACGTTTATTTGTGATGTCGAATGCACGAACGTGGAATATCGAATGTTCCAGCGCTGAATAAATATGCGATATTCGCAAATTCGCTATTCAACATATTATTTACCCATCGATTCCATCATCTTCTCTACCAACTTATAGGTTGCAGGGCAGTACTCAATATTTTGTTTGTGTACATGCATATAATCTACCATTTTTTTTCTGGGTAAATGAGGAAAGCCTGAGCAATCTAAAGGCCGTATTTCGTAAATGGAACACTTGTTATCTTTCAAATTCAAAAACTGGCAAGGCTGTTTTTTATTTTGCCAATCCTTATCTTTCTTTTCATAAATAAGCCATTGGTCTTTAAACTCCTGCGGTGTTTGATTAAAATGAGCAGAAATCCTTTTTATATCAGCAGTGGTGTAAGTGGGCGTCATTGTTTTGCAACAGTTAGCACAGGTAAGGCAATCAGTTTCTGCCCAAACAGCCGGTTCTAAAGCAGCTGTCAATTTATCCAAACCACGGGGAGGATTTTTTTCCATCTTGGTTAAAAAACTTTTGAACCTTCTTTTGTTATACCTTACTTTTTGTTTAAAGGAACGGAGGTTGATTGCCTGCATATTAAATTTTAAATAATGAAGATGAAATTTAAGCAGCGAAAATAGTGTATAATTGTTTTAAATAAACAAGTTATACCATCATTCTGTCAGCCTGAGCTTGTCGAAGGCGGGTTAAAGAAGCAACGAGTGGGCGCATTTAGAAGAAATTGCTCTCATTCAAGCAACCCAGCCTCGATATTGTCATAGTGAATTTATCGAACCATCAGCCTGAAAGTTATTATAAAATAGAATGTATTACCATGTGGGATGCTTACAAAAAAGGATATAAAGCCTGGCTGCAATTAGAGAAATCTTTAGCAGATAATTCTGTAGAGGCTTACTTGCATGATGTTGATATGCTTACCAGTTTTTTAAGTGTTGATGGTACCAAATCGCCTGAGAAAGTTACACTGCAAGATTTGGAACAATTTGTACGCTCCGTTGCCGAATTAGGTATGACGCCATCATCGCAGGCACGGATTATTTCGGGGCTGCGTAGTTTTTATAAATACTGTTTGCTGGAACAAATTACTACTACTGACCCTACTGTTTTATTGGAAGCACCTAAATTAAAAAGAGCTTTACCCGACACATTGAGTTTTGAAGAAATAGAAAACATCATTACGCAAATTGACCTGAGCAAACCGGAAGGTGGCCGCAACAAAGCCATGCTGGAAACTTTGTACAGTTGTGGTTTAAGGGTGAGCGAGCTGGTGAATTTAAAAATAAGCTGTTTGTATTTAGATGTAGGTTTTATAAGGGTAATTGGCAAAGGCGATAAAGAAAGATTGGTGCCTATTGGCAGCGATGCCATTAAGTACATCAAAATTTACAAAGATGATATAAGGGTACATATTGCTATAAAAAAAGGACAGGAAGATATGTTATTTTTAAACAGAAGAGGCAGCAAACTTACCCGTGTAATGGTATTTTTAATCTTAAAAGAACTGGCCAAAAAAGCGGGCATTACAAAAAGTATTTCGCCGCATACCTTCCGGCATTCTTTTGCTACTCATTTGGTGGAAGGCGGTGCCGACTTACGTGCAGTTCAGGAAATGCTGGGCCACGAGAGTATTACCACCACAGAAATCTATACGCATTTAGACAGGGAATTTTTACGGGATACGCTACAACAATTTCATCCGGCGTTTAAATAAAAAACCGGCCCAATGCTCCTTTTTTGATTACTCGTTTAGGAAAACATCATGGCCGGCGTAAAACTAAAACTACTGAATAACAAAACTATTTGTACTGATGAGTTTATTGTTGATATCAAGTAAACGTATATAATAAACACCGCTGCTCCAGGCTCTGTTTGTTGGCATTTGTTCTGTATAATTTTTTGATGACGCAAATACTTGTTTTTGTAAAAGCATTGTTCCTGCTGCAGTAATTACCTGTATGGTATAAGCGCCGTTTTCTTTTAACTTAAAGGAAAGATTTATAGGATTGCCTTTTTGTACGGGGTTAGGAGCAATTTTTAAAGTGCCGGAAATTTTTGTTGATATTGTATTTATTATGTCGGTGTACGTTCTTGTTACTGTTACAGTAGATAACATTTCTCCCGAAATTTGGGTACATGCACCAGTCAATGTTTTTCTTTTTGTTTGCAATTCAGACTTTACTGCAACGGTATCTAATAATTTATAAGCAGGCTTAGCAAGTTCTTTTTTAGTGGTAATGATGATAACTCCTGCCGACGCATCGGAACCATATATGGCTGTAGCTTCTGCATCTTTCAACACTTTTATATTTTCAATATTATTAGGATCTATTTTTTCGAGAAATTGATTTGAAGAAATTATATTATCAATGACAACAAGAGGTTCTTTATTGTTTACAACAGACCTTACTCCTCCTATTATTATCTTAGCCGATTGCTCAATCTTTTCAATAGGTTTTTTAGTCAGTAATATTTCTTTTGATAATTTTCTTTCATCAAAATCAAAGCCTTTTATAGTGATTTCTTTGCTTTCATATCCTTCAGCACTGGCAACAATAGTATAGGTTTCATATTCCCTTATCTTTTTTAATTTATAAATACCTTTTTTATCAGCATTTGCGTTTTCTATTTTGTAACTACCCAATTTTTTTATATCCAAAGCTGCATTATTAAGCGGCTGCATAGTTACATTATCTTTTATTGATAAAACGGCTACATGCTTTGGTTCGTCGGGCGCAACATAGTCTTCGCTATAACCAATCATTCCTCCCACTACTACTTCTTCTAAATTTTCAGATTTATCAAGGGAAATATTCTTATAGCCATTATCATTAATAATGATTTCCTTTTCTTTATAACCAGTTGCGCTAACTTTAAGTATATCATTTTTATCTGCCTTAATTACATAGTATCCATTTGCATCGCCATTTATTACAGATTCATTGCCCTTTATTTTTAAAACAGGAAATGCTATTGGATTTTCATCCCCATCTTTTATTTCGCCTTCAATTAAATAGGGTTTTCTAACTACAAGCCCACCCATCTTTGCTTTGTTAAGAGTAAAATCAAAATGATGTAATCCAGCTATTGCCACTTCTTTTGTTTCATAACCCACTCCACTTATTTCAAGCACATCATATTTAGTGTTTATTTTAATGGAATAATGACCGTTATTATCTGCAAATATTCCTTTGTCAGCCCCTTTAAGTTTTATGCATGCAAATGCAACCGGGTTGCCGTCAATATCTCTTATTACACCTCTTATTGGTTCTTCAATAATTAAACTTGCAATGGAAGATTTGAATGGGAGATTTTGCAGCAATACTTTATAAGGATCCGTTTTTGTTGTTTTAAGTAATATACCCCCGTGAATTTTTGCGGCACTATTCTTACTGAAAAACAAAAACAACATTGTAATATAATTCCAGTGCCAAAATGGTTTTCGCTTTATTTCTTTAGGTTTTGTAATGGCTCTCTCCAACTGGTCGGGATAAGCCCTGCCACAGACTTTTTCATTTTTAATATTAGAAAAGTAATTCAATACTTCGGTATCATTCATTGCTGTAAAATCAATTACTTGTTTAGCGCAGGCACTACAATGGCGGCCTTGTTGGGTGGGAGTCATTTCGTTCCAGTCCTGGTGACATGGCTCTGGTATAGAGAGTTGAACTTGCTTCATTACAGTTAGTTTCTTTATTACCGATGCGGTAATTTTTACAATTACATAAAAGAGATAAAAGAATTATTGTATTAAAAAACTATTGGTGCTAATCAGTTTATTTTTTTCATCTAACAGGCGAACATAATAAACACCGCCGCTCCAGGTGGCATTGGTTTGCACCTGCTCCGTATCGTTTTTTGATGATGCCTGCAATTGCTTTAGCAAAAGCATTTGCCCTGCTGCGTTTATAATTTGAATATGGTAAGCGCCTGTTTCTTTTAATTTAAAAGCAAGGTTTATGGCATTGCCTTTTTGAACAGGGTTGGGGAAGATTTTTAAATCACCGGTAATTTTTGTGGTAATTGTTTTTATTGTGTCTACATAAGTCCTGGTAACTGAAATTCTTCTTATAGACATGCCGCCAATCATGCCATATAAAGCTTCATTAGTAAACCGATGTGATTTAATAACAACCGAATCAAGTTTTTTATACTCAGTTGACAATGGTTTTCTCTCTAAAAATATTTGCTTACTAAATTTTGCATCGGTAAAATCATTCAAGTTGAGTTGGATATTTTCTTTCTTATATCCTTCGGCTTCAATTTCTACAGTGCAGGTTTCGTAATCTTTTACTCCTTTCAATAAATACATACCATTTTTATCAGTTGATGCAGTATCTGCTTTATTGAATAATGATTTCTTTATTACTATCAATGCTTTATCAACTGGTTGCATTGTTGCATTATCTTTTACCTCAAGTGTAATATCATTTGCCTTAACAACTACTTTAGGTCTTTGTAGTCTTTTCGTGCTATAACACACCATGACTATACTTTCAACAGGAGATTTTGCAAGTACGAAATTGTAATTTGTTATTCCATTTAATGCAACTTCTTTTGCAATAAAACTTGCCGCACTTACATGAAGTATATCTCTTTTTACATCAGCTTTAATCACAAAATTTCCATTTGCATCAGCTGACAGACCAGTGTTTTTACCTTTTATTAATATTGTTGCAAATGCAATAGCATTTCCATCTCCATCTTTTACTGTTCCATTGATTGTTTGTATACTGTTAATCGTTTTGCCGAGTAATAATTGATTTGTATAAACCGGCGTTATATTATCAAGCTGTGCAGCAGTTACCACTTTTACTTCTCCTTGCGCTTTAGCAGTATTGTTTTTATTAAAAAATAAAAACAACATGGTAATATAATTCCATTTCCAGTACAATCTTTTCTTTGGTGTTGCTGGCATTGCAATGGTTCTCTCTAATTGATCAGGGTAAACCCGGCCGCAAACATTTTCATTTTTTATGTGGGTAAAATAATTCAGTACTTCAGCATCGCTCATTGTACTAAAATCAATTACCTGTTTGGCGCAGGCATTGCAATGGCGGCCTTGTTGTGTGGGTGTCATTTGGTTCCAGTCTTGGTGACATGGCTCAGGAATAGAAAGCTGTACCTGGTGCATAACAGTTGATTTGTTACAACTGATGCACTGGTTTTTTAAATTGCATAAATAAAAATGAAAAGTTTTTTCTTAACCACTGACGGCGGTTGGGTAAAGTTAAAAGAAGCCAAAGTAAAACACAATTAAAGCTCAAAAGAGATATACATTCGAACGGAGCGTCGCCAATTAAGATGATTAAATAAATTCTGCTGGTTTCAAAAGAAAATAATCCGAAGGATTAATGATTCAGGCCGCAGGAGCGTCCCGGCTCATCATTTCTGTTCCAGCATTATTTCATGCTGCTGGAAAGAAAGTGAATTGGTGTACTCTGTATTGGTAACTTTTTTGCGGTAGTTTTTAAAGATGCTCTGCCAGCGTAATTGTAATACGCCCAGCACGCCTTCTTTTATAATACCTTTATTCATTTTGCTGGCGCCATGCTCACGGTCGATAAAAGTGATAGGTACTTCTACAATTTTAAAACCTAATTTCCAGGCGGCAAATTTCATTTCTATTTGAAAGGCATACCCCACAAATGAAATACCATCTAAATTAATTGTTTCCAAAACTTCTCTTGTATAACAAACAAAACCTGCAGTAGGATCTTTAACCGGCATCCAGGTAATTATTCTTGTGTACAAGGAAGCGCCTTTTGATAATAATATTCTATCCGCTGGCCAGTTTTGTACTGCACCGTGCTTTACGTATCTTGAACCGACAGCTATTCCTGCACCATTTTTGCAGGCATCATACAAACGCTCCAGGTCTTTCGGGTTGTGGGAAAAATCGGCATCCATTTCAAAAATAAAACGATAGCCATTATTGATGGCCCATTTAAAACCAAATATATAGGCAGTGCCTAATCCTTGTTTTCCTTTACGTTCTTCTAAAAATAATAGACCGGGATATTTTGCAAATAAAGATTTTACTATTTGAGCAGTGCCATCTGGAGAGCCGTCGTCAATAATCAAAACATGATACTCTTTATTCAAATCCATTACTGCACCAATAATGTTTTGGATATTTTCTTTTTCGTTGTATGTAGGTATGATAACTAGTTTTTCCACCTCATGCTTTTGAACTATGCAAATTTACAAAAAAAATAAATAATGGCAGGTACGGAAATTTAGCGTACGGTATAATTAGTTGTTTTTTAACAGGGTTTTATTGAATATCTCGGTTAATTTTTGTTTGGTATGCAATGGAAAATCTCCTCTCATCATCCAGTCATAGTACTGAGGTTCAGCCTTTAGCACGTCGCCTACGCTTCTTCCTTTAAATTTACCAAAATTAAATATTTCCACGCCTTTATCATCAAAGCTAAAACGACGGGCATAGTCTACAATTTTATCTTCGCCAATAACACCCAGCACCGATTCTACAGTACTTCCAAGTTGCTTATATTTTTCCAGCTGCGCCAAAAATACATCAATGGTAGCGCTTACATCGGCTTCTGCGCTATGGGCATCTACCAATTCTTTTTCGCAAAAGAATTTATAGGCGGCGCTAAGTGTACGTGGCTCCATCGTATAAAAAATATGTTGCACATCTACCATCTTCCTTTTGCTTAAATCTACATCAAGCCCTACCCTTAAGAATTCTTCCATTAAAATAGGAATATCAAATCGGTTGCTGTTGTAGCCACCCAAATCGCAGCCATCAATATACATCTTTATTTCGTTAGCTACTTGTTTAAAAGTAGGCGCATCCTTCACCATTTCATTGGTAATACCGTGTATATCAATAGTAGTTTGCGGTATAACCATCTGGGGATTAAGCAATTTTCGTTTCACCTGCCTGGTGCCATCAGGCAATAATTTTATTATGGCAATCTCCACAATTCGGTCAGTTGAAAGGCTTACTCCAGTAGTTTCCAGGTCGATAAAAGCAATAGGGCGTGATAATTGTAACATTGTAGGGGGTTAAAGGTTAGTTCATATTTTACTGAAAAATAAGATAAATGTAGCTTAGTTTTTACATTTATTTGCCTGCAAGGTAATAATTTACCCAATTTCGCCGTTTACCGTTTGTAAATTATCTTTGTAATATTAAAGGATTAGAACATTAATTTTTTAACCCCAAATTTAAACAATGAAAAAAATATTTTTTGCGTTTGCCCTACTTACTGTTATGGCAGCAATTTTTTCTAGTTGTGCCAGCAGCCGCAAAACAGGTTGCCCGGGTACAGAAGGAATTATACATTAATCAAATTAAATTAGTGGCCGGTTTATGAATTGGATAGATCTCAGCAGTATAGAGCAGTTGGAAAGTTTAAAGGAATTGTCTAAACAAAAGGCACAATTGATCTTTAAACACAGTACCCGATGTGGTGTAAGCAGCATGGCTAAAAACCGTTTGGAAAAAGGCCCTTTGTCAGGCGATGTTGATTTTTATTATCTCGACCTGGTAAAGTATCGCCAGCTATCCAATAAAATCGCTGAAGATTTTGCTGTATATCACGAGTCTCCGCAGATACTATTGATTAAAAATGGTGAATGTGTTTATGATGAAAGCCATAGTGGAATTATTATGGCAGAAATTATGGAACAGGTTGCACAAGCTTAATCGGCTAAAAAAATATTTTAAATCCCGGCAATTAATTGCCGGGATTTTTGTTTGTAGGGATAATTAAATATGAAGAAGAATTGTCCCACAAAGCCAAGGTGATCGCAAAGCGAACTTTAGTAAAGTAAATCTTTTTACAAATCAGCAGAAAATCTTTGTGTACTGAGCTTGTCGGCGTACTGAGGCTTTGTGGGTTAACTAAAAGAAGGATCTTAAATACTCAATTAATTTGGAATAAGATTAACCGGCAATACAATTTCCCATTTGTTTTTTACTGTTGGGTTCAACAGATCCACATCCAGCAAATGCGACCAGCGTACGCCAAAGCTTACTGGTAAAGAATTCCAAACCTTGGTATCAAAAAATAATTCTCCACCGGTGCTGCGGTTTTTTATATCGGTTAATACACCATTTACCCTGGCTCTTGCATTATTGTAATCATAAAATGTATTTAACCTGATACGCTGAAAATAAATGATGCCGGGTATGCCTCCATCTGGATAACATAAAGGGAACTGGTAATTAAAAGCAACTTTATACATTTGCCTTGTGCTTAACGCTTCGTACCCTCTTGCATAAGAAAAAGTATTGCTGAAAATATCTGATAGCGTATCTCTTTTTTGATACGCCCCATTTACGACTATACTATGGTTGGCAAACAATCCTGGAAAATACAATGCAGCGCCGCCAACCAATTTATGGCTGTTAACTAAATTATAGGCATCTCTGAAAGTAAATGCTATGCTTTGCGCCCAACGGGGATTAATATGTTGTGTTGCCAAACGGCTTACATTACTGAATGAAAAAAAGTAATTACCATAGTTAACTGCTTTGTTGTTAAATACATTTTTTGTTACCCCACGATAATAGTATTGCTCGCTTTTATATTGTACACCAAAATCTAAATATTTATTTGTACGGCCGCCTACAAAATTCAATGGTATTTCAACACCTGCTTTTAAAGTGGCCGAATTAAATTGAACTGATTTACCAAAAGCAGTATCAATGGTACGATTAAAATTTTCTTCGGCACCTACACTTAACTGAGGAAACCAGCCTGCAAATACTGTATTAAAGCCAAGTGTATGGCTTTTATCATTGCGGTTGTAAGTATAGCTGATGTTATTATTAAAATTGCTTAAAATATTATCGCTATAAACGGTATAGCCATATTCAGGATCATTAAATACGGGGCGCCAGCTATGGAACTTAAATAACTGAAATGATTTTTTGTATTTGGTAACCGGATTTTTTTTATCTGTTAGATTATATAAAGAATGGGCGCCACTTTTTTCCAATGCCATGGGAGTGTATAAATCTGGTGTAGTTACAAGTGCTGTATTGGGCAAAGCTTTCCATTCCGTTTCGTTGATATTGGTTGCAGATAATCTTGAACCTTCTGCTGTAAAAGAAGAAAAGACAAGCTTGCCTTTTGAATTTACCGCAGGCGCATACACGCCATTTAGATTGTTGGTTAGCCTGTAAATTTTATTGCCGGACAATGTTACTGCAAAAATCTTATCTGCGTTATCATTCATCATACTATAATATACGGTATCATCCTTTACATAAGGATAACCTAATACATTAAATGAAAACGGTGTTAGCGTTTCTGTTTTACCACTGGCAAGATCAATTTTCACCAGGGCCATTTTACCTTCCGGATTACGAACTGCCGATACTGCCCAATTACTGTTGATGTATTTTGTTTGAGTAAAGAAATAATTCTCGGGATTGGGCACCTGGCTTATGATTGCTCCTGTTGATGCATCCAAACGATGCAAAGCATTTGTCCCGTCAATATTTACACTAACCGCAAGCACTTCGCTGCCATCTGCATTAATATCCGGCGAAAAGTATTTCGATTTAAAAGTTATTTGTTTTTGTTGCTTGGACTTAACATCTACAACCTGCAGCACACTGTAATCTCTGTTTGTCCATCTTGGATCAGATTGATAAGAGGCATAAACAATTTTTCCGTTTCTGTAAGAGTAATAATCATCAATGGTATAATTCTTTACCCGTATTTTTTTTTCTTTACCATTTACCAAAATATAAAACGCGGGTATTTGTTTATAAGATTTTTTTGTAACCACAATACTATCATCGGTGATAAAGTTTGGGAACACATAATCGATAACATTATTTTTCTTTGTTGGTGTGATGTAATCATAGCCTGTGTACTTTTTTTCTTTATTGATTGAAAACGATTTTTCTTTAAAATAATTTATTGCATCATCCCTGAATTGCTTGAATGGTATACCGGCATTTCTTTCCACCGCTTTATTAAAAAGGCATTTCACCCTCACTGCATCGTCAGTTACTTTCTTCCAAAAATCTTCACCATATTTTTGATACCCATACGCCACCAATATATAACCAATTGGGTAAAGATCGGGCACAAAATCTTTTAATGAACCACTACGGTATTTCATCCATGGATATTTTTTATTTTCTATCCAAAGTGATTTAAAGCCGTTAAAAAAAGAAGGCATCCTTCCTCTGCCCTGTGCACTTACCAATGTTTCCTGCCAAACTGCATCGCCTTCAAAAAAGTAATCGGGTAAAAAAAGACCGTTGGCAAACAGTTGCCCTTCCTGTCCTAAAAAAAACGAAAATACTTTTGTAAAGCCCTTATTAAAATTGCTGAACTGCTGCATGTGCCGTTCTTCATGCGTAATCAAATTATCATCCCACCTTATACTTCCGGTGCTAAAATTATCCTGGCCCGGTGTCATGTATAATTCGCTTATTACCGGTGCTAACCTTACATAAGCATTTGGAATGGTAGTTTGATTTTGTAAAACAATATTCCATTTGCGTTGGTGCAGCCCCATAGTGTGCGAAGTAGCGCTATCCATTAACTGCACTACACTGGCAATGCGGTTGGCCTGGCTATCTAATCCTGCTGAAAAAATAATCCTTGCTTTTGGTGTGTTGATCTGCTTCCATTTAATTGAAGGTGGATTGCCACCAAAATTTTGTGAAAGGCAAGCAACAGGCAGTAAAAAAGTTAGTACTGCTGCAACAATATGTTTTACTTTTATCATGATTTAAAAATACAAATTATATAGACAGTTGCTATACAAAAATTACTCCCAATGCTTGAACCTTGCTTTACTCCTTTTCCCGAAATAATTACTGACCGGTTGTTGCTTAGCCGCGTAACACTGCAGGATGCTGCTGATATTTTAGCGCTCCGCAGCAGCGAAATAGTAATGAAATATATTGATAAAGAAAGAAGCCAAACCATTGCCGATGCAGAAGAATTCATTGGACGAGTTGAAACTGGCCTCACTAATAACGATGGCATTACCTGGCGCATGAGCCTTAAAGAAAATACCAATCAGTTAATCGGCAATGTTGGTTTATGGAGAATAATTAAACCACATTACCGCGCCGAAATTGGCTATATGCTGCATCCTGATTATTGGGGCAAAGGCTTAATGCTTGAAGCGTTAAATGCTGTGATTGATTTTGGATTTAATAATATTAAACTACACAGTATTGAAGCACACATCAATCCTTCCAATGCAGCATCTGCAGGCATTTTATTAAAAACAGGTTTTGTGCAAGAAGCTTATTTTAAAGAAGATTATTTTTTCAGGGGGAAATTTTCTGATACCGTCATCTATTCTTTACTGAATAAAAAATAAGCGCCGTTCTTATAAAGAACCGCGCTTATTTTTTATTTGCTGAGTTAATTACATTTTTGGCAGCAATACATGGTCTACCACATGAATCACACCATTGCTTTGATTAACATCTTTAATAGTTACATAAGCAACATTGCCGCTTTCATCTTTCACTGCAATTTTCTTTCCTTTCATCATTATCCATAATGTACCACCTGCAACTGTTTTTAAGTTTGCTGTACCGTTGCCTTCTTTAATTAATTTAGCAAGATCCATTGAAGTGTATTTGCCAGATACAACATGATAAGTTAATACACCTGTCAATGCAGCTTTGCTTTCTGGTTTTAATAAATTATCTACAGTACCTGCGGGCAATTTATTAAACGCTTCGTTTGTCGGGGCGAATACAGTAAACGGGCCTGCACTTTGTAAAGTAGCTACCAGGCCGGCAGCTTTTACTGCAGCAACTAACGTAGTGTGGTCTTTACTGTTAACTGCATTTTCAACAATGTTTTTTGAAGGATACATAGCGGCACCGCCAACCATAACTGTTTTTTCCATTTGTGCAAATGATGCATTAACAAATACCATTGCTATTGCACCCAATAATAATTTTTTAACTTGTTTCATAACTGTGTTTTTTAAGTTTGTGTTTGATTAAATGTTTGTACTAACACTTACGGCGTATGAAAAAAGTTGGATTGCTTTTTTTGAAAAATATTTTTTGAAAGCGAAAACAATTTGCCCGCAAATGGTGCAGATGTCACAGAAGAGATATTTATAAAAATATAAAAAGTTGAAAGCTTGTAAAATCCTGTCAGTCCAGGCTTGTCGAAGGTGGGTTAAGAAACGAAAAGAAGTTGCACTAATAAGAAGGCATATTTTAATAATTGAAGAATGGGTTCTTTTATTATGCAAGCATCACCCACCTGTACCACAGCCCAGTTTCGACAAGTTCAAGCCTGACACTCTAATATTAAAAAGGAATGAAGATTAAATTATCTTACCCATACTCACCACTTTAGTTGGTGTAGTATTGCCGCCGGCTTTTTCGAGAGAAATAGCAAAGGCTTCTGCCCTGCCGAAGGATTTCATTTTTTGCATCAGGAATTTTTTGCCTTTATCGTTGGTGATAATCAAACCGCCATCTACAGGTTTGCTATCCACAATTCCCCAAAACTGGTATTGCATTCCGGCAGGAGCATCAGGTAAATTGCTGGCATCTATCATTACTTCACCGGTATTTTTCATCCAGAAAATTTTTGCAGTAGCGCCTGGTGTTTCACCAGTTTCTTTTAATGAAACGGGAGTACTGTTTGGGTCATGCACTACATCTGCCCAGGGTTTTGCTTCAATATTTTTTTGTTCAACTGCTGCCAATTGTTCTTTTGTTTCTTTTAAATCTTTACTGGCAGTATCGTACTTTGTATAATACACCATATTCATCGCTGCACTGCCTAACAATAACACAATCGATGCTGCGGCAATCCATTTCCAGCTATTTTTAAAAGGAATAATTTTCGCTTGTTCGTTAACATTACTTTCTGTTAAAGTGGTTTTTAAAGATGCTGCTTCATTTATTGCAGCAAATATTTTTTCTTTAACATGACTGCCTGGTTCAACAGCTTTTTCGTGTGCATACATTTCAATGCTTGATTGTATTGCATCCAATTCAGCCGCTACTTCAGGATATTGTTTTACCCAATAAGCTACCTGCTTCTGTTCTTCTTCAGATGCAAGTCCCGCAGCGTAAAGCTCCAGCAAACCAGATGATATGATATCTTGTACGTCCACTTTTATTCTAACATTTTTCTTAATTCTAAAATAGCTGAACGCATTCGGGTCTTAACAGTTCCCAAAGGAATGCCCATCTCTTTCGAAATTTCGTCTTGCGTATACCCGTTAAAATAAGCAAGGTCAATAATACTTCTTTGCTCAGGCTTTAAATTACTCAACTGTTTTCTAATCCCCAAAGCATCAAATTTTTCTGCAGTAATACTATTATCAGTGATATTACTTACGGTGTTTTCATCGCCTGAGATTTTACTTTGCTTTTTATACCCTTTACTTCGTAAAGTATCAATGGTGAGGTTTCTTGCAAGGTTGAGCATCCATGTAAACAGGCGGCCTTTAGTAGTATCGTAGCTGGCAAAATTATTCCATATTTTAACAAAGGCTTCCTGCAAAATATCTTCGGCTAATTCTTTATCTTCTACCAGGCGGTAGAT
>Ga0265327_10000593_pt1 | contig 60421 bp, 41 predicted proteins | sample 41621metaG_FD_202089 | JGI IMG/M metagenome (GOLD analysis project Ga0265327, IMG submission 202089) | Rhizosphere microbial communities from Carex aquatilis grown in University of Washington, Seatle, WA, United States - 4-16-21 metaG | ecosystem: Host-associated > Plants > Roots > Rhizosphere...
GCCGGGGGGAGTTGCCCCGTGCCTTTAGGCCGGGGATTAGAAATGTCCCCAAAAATGTCAAGGGCTTTAGCCCTTTTTTTATTGATTTTTGAGGGCAAATTCAAAAGGCTTCAAGGCATGATCCAAAGTAGTTGCCCCGTGCCTTTAGGCCGGGGTTGAATTACTCCCCAAAATGTGAAGGTGCTTTAGCCCTTTTTTATTTGATTTTTGATGGCCAGCTTCAAGAGGTCTCAAGGTATGATCCAAAGTAGTTGCCCCGTGCCTTTAGGCTTGCCCACCTTAGCGATTGCGACGGGCCTCCTTCGCAATGCTACGGCGGCCAATGAGGGCCGGGGTTGAAAATGTACCCAAAATGTCAAGGGGCTTTAGCCCTTTTTTATTGATTTTTGGCTGGTGAATTGGATGGAAAATTTGCCCATAAACATTCTGTAGAATACCAGCGCAAAAGGCCTGAAGGCCTGCTTTTCTGTAGTAAATGCTACCCCCGGCCTAAAGGCGCGGGGCAACTGTGGAGTTTCTGTTGTACCGGCGCAAAAGGCCTGAAGGCCCCTTTTTATTCATTGGTGTGCTTGGAATCCCCGGCCTAAAGGCGCGGGGCAACTGTCAGAGGATTATCTAATGTACCAGTATTTTGGCCATTCTATGTCTACGATTGAGGTTTCCAAATTTGTGGGTACACGGGGACCCTAAAGCCACGGGGCAACTTTTGTAGGCCCTAAAGTACCTACCTTAATACAGCATTTACAATTAAAGTATGCTATAAATTAGTTGCCCCGTGCCTTTAGGCCGGGGGTTGAAATGCGCCCAAAAATGTCAAGGGGCTTTAGCTCTTTTTTGTTATCATGTTGAGTACTTTTTTGATGCCTATTCGCTGGTAATTATGCTGATTTACTGTACCCTGCCAAAACGCTTCGTATCAATCATCACAGCGTTTAAATAGTTGTGTAAGGAAGTTGCCCCATGCCTTAAAACAAGGGTTGAAAATGAACTAATCTTGATTCGCAGGGAATCAGCCCTCTAGCTATTACAATGCCATACTCAAGAATATTAGTCCATGCTGTTTGGGCAACAAAAGAGCGGAAGCCGATCATGAAGAAGGCGAATAAGGACGCTCTATGTAAACACATCCGGAACTATGCAGAGAATAAAGGAATCCATTTGCTGAACATCAATGGGTGGTTAGATCATCTGCATTGTCTGATTTCAATGACTCCCTCCCAAAACACAGAAACAGTTCTCAATCTGATCAAAGGTGAATCATCTTTTTGGGCGGCTCGAAACTTAGATTGGCCTGAAAAATTTGGATGGCAGGATGATTATTTTGCGGTATCGGTGAGTCAATCGCAGTTCCATCTTGTGAATAACTACATAGACCGGCAGGAGTTGCATCATCAGACAAAAACATTCATGGAAGAATATGAAGAGTTTTTGAAATTATATGAATTTAAGCGATGAAAGATAGTATTTAGTATGTGGGGTTAGGATAGTTGCATATCAATTTTGCTGTATAGTTCCAGCGCAAAAGGCCTACTAATCTGTAGTAAATGCTGATTCCCGGCCCTCATTGGCCGCCGTAGTATTGCGAAGGAGGCCCTTCAAAATGCTACGGCGGGGAACCCTAAAGGCACGTGGCAAATGTGATGGGATCTGAAGTACCTCCTTGAATTTGCCATTCAAAATGATAGTATGATCCAAGCTAGTTGCCCCGTGCCTTTAGGCTTGCCCGCCATAGCGAATGCGACGGAGGGCCGGGGTTGAAAATGCACCCCAAAATGTCAAGGGCTTTAGCCCTTCTTTTATTGAAGGGTAATGTGAAGTGCCCTAACTCAACAAAAACTGTATATCCTCCCGCGTCAACCGCTTCATTACCGCGCCATCATCGGCCACCAGATCTGCGGCCAGTGCTTTTTTGCGCTCCTGTAGGATCAACATTTTCTCCTCGATCGTGTCCTTACAGATCAGTCGGTAAGCGAAGATCGCTTTGGTCTGACCGATCCGGTGCGTCCGGTCTATCGCCTGTTGCTCTACCGCCGGATTCCACCATGGATCCACGATATAAACATAGTCTGCAGCCGTTAAGTTCAATCCCACACCACCTGCTTTCAGCGAGATCAGGAATACCCGGCAATCCTCATTATTCTGGAATTCCCGAACGGCCTTTTCCCGCTCCGTTGCAGAGGAACTACCATCAAAATACACATAGGGAATGGAAGCTTCTTCCAACTGCCCCCGGATAATCGCCAGCATGCCCAAGAACTGAGAAAAGACCAGGGCCTTATGATTCCCGACATTTTCCACGATTTCCCGGATCAACTCCTCACTCTTGACCGAATGATTGGGCAGCCGCTCCGTTTCATTTAATATGGCCGGTGAATCACAAATCTGCCGCAGGCGTGTCAGGCCCTGCAGGATATGGAACTGTGCCCGCTCGATTCCTCGTTCATCGATCATGCCCATGATCTGATCCTTGTAGGTATTCCGATAGGCATTATAGATCTTCCGCTGCTCCGGACCCATTTCGCAGTACAAGACCGTTTCCGTCTTTTCAGGAAGATCTTTCGCAACCTGCTCCTTGGTCCGCCGTAACATAAACGGATAAATCAGTTGACGCAATTGTTGCGTCACAGAATCCTCCCGGAATTTATCGATAGGCGTGGCGAACTCATTACTAAAGAACTCCCTCGAACCCAATAATCCCGGATTCAGAAAATTCATCTGTGCATAGAGGTCGAACGTATTGTTCTGGACCGGCGTACCACTCAGCGCCAGTTTGTTCTTTGCATTCAGCAACAAAGATGCTTTGGCCACCTGACTCTGCGGATTCTTGATCGCCTGGGATTCATCCAGAATGATGTAATCGAAAACCACGTCCTTGAGCCAGCGGATATCACTCCGCATCGTACCATAGGTCGTAATGATGATCTCGTATTCATTGAATTCACTGGCCTTGCTGCTCCGTTTCGCGCCATGGTGAATGAAATGCCGGAGCCCGGGGGTGAACTTCTTTATCTCTGCCTCCCAGTTATACATCAGGGTTGTCGGACAAACCACCAGGAACCGGACGCCTTCATGTTCATTTGAAAAATGCTGCAGGTAGGCGAGAGCCTGTACCGTCTTCCCAAGTCCCATGTCATCGGCAAGAATACCTCCCCATCGCGCTTCTTCCAGAAATGCAAGCCATTGGAATCCGGATTGCTGGTACGGCCGTAATTCTGCTTTCAATTGTGGCGGTGGAGGCAGGCTGCTGAAATCCCGATCGATAATTGCCGCCAGCTGCTCCTTTTTCTCTTCCAGTTCATGCTGGATAGCCACCTCATCCACCTCACTCAGCATGGCATCCAGTACACTGAAATGGAACTTCTTGAGCCGGAGCTTGCCCCCATGCGATTCCCCCATTTTGATCAGCAGGCTGTACTTCTTCAGCCATTCTTCGGGAAGCAGACCAATGCTGCCATCCTGTAACGGAACAAAATGCTGATGATTGGCAATGGCCTTCTTGATATCCGAAATGGTCACTCGTTGCTCTCCAAAACTTATTTCGAGTTCGGTATCGAACCAGTCGATACCCGAGCTGACCTTGACTTCCGTTTTCGGTTTAAACGAACTGATGCGCAGCTTTTTCAGGTTCTCGAATCCCATCACTGGAATGCCATGCTCGCGCATTTCATCCATAAAGCGGAAGAACCAGGAACCCGCAAGAACTGCTTCTGCAGGGAGATAAAAGAAATGATCCTGCTGGGCGATCTTCATATCACTATGCAGGTTCTGAATCATGCGCAGGTATTCCGCCTCTACCTCCGGTTGGCGACGGATGATCCGAACCATCCCATTTCCCGGGACCGTTATATCACCTTCATAGCCCCAGCGGATCTCCGCCTTCTTATAAAAAAAGGCAGGTTGAAGTACCAGCACCTTATCCCGTTCGCTGAGATAAAGCTGCATGCCAGGCCTGGAGGTGCTGGATTGCTCCACCAACTCCGGATCAAAATGCACCGGCAGTATGCTCCGCCATGGCATGACATGTTCTTCGAGGTAAACCGGCCATTCCTCCAATGAAACGGATTTTTGACCACCTGGAAGGAAACTATTCAGGATCTTCAGCGATTGGATATTGATGATCGCATGCAGGGTATGGGATTCCAGGATCAGGGCGGCATTGCAGATTCGTACATCTTCCCATGAAAGCTTCTGGGTGCCGATTTCCCATTGCACCTGCAGGGTTATCTCCGCCTCTGTTCGACGAACCTGCAGGGAAACCTGGGCAGGAACGGCGGAGAAGGCAACCGCAGTTAAGGTCGTGCTATTCAGGGCCTTGGGGCCATCATGAATGAAGCACAGGGGGTATTGACTAAACTTATTCAGCAGACGCTGATATCGAGGTAAAAGGTATTCCCATACCGCATCTGAGAGTTCCGGGGAAAGTTGCCGGTCGAGCTCCTGGAGATCATCCAGGAGATCTCCGAATGGCAAACTCTTTCGGAGATGCCGGATGATCTCTTCTGAACTCATTTTACGAACCTCCGGAAGGATTTCCCGATCGGATAAGGGGTATTTCTGGGTGCTGATATATTGCTGCAGGTCCAGCGATTCTATGGGGCCTTTAAATGCATGATTTTCCGGTTGGGCATAGCCTGATACCAGACGCCAGTTGACACCGGGGAAGGTATTTGAGGAGCAATCTGCAACGATCCCGATGCGGATGGAGAGCCTGGGTGCGCTGGGATCAGATTCTTGCAATTGGGGAGCCAATGCGGGTGGGGGAGCGACCTGTTCCGCCTGAATAGCGATCTTCCGGATGCTCGGATCCAGCACTTTCAGGGTTGGGCGACCATCATGGTAGGTAAAATCGAATTTTCCGGTCAGATCATCCTTTAGGGAATACCCATAAAGGCCCAGTAATTTTTCTTTTTGTGCATCCCAGTTTTGCAAGGTCCTGAAGAAGCCATTGCCTTTCTGTCGGAGCATCTGCAGAAAAAGGCTTGCCTTGTGCCGGCAAAGAGGGTGGGACGTTTCCTCGCAGGTACAAGAGGTATCGAAATATCGTTCATCATTCTGCCGAAGGACCACAGGATAGCTAACGCCATCCTCCTTTATTTCAGCACTTAGCCGTTCATTTTCGATCTTAATATTCGTGGCGCGCTCTGCATTGGCCCAGGTATTTGCCAGTTCCAGAGATGCAGGAGCGGTAAAAATCCCGATCATTTCGACAGTCACCTGTCGCATTCGAACCAGGGTATGACGCTGATCGTAGACGACTTCCTGGTTTTCAAAGAAGCCTGCAGCCGACATATCCTGCAATTGGAATAATGCGGCCACTTCATGTCGGCAAATCTCACCGAGATTGTATGGGCACTGACAGCGTACCGTCATCGCCTTTTCATCTAAAAAACGGGATACGGTAACCGTATAATAGTTATGATACTGATCATTCCGCACCCGGAAACGGACCTGGCCCAGGAGATGGTCCACGTCCATTAATTGAACACCGGCATTATTAAAAATTCGCTTACCCCGGCGAATCACCTCATCGGTGCCATAGTTATAAGCAAATTTCAGGTACTGGGGAAGCGGCATGAACGGATACAAAAGCCCTTCAGACGAGGGCAATTTGCAAAAGTAAACCATCGTTGGATAGCGATTGCTTATTTCAGCAAATAATACGCTACCAATGAACCGTTAATTTCAAAGGATCTTGGAACAAAATGTTCCTTGAAATAGTGCCGGTACCCCGGGAAAAGGATTTACTTAATAAAAAGATGAACCAGCAGATAGGTTCCGGCTGCAAGAAGTCCACTTACCGGGATGGTCAGTATCCAGGCCCAGAGCAGATTGATGGTTACCCCCCAACGGACGGCACTCAGTCGCTTCGTTGCACCGACCCCAATGATGGAACCGGTGATGGTATGCGTGGTGGATACTGGGATCTTCAATTGTTCCGTAACAAATAATGTAATGGCTCCGGCTGTTTCGGCTGCCACACCTTCAAACGGCGTCACCTTGGTGATTCGTGTTCCCATGGTTTTGATGATCTTCCAGCCACCGCTCATGGTACCCAATGAAATGGCAGTATAGCAGGCGAGGGGTACCCAATTTGGCATCTGGTCAAAAGATTCGATCACATGCCCCGAAATAAGGGCAGCAGTGATTATTCCCATAACCTTTTGGGCATCATTCCCGCCATGGCCGATGGAAAAGGCCGCGGAGGAAATTAACTGCATCCGTTTGAACCAAAGGGTAGAGTCAGAAAAATTAAGACTGCTCAGCCAAAGGGTAAATATGCCAATACTGAGGATGATTAATCCCAGTAAAAGCCATTTGAAATTCTCACCAAAGAGGACTCGGTCGATAATTGGTGAGCGGTATTTCGTGCGATATACACTATTCAGATCAACATCTCTGTCTTTGCGTTTGACCAGAAAATGGATTGGTGCATCATATTCCTGGTGCTTCAGGATCTGATCCAGTTGACCGATACCTGAAACCGCATTTCCATTCACCTGAAGCAATATATCATTCTTCTTGATCCCCATTTTCTGGATGGGCGAATTATGTGCCAGTTCCTTGAGAACCAGCCCATCTTTGGAAGATTCTGATTTGATGCCAATAAGGCGGGAAGGAGAAGTGACGAAAACAGAACAGATAAAAGCAATCACGCCAGCCATTACCACAACCGATACGATCTTGGGGTAAATACTTTTACTGAAAGAATGAATGAACCATAAGGAAATCAGGTATGCAGTAAACATCCCGATCAGCGGTGCCAGGACAATAAATGCCATGGTTTTGAAGATGGGTTCGGGATTAATGGAATTAAACCCGGCATGTGCAATGGCAGCCCCTGCAAATCCACCGATCAGGGTGTGCGAGGAAGAAGATGGAATGCCATACCACCAGGTCAACAGGTTCCAGGCAATCGCAGCAAGCAGTCCGGACAATACCACAGGAAGCGTGATGAATTGTTCCTGTACCACTTTCGCAATGGTATTGGCTACACCATGATCCTGAAAGATAAAAAAGGCCACAAAATTGAAAAAGGCCGCCCAAACAACGGCCTGTAATGGCGTTAGTACTTTGGTCGAAACAACCGTTGCAATCGAATTAGCTGCATCATGGAAGCCATTGATAAAATCAAAAACCAAGGCGAAACCAATAATGACAATCAACAGTACCATAACTAGAAATAAGGTCCGGGAAGAATTATGCGTACTTAATAATGATGGATTCGATTACATTGGCGGCATCCTCACACTTATCGGTTACGATTTCCATTTCCTGGTATAGGTCCTTCCGTTTAATAAGTTCAACAGGACTCAGATTCGGAGAGCTAAACAGAATTACAGTTGCCCGATCAAAAATATCATCCGCATCATTCTCCAATTTGTTGATCCGGACACAGGCATCAGTGATAGAGCGGATGTCTTTCATGTCTCTCAACTCATGAACGGCCTTATGCAGCGAGTCGATACAAAGCCCGATCACCTGCGCGAAATCCTGCATGGTACTGTCGATGGAGTCGATCTGATAATTCAGAATGCGCTTAGCGGAGCCCCACATATAATCGGCAATATCATCCAGGGAGGTCGTTAATGTATGAATATCCTCCCGGTCAAAAGGCGTAATGAAATTCTGGCCCAATTCAATGAAGATCCGGTGGGTAACCTCATCATTCTTGTGCTCTTCCACCTCCAGCAACCTCAGCAATCGATCACGCTCTGTGCGGTTTTGTTCATTCAGAGCGGCTGTAAATTGATCGCTCATCTGCTTCAGATTGCCGGTAACTTCCTCAAATAATGAATAGAAGACACGATCTTTTGGCATGAAGATTTTCAGGAAAGAGCCAAAACCCATAGGGAAGTATATTTAGTAATATTCTGTTTGCGCCGCGAAGCTATAAAAATGTCAGGGCTTCAGGCAATTTGTTTCCAAATTTTGAACGAATTTCTTCAGACCTTATGGGTGTATATTACGACCAGGGATGATTCGTTTCGGTCTAATTGAAATAATATTACAGGTTATCAACCTGTTCCACTACGCATTTGTTCCACCCATATATTATTTGATTTCTCGACGGTTTCAATGAAGGATTCGAAATTCAATTCGGGTGCTATGCTGAAAGGCCGTTTTTTCTTTCGACTTGATCTGGACATTGAATAATGCCAGCAAAATAATGATCGCTCCAAAGCCAAAAAGTATGGCCGCCGAAATACGATTCAAGTACATGACGATGCGTAAGGTCAATCGTTTTCGGATGGAATCTGCCAGCAGGACTTTCAGAAAATCGACGCCTAAGACCAATGCCAGGCAGGAAAAGAAGAATACGAATCGGTAACCGGTTCCCTGATTGGCAATGATCGTTACGGCAGTCAGCCAGTTTATAATAACACCCGGATTAATAGTATTGATTAAAAATCCGGATCCGAAAATCCGGAAATAATGCCCATTACCAACGACCGTTAGCTTTTGGGAGGGGCGCTGCGGCTTGTATTTGCTTAATAAGCCTATCAGCCCGATAATAACTAAAATACCCCCGCCACCATATGCCAGGATCCGTTCATACTTATGTAATACTTCCAGGAAGGGTGCTGCCAGATTTGCCAGGGTCACATACATGATATCGCTTAGGGAAACCCCCAGCACAAATGCCACCCCACTTTTCCAGCTATGGTTCATACTGTAGCGGATCACGGCAAACAAGGTTGGTCCCACAGAAATGGCCATAAACAAACCCAGTAGCAGCCCTCCGCCTATCGCACTGAAATCAGCCATACGGCAAGATAATGGATTCGACAATTGAACGACCATAATTCCCATCATGAACCAAGGTTTTAGGTCCTGATGTTGATCATGGATTCTGTTATTTAGATATGTGCATATTAGTTACTCTGTAACTCCCGTATGGAAGTACACAGTAGAAAGTCGAAAGCTGTTTTTTATAGGATCAGGTAGCAAGTATCCGGTATTAGGTATCCGCCTGATACTTGCAAATGTCCACGACCGCGCCGCTGCGCCGCAGCGAGAACCGTTTTGATCCTCTGCTTCTCTCCGTGAAATGCTCCTGCTCCCCATTGCGGGAAACAAAAGATTCCAAAGGCCCTGTTCATCTTCCTAGAGGCAACTTAGATATAATGTTTCCCGCTTCCGCGAAAGCAATGCCTTTGCTGCTAAATTTGCATGACTCCCCAGTTGTCGACCTATGTTGCAAAAGCTTTCCATTCGCAATTATGCGATAATTGACCAATTAAGCCTGGAACCTGATGCCCGTCTGAATACCGTTACCGGTGAAACCGGGGCTGGTAAAAGCATCATCCTTGGTGCACTTTCCCTCATCCTGGGTGAACGTGCGGATACTTCTGTGCTGATCAATAAGGATGAAAAATGTGTGGTTGAAGCCAGCTTCGATGTGGCTTCTAATGAGGCTTTTCGGCAAAAAATGCGGGAATCGGAACTTGATGATGAAGCGGTCTGCATCATCCGCCGTGAAATCGCAGCCAGCGGGAAAACCCGCGCCTTCATTAATGATACGCCGGTCAATCTCAACCTGCTGAATCAACTCACTTCCTTGCTTGTCGATCTGCACCAGCAATTTGACCATTTGGCCTTGCAGAATGATTCGTTTCAATTGGATGTTTTGGATGCCGTCGCAAAGGCTGGAACGGATTATAATCAATACCACGGCCTTTATCAAAAGTACCGACAGGTAAGCTCCAATCTTTCTGCGCTGCTTTCAGAACAGCAAGCCTGGCAAAAGGAAGCGGATTACCGGCAATTCCTGCTGGATGAACTGGACCAGGCGGCGTTTAAAACTGGTGAAGTAGAAGCAGCGGAAAGCCAGCTGAAATCCATGAGCCATTCCGAAAAGATCCAGAGTGTACTGTCGGCCGCAAGCGGTTTTCTTCAGGAAGGGGAACAACCCGTGATCAACGAACTTAAAAAGGTCTTGCAACAATTGCAAGGGATCCGGGAATGGTTGCCATCTTCTGAACCACTTACCGTCCGGATGGGCTCTGTACTTGAAGAACTCAAGGATCTTGGTGCGGAACTAGACCATCTGCTGGAAACGGTCAATCTTGATCCGGCATTGATGCTCGAGCTCCAATCCCGGATGGACCTGGGTTATAAACTTTTCAAGAAGCATGGATTAAGGGATACAGCAGGGCTGCTAAATTTGAAAGCTACCCTGGAGGAACAATTAACGGAATCGCTGCAAATTCAGGATCGGATAGAAGCATTGAATCAGGAGCAGCAAAGTATCCTGAAGGATATGAATCAATCTGCTGCAAAGCTATCCGCTAAAAGGACGAAAGTAGCTCCGGGTATTGCCAAAGAAGTCAGCCGATTATTGGGTCTTGTGGGGATGCCGAATGCACGTTTCGATATTCAACTAAACCAATTGCAGCAGCCTGGTGTTCATGGGATAGATGAAGTCCGGTTTTTACTGGATGCTAATAAAAGCGGGCAATTCCTGCCCTTGCATAAAGCAGCAAGCGGTGGTGAAATGAGCCGGATCATGTTGGCCATTAAGTCGCTGACGGCCCAGGCGATGCAATTGCCAACACTCATTTTTGATGAAGTGGATACCGGAATTTCCGGTGAGGCAGCCCGGCAGGTAGGCATCCTGCTGCGCGAACTGGCGGAATACCATCAGGTGATCTGTATAACCCATCAGCCACAGGTAGCTGCCCGTGGCACCCGACATTTCTTTGTGTACAAGGATGCGCCAGCCTCAGGAAGGATCACTACGAAGATCCGCGTCCTGAACCCCGACGAGCGCATCGCAGCCATAGCCAATATGATCGGTGGCGAAACCCCGAGTAAAGCAGCACTGGAAAACGCACGGGAGTTGGTGCAGATGTAAGCAGGCCTTGAGGCCTTTTGCGCTGGTACTGCATGGCCTGTCTATTTTTAATTAATCATTCCATTTGCCCCTCCAATAATCAATAAAAGAAGGGCTGAAGCCCTTGATATTTTAAGGGGCATTTTTAACCCCCGGCCCTCCGTCGCATTCGCTTTGGCGGGGAACCCTGAAGGCACGGGGCAACTACCTTGGATCTTACAATCGTTGGGATTGCTGAAAGCAATGGCTCTTGCTTTAATTTGGCAGGTACTTGAGATCTCTCCAAAGTAGCCCCGCGCCTTTAGGCCGGGGATTAGCATTTACTACAGAAAAGCAGGCCTTGAGGTCTTTTGCGCTGGTACTGCAAAGCATATTTCTGTTTCATTAATCATTTCTTCTCCTCCACTATCTATACAAGAAGGGCTGAAGCCCTTGATATTTTGAGGGGCAATTTTACCCCCCCGGCCCTCCGTCGCATTCGCTTTGGCGGGGAACCCTGAAGGCACGGGGCAACTACCTTGGTCATACTTTCATTGTGAATGCAAAATTCAAAAGTTCTTAACCTTATTTAATGAGGTACTTCAGAGCCCATTACAGTTGCCCCGCGCCTTTAGGCCGGGGATTGGCATTTACTACAGAAAAGCAGGCCTTGAGGCCTTTTGCGTTGGTACATCAGAGCCAACAAAAGTTGCTCCGCACTTTTGGGGTCCCCACCGTAGCATCGCGAAGGGCCTCCTTCGCAATGCTACGGCGGCCAATGAGGGCCGGGGATTAGCATTTATTACAGAAAAGCAGGCCTTGAGGCCTTTAGCGCCAAATTTTCAAGGGATCCATAAAACAAAACGGGCTGCCCTTTCAGACAACCCGTCGAACCATCCAATCTTAATCGTTAAAGGCGCTTGAACTTTGCCTGGAAGAAGCGCAGATACTTGGGCTCATACACCATCTCCATGCCTTTTATTTTAGCGCGACGCTCATAAACCCTGCCGGCAGATTCTGCGATCACATCCATGTGTGCCTGTGTATACACTCTGCGGGGAATCGTAAACCGGACCAGCTCCAGCTTCGGAAAATAATTCTGTCCATTCGCCTTACGCCCGGCAGATACCACACCCCGTTCCATAGTGCGAACACCGGAGTCCTGGTAGATCTCAGCGGCCAGGGTCTGCGCCGGATATTGATCCTGAGGTATCTGAGGCAGAAATTTCTTGGCATCCACAAAAATGCCGTGGCCACCAATCGGCTGTACGATTGGTACCCCATATTCCATCATTTTCTCCCCGAGATACAATACCTGCCCAACTCTTGCACGAATGTGATCATCCTGTACACTCTCGCCAATACCAATCGCCATCGCTTCCATATCACGGCCTGCCAATCCTCCATAGGTATGCAGCCCTTCATAGACCACTACCATATTACGAGCTTCTTCATAGACGTCCCATTCATTGACTGCCAGAAATCCGCCAATATTGACCAGCGCATCTTTCTTGGCACTCATGGTAGCACCGTCGGTATAACTATTGATCTCCAGGACGATCTCCGCAATGGATTTATCTTTGAATCCGACTTCTTTTTGCTGGATGAAATAGGCATTTTCGGCAACCCGGGTCATATCATGGATGATGCGGATCCCGTGAAGCTTGGTGAATGCACGCAATGCTTTCAGATTGGCCATACTGATCGGTTGTCCTCCAGCCATGTTCACACTCGTAGCAATGCTGACATAAGGAATCTTGGCGGCCCCATGCTTTTTGATCAGGTGGTCCAGCTTATTGAGATCGACATTGCCTTTGAATGGAAATTCATTTTCGGCATCATGGGCTTCATCAATAATAATATCCTCAAAGCGACCACCAGCCAGCTCCTGGTGGAGGCGGGTAGTTGTGAAGTACATATTGCCCGGAATGATATCGCCTTTTTTGATCAGGATCTTCGAAAGGATATTTTCCGCTCCACGACCCTGATGGGTAGGGATGAGATACTTGTAACCATAGGTATCCTGAACTACTTGTTCCAGGTGATAGAAGTTGCGGCTGCCAGCATATGCTTCATCACCCATCATCATTCCTGCCCATTGACGGTCACTCATGGCAGAGGTTCCGCTATCGGTCAGCAGGTCGATATAGACATCTTCCGATTTTAGTAAAAAGGTATTGTAGCCTGCATCTTTCAATGCTTTTTTTCGTTGTGCTGGAGTCGTCATTTTAAGCAACTCCACCATTTTGATCTTATAAGGTTCCGCCCAGCTTCTTTTTATAGTACTCATGATTTATTTGGTTTATGAATTTGATGATTGAATGGGTTCAAGCTTTGCTGTGAAATGCCGCAGCATGGGCGATTCCTCAGTGATCCTTAAACCGCTGATATTTTTCCGATTGGCAAAAACCTCCAGAATAACTTCAGATACATAATCGATATGGCTCTGGGTATATACTCTTCGTGGAATGGCCAGTCGGACTAACTCCAGCGGAGCAGGGATCAGTTTGTGATCCTGGTCGTATTTGCCAAACATGAGTGAGCCGATCTCGCAGCTTCGGATGCCACCATGTTCATACAGCGCCCCAACAAGGGCCTGTCCCGGGTATTGATCCACCGGTATATGCGAAAGAAAGGCCTTAGCATCCAGGTACACAGCATGCCCTCCTGCCGGTTGCATGACGGGTACACCAGCCGCAACAAGCTTGTCGCAGAGATATTCAATACTGCGGATCCGGTATTGCAGGTAATTGAGATCCATCACTTCCCGTAATCCGATTGCAATGGCTTCCAGGTCGCGACCTGCAAGGCCTCCATAAGTTGGGAATCCTTCGGTAATCACCAGCATATTCCGGCACTTGAGGGCGAGGTCCTCATCATGCATGGCCAGGAAGCCTCCGATATTTGCAAAGGCGTCCTTCTTGGCACTCATGGTACAGCCATCCGCATAGGAAAACATTTCCTTGGCTATCGCTTCAATACTGTGATCTGCATATCCTTCTTCCCGTGTTTTAATGAAATAGGCATTCTCTGCAAAACGGCAGGCATCTATAAACATGGGGATCTGATGCGCTTTACAAATGGCTTTCACTGCCTTGATATTGGCCATGCTCACGGGTTGGCCACCACCCGAATTATTGGTTACGGTAATAATTACCATGGCGATATTTTCTGCCCCAATTTTTTGTAGGCTGGATTCCAGTAAACCCGTATCCATATTGCCTTTGAACGGAGCTGGAATACTGGGATACTTGCCTTCCTCACAAATGAGATCGATACCTTCAGCACCGGATGATTCAATATTGGCACGGGTGGTATCAAATAAGGTATTGCTCAGGAAATATTTGCCCGTTCCCCCGGTAATACTCATCAGGATCTTTTCGGCCGCCCGTCCCTGATGGGTTGGAATTACCAAAGGCATACCGGTGATATCCCGGACTACGGATTCGAAATGAAAGAAACTGGGACTACCTGCATAGCTCTCATCGCCCTGCATGATTCCGGCCCATTGACTGGAACTCATGGCACTAGTGCCGCTATCGGTTAGTAAGTCGATGATGACATCCTTCGATCGGATCAGGAATGGATTGTAGCAGGCGGTTTTTAGTATCTGTACCCGATCTTCGCGGGTATTGAAATAAATGGGCTCTACTGATTTTATTTTAAATGGTTCTATGATTGTATGCATGCGTAGCTATGAGCTGGCTATTGCCAGGCTTAGAAAATGAAAATGAATAGATTTGGAAAATGGCAGATTAACTGCTTGTACTCAAGTGGGTTTCCTGATGATGTTTTTCCAGATAGTCATAGATGGTGCAACGCCTGGCGAAACTAGAATGGTCCAATGGGCAAAAAACTGACGGTGCTTAGTTGAAAAGCTATTTTTGGTCAGGAATCTGGTATCTGTATCAGGTATTTGGTATCAAGTAGTATGATTTTGGGAAGAGTCCCATCAATTGCCAATAAACGTTTCCTATCCCCGCTGCGGCGTAGCGTCGCCGCGAGAAATTTCCCGTCCCCGCCCCTCTTTGAGTGAAACCCTGAGGAAGTAGAATTCGGATGTTGAACGTTTTTTTTTCTGGTATCAGGTATCAGGTATCAGGCTTTTGGGAAGACCCTCATCAATGGCCAATAAACTGTCCCAAAACCCGCCGCCTCATAGCGCCACCCCGAGAACCCGATTTGCCCGCTGCTTTTCTCCTCATCGGCTACTCTGCGTGAAAAGTTCCCGTCCCCTTCTCTCTCTGCTCCCCGCTCTCTTTACCGCTTTCCCGATAGAGCGCTTCGCGTATCCTTTGACCCTATGCTTGAAATAAAAAAAAGCCGCCAGCGATTAACTGGCAGCTCCATTTTAGAATTTAGTTTTCCTTAGTAAAGTACAATCTTGGTCCGGGCCTGCATACCTTTCGTGCTGGTTAGGTCCAGGATATAATTTGCAGGCGCCAGCCCTGCTGCATCAATATGAAGGGTGCCGGAAGCTGAAAATGCCTTTTGGCCACTCCAGACAATACGACCACTCTGATCATATATATTGACGCTTACATTCTGACCAATTAGTCCAGCATTGCTGCTGCGAATATCAAAAGCACCTTTAGCCGGATTAGGATATGCAGAGATCACATCTGTTGAATACGGCACCAGGCTCACTCCTGCCGGACTTGGCGGGTAAGTAAACACCGGTGTCTTCCACATGCCACGACCATAAGTACCCGCCCAAAGATCTCCAGTACCATAATTGATATCCAGGTCATCTACATGAACGGCTGGCAAATTGGTATTCCATAATGCCCAATGATTCATTAAGGTGTTTTTGTAGAAAACAGCCACATCAGTACCGATATACAAAGTGCCATTCGAAGTATCATAGGTAATGCAATTTACCGGTACATTAGGAAGGCTGTCATTCCTGGCTGTCCATCCATTTGTAGTATCATATTCTGCCACCTTGTTCGTGCCATAACCGCTATAGGTTACCCAGAAATGCTGCGCATTTTTAGGATCGACGATAATGTCACTCAGGGTTCCAGGAACAGTGGTGTACAAATTAGTCCAGGTTGTACCATTGTCTGTCGTTTGGCGAACCAGATTCCCCCATATCGCATACATCGTTGTAAAGTCACTTGGAGCAAATGCTACTCTTTTGATAAGGGCAGAGCTCAACTTAGGAGAAATGGTTGTCCAATTATCACCATGGTCCGTGCTGAGGTACATTTTGTCATAGCCCGCCAGCATTCTGCTACCATTGCGGGGGTGTAATTTATAAGGAGTGATCCAGTCACCTTGTGGCTGACCCGGGATATTGCTGGAAACCGGCGGGTAGCCACCATTCCGATAAATGGTACCATATTGAGATGCAGTAAAGAAGGTAGTATTGTCCATTGGGTCCATTTCACAATTCATACCATCACCACCCGTAACCTGAGTGGAGCCAGTCATGGATGAATTCACCCGTTTGCTGCCATTATCCTGAGCACCACCCAGGGCGGTAGTAGCATAATTGGCTACTGCGATGCGATAAAATTCTGTGATACCCAGGCCATTCGTTAGATCCATCCACCCAAAGCTATTCGGGGCATTTGCGATCTTATAAATTCCCCCATCATTACATTCAAATAATACAGTCGGACGAAGTGGCTGCCAGGTTAGAAAATGCTTGTCGGCATGAACCACTGTAATGTTCGTAATACTGGACGCCGACCATTGATTTGCAAGCGTCCAGCTAACACCACCATTGGTAGAATACCAGGTATTAATTCCACCAATCACCATTTTATTGGAGTCTAAAGGAGAAATAGCAATCGCCAGATCATAATAACCTTGTCCATCACAGCTGGAAGTTCCCGGATTGGCACTATTAGCCAGATAATTCTGGGCGCAGGAACTTGGGGTAAAGGTCTTTACAAAGGTTTTACCGGTGTCTGAAGAAGTATAAATGCCATCCAAACCATTATTGGAATTGGCAAGAAGGGCTTTAACCATATTTGGGTTTGCCGGCGTCACCGCCAGTGAAATCCTTGAGCCGGTGAGGCTTGTCTGCTTAGACCATGTTGCGCCCCCATCCCCCGACCGATACATATTGGCGGCACCATCGGTCGCATACACAACGACGGTGTCATTCGGACGATAAACAAGGTCGCGAAAAACACCGGAGGCGCGTAAAGTCCAAGTGGTACCACCATTTCGGCTATTATAGATCCCATCTGTAGTAGATATCAGGATGGAGTTGGTATCCAGAGGATTCACCAGGACAGACCCGATACGCTTGGCATTGATCTGTTGATACTGGAATCCGGTAGGATTCCAGGTAAGGCCACCATCTGTTGTTTTAAAAATACCCATGCTGGAGTAATCGGTAGCATCCCGATCGCCGGTCGCCATATAGATTACCTTTGGATTGAGCGGATTATACGCCATATCCGAAACACCAAGTACCGGGAGTTGATCCGTCATGCAGGTCCAACTGGTACCATTGGTAGTAGTAAGCCAGGAACCCCCTCCAGCTGTACAAACCCAAAAAGTATTAGAATCTGTTGGGTGGAAAACAACGCGTTGTATCCGTCCAACCCCATTCCCGTTGGCCGTTGAGGTTAAAGGACCCTGAAATTCCCAATTTGCTGCAGAAGCCGTTGATTTACCTAAACGGGAAGAAACAGCCTGGCGTTGCTTATAGCTGTTCCATTCCTGGAAATTTTTGGCAGGAGAAACCATATAACCATTGGCATCCAGATGTTGTTCCCAATACCAGCGCCAGCGATCAAACTGATAATTATGGCCTTCCTTGACAGGACCAAGTCCCTGCTGGGCAGCTTCTTCTGCTTCTTCTTCATCATTAGAAGCAGGAACCGGATTAGCCTGGTACTCGCGGATCACATCTTCAAGCTTTACCTGGGGTTGATTTTGGAATTTATCCATCCAGGGTTGGGCATTCAGGCCATTCATCACCAGGCATAAAGCACCTGTCAGTAATAGTTTTTGCATTGTAGATTATAAATAAGCTGATTAAATCCTAAGGCATCACGATATCAGGCCGTTTTGTCGGCTTAATGGTAACATACATCCACTTATCACCTATTTTATAATACAGGCTGCTAACTGGTAATTTTTTGACGGCAGCTGGAACTTCTTCCACCTCATCGCTATGACTGTGCGGGCTAACTATAATTCGATCGCCTGCATGTATATCCTGGTATTTTGTATGTTTTTCAACAATCATAAAGTCGTTAGGTCCTAATCCTGGACGTTTTTCTGGTTTGGCAAGGGTCACATCCCTCCAGGTGCTAGCATCCGGGTGCCAGAAAAAGGGGCCGGGAGGCGTAGGACCTTGCCAGACAAGCACAAAACGATAATCGACCCTAGGATGGGTTTCCTGCCGGCCAAAAATGGTTTTTTGCACGGTAGCTTCCACAACCTGAGGCGTCTTTGAGCCTGCTTGGGGTCCTTTTTTTGACTGAGCCGAAAGGACAACAGGTACTAAAAGAAAACAAACCAAGTAAAAATATAATGCACGCATAAGTAAGAATTCAAAGTTAAGACTGAATGCAATGTGGAAAGGTTTGGTGGGGGAGGAATGAGGTTAATGTTATCTAAATACAGGTGAGTTTTTAGGGGATGAAAAACCGTAAGACCCGTCCCTTTGTTTTAATGCATAGACGATTTTTATCGTTATCGTTTAAATCAGGAGTTGATTGGTAATAAAATATAAAGCATCGGCCCTTCGTTGCGGCTCGTTTCAAATGGCAGTAATACTCCTGTGACACACCATTAAAACAGCAGGCATTTTTGTTACCCTGGTTGGGACACTAACCAGAGCGGGGTTTTACCCGATCACTAAGCGGAGTTGAAGGGTAAATTCAATTTGATAATTGGGTGATTTGATGATCACTGTTGTCCGGTTAACATTGGAGACGGTTAATTTTTGTTCATAACGTATTGATAGTCAGATGTTCCATATCGCTATTTGAAAAGTAAGCCCCCAAGGCAAATAGGCTCTTTGTAGTTTTTACTTTAGACCAACAGTAAAAAGTTGTTCTTAGACCCCGTCTAAGAACTGGTGGATTTGCCATTTTCACCAGCCATAGCTGCAAGCGACGGCTGGCCCCCTGATGGCGGAGTAATTCATATGCACTTGAAGCAAAAATCCACTCCCCAATCAGGGCCCGCCGTCGCTAAAAGCTATGGCGGGCTTGCCCGCAGAAGCTGAAAGCGAAGGTGGGCGAGTATTGGAAATCCAGTCGTGACTAGACGGGGTCTAGCCACCTGCGCCCACCATAGCTTCTAGCGACGGTGGGAACCTTTTACTTTTTATCTAATGTACCTATTGTTTAAAGTACCTACCAATTGCAGGTACTTCCGAAAAACAGCTTTATACTTTTGTCTTTTGACCTTCGACTAACAAAAACGTTTCCCTTTTGAAACCGCCGCTTTTCAATTTTACACAAAAAGTTAACCGGACAACAGTGATTTGATGATTTGGTAATTAGAATCGGGATCGGGGACCACCTATCACTGAATGGCCCTGTCGACCCCTAAGGGGAGTTGAAGGGTAATTCCCATTTGATAACTTGGTAATTTGATGATTTGGTAACGGGCAATTCGGCCCCTGCGTGGTGTTGAATGGCACAACTCGCATTCGCATAGGGCTTTGCTGCAAGCTTAAGCCAGCGGGGGAATGAGGGTTCACACCCGGCTTGATTGGTTGGCGGGGGACACCAACGGCGGGGAATGAGGGCTGTTGAGCGTACTTGAAGGTCCTGCCCTGAGCGAAGTCGAAGGTCCTGCCCTGAGCGAAGTCGAAGGTCCTGCCCTGAGCGAAGTCGAAGGTCCTGCCCTGAGCGAAGTCGAAGGGTGATTTACTTCACCAGTTTCATCTCCTTTATCAACCAGCCTGCATTGCCGAATTTTTCAATTACCCAAAGGGTATATCGGATATCCACCGAAATATTCCTGCAAACGGAGGGATCATAATAGAGGTCGCTCATGGTTCCTTCCCAGGGGCGGTCAAAATTGATTCCGATGAGCTCTCCCCGGGCATTTAAAACGGGGGAACCCGAATTGCCTCCGGATGTGTGATTATCCGCCAGGAAGGCTACAGGTACTGTTCGTGCGGAACTTCTGGTATCCCGTACGATCGCTTCCTTATTGCCCAGATCCATTTCGGAGCGAAGTACCGGGGTGGGAATGCTCCATCGTCCATAATCCCCCTTTGCAACAAGGGCTTTGAATTTATCAGAGACCTGGAATTCATCCACAGCCGGTTTTTCCTTTGCAATGATCTCATCAATTATGGTCTGGTAAGAGTAGGGTGCCGGTCCTTCCGGATCCAGTCCTTTCACATGCCCATAAGTTAAACGCAGGGTCCTGTTCGCATCCGCATAAAAGGAGGCGCTGGAATCTTTTTTCATCCGCGCTGCCAGGTATAAACGATTCAGCCGACGCATCCGATAAGCGTAATCCTGCAACACCGGAAGTATTTGCGCATCTCTGAATTTAGCCATCGCCTGGTACAATTGCCAGGCAGGATCCGCTTGTATCGCCAGGGTATCCGCTTCTCCATTAATGAACTGGTTCCATTTGTCCGGATTGGACACCAGGGAACGGCCATAAATATTGGAAGCCCATCGGGAATAATCATCACCAGCCGCTTTCAGACTGAAGGAATAATAGGAAGGTACCTGATCCGGGCAGGCTGTGAAATACATAGGCAGGAGTGCTGTAAATACAGCCTGATCCGTCGAAGCATCATAATTCTTGATGAAATCCGCCCACTTATTTTTAATACCCAACAGTTCGGGATCAGAGCTTTGGTGGGTCTGCAACATTTTTCGGTAAATGTTTAGCAGCTTGTTCAATTCCGCCCCTTGTGCAATAAGCTCAATCCCAAATACCGTCTCATTCATGTATTGCTGTGTCCTGAGTGCATCATTGGCACTGCCGGTAGCCGCCTGCATTTCGGCAACGAGATTATCGGCAAAGGGCATCGTACTGTCCTGGTTCGCCCAGTCCTGAAATCCGGTTTCATAAGCCAGCTTTTTATCGGCCACATGATTTTGTTGTAAGCCACGCTCCTCGCCCTGCCATTTTTTCCAGCCATTGGCAATGTCTGCTCGTTTGGAGGTGTATTTCAGGAAGATATTTCGGTCGGCATTCATGGCTTTTTCCCATACTTCCAGCTTTTTGGTGCGCGCAGCTATGTTAATGGGATCGGTGATGTCCGCGACCTGTTTGAGCTGGCCTGAACTGATATATTCATCAGTGGTTCCCGGAAAGCCATAGACCATTGTAAAATCGCCTTCTTTGTAGCCGGAGGTTTGGATCGGAAAGAAGCGTTTAGGGCTATAAGGTTTATTGTCTTTACTGTAGCCGGCAGGTTTATTATTCTTGTCGGCATAGACCCGGAATACAGAAAAATCACCATTGTGTCTAGGCCACATCCAGTTATCGGTTTCGCCCCCAAAAAAACCGATGCTATTGGGAGGAAAGCCCACCAGACGCACGTCATTATAGGTTTCGGTGAGAATGACCCAATACTGATTGCCTTTATAATAAGGAACGATTTTGGCATCAAGTCCGGAAGTCAGCCGATATCCTTTTTCAAGACCGGCAATGCGGTCAGCGATCATCTTTTCGCGAAGGTTTTCGGTCAGGGTATCATTGATCTCATAAAGGATCTTATCGCTGACATTTTCCATTTTCCGGACGAATGTTACCGTTAGTCCGGGGCAGGGTAGTTCTTCTTTGTTATTCATAGCCCAGAAACCACTGGCGAAATAATCGTGCTCGGCATTTGTGATCTTCTGAACCGGTTCATAGCCACAATGATGATTGGTGAGGATCAGGCCCTGAGCTGAGATGATCTCCCCTGTGCAGCCCCTTCCGAAAATGACTACTGCATTATTCAAACCGGTGCCTTGGGTGTTATACAATTGTTCCACAGGAATTTCCAGACCCTCTGCTTTCATATCTGCGGCTCGGGCAGGAAGGTTGGGCGGAATCCACATCCCTTGCTTGGCAAAAGAATAAATATGTGAGGCCCCAACGATGCATATGCAAAAGGCTGTCTTAAGAAATACGAGTTGTAAAACCCTGTTTTTGGTCATACTGGTAGCAATTTGAAAAATAAAAATAGCCGTTAACTACTGAATTTTTGCAGTAATGGTTATATTAGCCCATTGGAACGCAATTTACTTTTACCGTTTATGAGAAAAAGCCTACTTCTGGTCCTGTTGTTTTTATCAGTTTTGCCGCTTGGATTGAAGGCGCAAAACAGTTTATTCGACCTGGAATCAGATACTGTGTGCATAGGTCAGAAGGTGAATATTCGCCCGCATGCTCAAAATGCAGCGACATATTATTGGGGCTTTTGCTCCGGATATCTGAATAATCCTGCCATCCTCGATGATCTTGGGGCTGGTTTTCAATTCAATCAAGCCTCATCCATCGAGGTCGGCCATGACGGAAATAAATTCTATGGTTTCGTTGTAAACCCGGTAGGAGAGCTGCTGAAACTCGATTTTGGTAATAGCCTGATCAATATACCAACCGTCACGAACCTGGGGGATTTAAATAGTTCAATTACAGCTTCTCCCAATTCGCTATACCTGACGCAGGATGGTGGAAAATGGTACCTGTTCATGTGCGGCGGTGGTGGTGGTAATCCTTCCAGCATATCCCGTATCGATTTCGGTACCAGTCTGAATAATGTTCCTAATGGCGTTAATATGGGTAATCCGGGTGGATTGCTCAATGATCCTAGGGGCATATTTGTGGCCCAACAAGGTAATGTTTACTATGGCTTTGTTGTCAATAACGCAGATAACAAGCTGATCCGTCTGAATTTTGGGAATAATATTTCTAAAACGCCTTCAGAAACGAATGTCGCACCGATTGCAACCGGCGGCTTTGGCCCTCCTCCAGGATTGGGTGGTCCAACAGATATTGCTCCTGTATTTGATCAGGGTTTCTGGTACTTCTTTGTTACGAACACCGGATTTGGAAACAGTACGGTCTTGCGCCTTTATTTTGGGAATACGCTTTCCAATGTACCCGTGCTGACAACAGCCGTTGCGAACTCAACGGGTGGTGGTGGTGGAAATCCTCCCACTCCCAGCAAGTTGAAAGGAGCTTCCGGTATTACTGTTCTTAAAGATTGTGGTAACTGGTATGGGTATATCACAAACAAGACCAATGACTCTTTGCTGAAATACAGCTTTGGTTCCCTGAGCTCCGGCTGGTCCTTTAATAGTGCGTATGTAGCTCCATTCAATGCACCAACGGATCTTTCAAGGATCGTTCGCGACCGGGATTCACTTTATATGTTCGTGGTCAATTCCGGTAGTAATGGATTGACCCGTATTCTCTTCCCGCAATGCCAGAATGCCAGCATCGCTTCATCTACGAGTCCGATTCCACCTTCTCCAAGTTATAACGACCAGGGTACCTATAATATATACCTGGCGATCAATGAAGGAAAGCCAAATGCAGCGGTAGATTGCAAGCAGGTAACGGTTATCCGGATACCGCCAATTAACCTATCGCATGATACGTTGATCTGCCAGGGGGATACGCTGCATGTTATTGCAGGATCCCAGTACGCCCTGAATTATATCTTCAGTCCGAACTACAATATCTCGGATACTCAGGGCATCAATATCAAGGTATATCCAACCATTTCAACTACCTATACCATCCGGATTCCATTCCCGGAAGGATGTGTTGTAGACACAACCTTACGTGTGGATGTGAGCCGTGTGAAAGCGGATGCCGGACCTGATCGTTCTATTGGGGATGGGGCCAGTACCGTCATTGGTGGACCGAATACCTATAAGGGCAATATTTTTACCTACCAGTGGTTCCCGATTCAGTATCTGGATAATCCATTTAGTCTGACACCTACTGCTACTCCAGCCGCAGATATCACCTATTACCTGAAGGTTACCAATACGGATGGTTGTGTATCCATTGATACGGTCAATGTCAAGGTGAGCTGTGGTGGCAATATCAACCTGCCAAATGCCTTTGCACCAGAGAATACACATGGTGCTCCAAGACGTTTTGGGATTCTGAATAAAGAGCTGGTTCAGCTCAATTATTTCCGCATCTTCGACCGTTGGGGTAAGGAAGTATTCTCGACAACTGATGTGACTAAGCAATGGGATGGAACCGTCGGCGGCAACCCAGCTCCATTTGGCGTTTATGTTTGGGAAGCAGATGGATTCTGTTCCACCGGTGAACGGGTATCAAAATCAGGGAATGTAACACTGATCAGATAGCCGGGTATCCAATTTAGGAAGCTTCAGTAACTTTGATTATCGATGTCCCATCAGCGATTCAGACCTGATATGCTTGCGTATATGTTTCATTTTGAATTGCCGAGTTCTCTGACGGAAGAGATCGTGGCAGTCATTCCGGGCCACCGGGAACATATCAACCAGTTGTTTATAAAAGGCAAGCTCCTGAGCTATAGTGTATCCAGCCTGAGGACGGCCATTTGGGCTGTGATCGTGGCCCGTGATGAACAGGAAGCCATGGAGATTGTGGCTGGGTTTCCCTTACACCCCTATTTTGTGGATGTCATGTGCCACCCCTTATTGTTCCACAATACCATGCCGACTGCACTGCCGGATATTTCCTTGAATTAAACCGCTTTTCTGTTGCCGTGGTTGGAGTCCGCACCAACCACCGGGAGGAAGCGATCCTCCAGGCTTGCCAGCATCGCATTTTATCCCGGTAAGAATTTGGACATTTTAATGGCGGTTGGTAAGGACGCCAAACACGGCACGGCTTGTGATGACTCCAACCACGGCGAGGAGGGAGGACGCCAACTACGGCGGAGGGAACACCATATCTTACCAGCAATTGCTGATTAAAGGAGGGTTCCGGTGAGCAGTAAGGCTGCAATGGAGAAGTAAATGATCAGGCCAGTTACATCTACCAAAGTGGCCACAAACGGGGCGGAGGAGGTGGCAGGATCCAGTCGGCATTTTTTAAGAATGATCGGGATCATGGAACCGCTCAACGTGCCCCACATGACAATGCCAATCAGGGAAAAGGAGACGGTCAGCGCTAACAGGAACCAGTGTGGTCCGTAATCATACCAGTGTAATTCCTGCCAGGCAGTGATTCTTAAAAAGCCAATGGATCCCAGAACCATACCGAGGGTAAGGCCAGAAAGGATTTCACGGCGCATAACATACCACCAGTCCTTGATGCTGAGTTCTTTCAGTGCCATAGCACGGATGATGAGTGTAGCAGCCTGAGAGCCGCTATTGCCACCGGAAGAAATGATCAGGGGGACGAAGAGGGCCAATACCACTGCTTTTTCAATTTCTTTGCTGAAATAGCCCATGGCAGAGGCGGTAAGCATTTCACTAAGGAACAGAATGATCAGCCATCCGGCACGCTTACGGATCAGGGTAAAGAAGGGGGTTTCCACATAAGGATAATCCAACGATTCCATACCACCGAATTGTTGCATTTCACGGGTATCCCGCTCTTCGGCGACATCGATCACATCATCGATAGTAACCACGCCCATCATTTTATTTTCTTCATCGACTACCGGAAGCACAACGCGGTCGTATTCCTTGAAGCGTTCGATAGCGTCCTGTTTGGTATCAGTGATTTTGAGGGATACAAAGAATCCATCCATGATTTCACGAATAGTCTGTAGGGGATCGCTAAGCACCAGTCGGCGGACAGGAATATCATCTATAAGGTAGCCATCCTTATCTACCACAAAAAACACATCGGCAGCCTCATTATCTTTCAGATGTTTTCGCAGGTGGAACATGGCGGCTGCCACGGTCATGTCCTCGCGAACGGTCACAAAACTATTGTCTACCAGGGAGGCGACGCTATTCTCCGGGTATTCCAGTAATTCATTGGTCGTGCCCTTGTTTTCTGCATTCAGAAAGGTCAGATAGCCCGGTAGTTCATCTTCTTCAAATTGCGAGAACAGGGTAGTCCGATCATCGGAAGATAGGCTGTTCAGCAAGCTGGAAACTCGTTCCCGTGGGAGGCGGTCAATCAGATCCTTTTGTAAGGAAAATTCAAGATAGGGAAAGACATCCAGTTGATCGGCGCCTAGTGCTGTAAAGACGGGTAGCGCCTCCTCAATATCGAGATCATCCAGCAGTTTTGCCTTATCTGAGGCATGGAATTGCTTAGGCGGTTCCTCGGCAGACCGTATAAATAGGGAACGCATATCGCGTGCCCGGAAGTGATCCCTTAGTTCCCGGAAAGTCATTCTGCGAAGGAGGCTGGTCTTTCATGTTAATTCTTCCGCGAAAGTACGGGAAACCTAATCCCGGCACGAGGTAATTACGTTATTTTTATTGTTCCTTTCAAAACAATCCATCCAGTTTTATGATGATCTCCGCTTTATTGTTATTTAAACTTTTCTTCTTCTTCGCTCCTAAGGACAAGGCGTCCATTCCGAGTTCCATTTATGAGTTCAAGGTGCCTGCATTGAATGGGGAGTTGATTGATTTTTCAAAATTCAAGGGTAAAAAGATTTTGATAGTGAATACGGCATCGAAATGTGGTTATACCCCACAATATGAAGGGCTGGAAAAGTTATATGAGATTCAGAAAAGTCGCCTGGTGATCGTCGGATTTCCAGCTAACAATTTTGGGAAACAGGAGCCGGGAACGAATCAGGAGATTGGTGCATTTTGCAAAAATAATTATGGGGTTAGTTTTCCGATGGCAGAAAAGATTTCAGTCAAGGGAGATGATATGGCTCCGATCTATCATTGGCTAACGGAAAAGGCTTATAATAATTACCAGGATTCTGAGATTGGATGGAATTTTCAGAAATACCTGATTGATGAAGAGGGAAGGCTGATCGCGATTTTTAAATCCGACGTGAAGCCGGAGAGCCAGGAGATATTGAATGCGATTATGAAATAAACTGGTAGCAGAATTTAGAGGGTTCAAATTGTAAGACCTCAGCATACCCGTCATTGCGCGGAGGAGGCTTTGCGACGACAAAGCAATCTCACAACTTCCGGGCAGATGTACATAGGATTCGAAAGCTCTGGACGTAATGGGTGAGATTGCTTTGTCAGTCACTTCATTCCGCTCCGCTGCATTGCGTTTCCCTCCTTACAATGACGAAAGCCTTGAGAGCATTGTATCTTCAAAATAGTTGCCCCGTGCCTTTAGGGTTCCCCGCCATAGCTATTTAGCGAAGGAGAGCCGGGGATTAGAAATGCCCCTAAAAATGTTAAGGGCTTTAGCCCTTTTTATTGATGATGGTGTGCAATTTAAATGATCCATTTAACATGAAACGTTCTGTGCAGTACCTGCGAAAAAGGCCTGAAGGCCTGCTTTTCTGTAGTAACTCCTTCGCTATGCTACGGCGGGGAACCCTAAAGGCACGGGGCAACTGCCCAGAGCTTCCGAATTGTTTGTAGATGCCGAGAGATTGCTTCGTCGTCGCCGAGCCTTCTCCAATGACGGTAACCTTGGAGACTTTAGTTCTACTGGAACTAATGCCTGCAGAATGGTAAGACCGCAGCGTACCCGTCATTGCGCGGAGGAGGGCTTGTTCTCCGATCACGAAGCTTGTTTCAAAAAAAAAAGACCGTCTCGAATCCGAGACGGCCCTATCATTAGTTCAGGATTGTTCAATTACCTGCGGCGACCACCGTAGCCACCGCGACCACCACCATATCCACCGCGACCTTCATAACCACCGCGACGTTCGTAGCCGTAACCACGGCGCTCATATCCACCCCGACGCTCATAACCTTCACGACGGCCATAGCCATATCCTCCACCGTATCCATACCCACCACCATAACCGTAGCCATAAGCGGGAGGGCAATAGGCTGGGGCTGGAGCCGGATAGCCATAATCATAACCATATCCGTAAGCCGGTGCATTCACCACCACTCGTGGGATTGGCGGAACAATTACGGCCCTTACACCTCCTCTGAATCCGTAACCACCACGATAACCCCAGCGATGAGCACTGGCGCTATCAATCATACTTAAACTAATTAGTGCGATCAGAGCACCAACAATCATCATCTTGTTTTTCATGGTATTCGCTTTTTTTGTGAACGATATGAGTACAGTTGCAAGCTTGGTGCCAAAAAATGTTAGATGTGGTATAAGTTTCAAAAAGTTCTGTTAAGGCTCTCTTTTAGGCGGAATAGGGTCATTCCCTGGTGGGGGAGGAGGAGCTGGTACTATAATGACTTTCTTTTGCTTGGGAATATTCGCTTTCAAACTACTTTCCTCCGGTATTGGCACCTCTGTTGCGGTATTCCCGCTGGCCTGCATGGGGTCTGGTACATTACTGACCCTTGCCGCCTGCGTGGTATTTGCATGCTTATGCTTTTTCCCATGACGGGTGCTACGGGCATACCCCGGAATCGCCTGCGCCAGAATCATTAATACCACCAGAACAGTGGAAATAGTATTACGCATATGGGTTTGATTATTTAAGGTTACCGGTCCAGTAAAACCTTACCACCAGAAAACTATTTGTGTGTGTCCAGCTGGATGTGCTCATTATGAGCACTCAGGATATCCATAGCGTGGTCAATTTCCGCTTCTGAACCCTGGGCCACAACGATGTAACGTCCAAGCTGTAAATGCTCATGGTAGAGATCCTCATGATGTTTATTGACATTGGCAATGGCAAGAGCCGAAATGATACCACCGCCAATGATACCTACATCAAGGCCGGCGATAGCGCCAGCAAGGGCACCGGCACCTACCAGTATTCCCAAGCCAGGAATAGCCAGCATACCCACACCGGCAAGAGCACCTAATACAGGTCCGATAACAGCGCCTATGCCAACACCTGTTGCAGCAATGCGCATAGGCTTGCCAAACACTTCATCAGAATCGCGTCCATCACCCTCTTCATTTTCCCCTTCTTCGACAGGATGATGTGCGTCCTTATTATGGGTGATCAGTGATATTTGTTTTTCAGGATATCCGGCTTCTTTCAGTTTCTGAATAGCAGAAAGGGCCTGTGGCTGCTCTGCATAAACACCAATGGTGGCTTTCATGATATTTGGTTGGTTTGTGAAGAAATATTTGCTAAATGTAGTGCATCATCCGACTGTTTGAAGACCAAAATATTTCGGATAGCTTCCCGGACGGAAAGCCAATCCAATACCTTACGTTTTTAAACCCCGCCAATGGCGCAATGCATTAACAGCCAAACAAAATTCCGCCAGACACGGGAACTTGCAATTGATCCTTATCCGGTTCTTCCTGACCCTGGTCAATTCTGGAATGCAGCATCAATGATTGCGGCCTGTTCCATTGCATGCTTTTTACTAAAACCCGTAGCTGTAGCTGCCTGGGCAGGGCGCGAAATGATCCTGGAAAAGTTGATGCTGCAATTCATTTTCAGGAAAACGGCCGCCCCGGCATTCAAAGGCTCTTCCTGTGTCCAGATCCATTCCGCCTTTTCGTATTTGGCTTTTAGTGCTTCCAATTGCGCTGCAGGAATTGGATGGATCTGCTCCAGTCGGACCACGGCAATATCCGGACGATTGTCTGTTTGCTGTTTCTCAGAAAGCTCATAATAGATCTTGCCAGTGCACAGTAATACCCGCTTGACTGCCGCAGCTTCCTTTACAAAAGCATCATCGATCACTTCCTTAAATCCACCCTGTGTAAATTCTTCAATAGGCGAATAAGCACGATTCAGCCTCAAATTCGCCTTGGGAGAAAAATTAATCAGCGGCTTGCGGAAATTCCAGGCGAGTTGGCGGCGGATTCCATGGAAGAAATTCGCGGCGGTGGTAATATTTGTAATGATGATATTCTGTTCGGCACAAAGCTGAAGAAACCGTTCCATACGTGCGGAACTATGCTCCGGCCCCTGGCCTTCATAGCCGTGCGGCAGCAACAGGACCAGCCCGCTCATCTTCTGCCATTTGGTTTCGCCGGAGACCAGATACTGGTCAATTACCGTCTGGCATCCGTTCGCAAAATCCCCAAACTGGGCTTCCCATAAGGTCAATGAGGCTGGATTAGCAATAGAATAGCCATATTCAAAGCCAAGTACGGCAAACTCAGAGAGCAAGGAATTATAGATCCGGAATTGCGCTCCATCCCGGGAGGCTGCATTTACGCGGTTATAAGTGGCATTGGTGACTTCATCATGCAGGATGGCATGGCGGTGTGAAAAGGTTCCTCGTTGCACATCCTGCCCGCTCATGCGCACATTATTTCCTTCACTCACCAGGGAGGCATAGCTCATGAGTTCCGCCGTCGCCCAATCAATTTTTTTCTCTTCTTCGTATAATTTGACCTTCTCATCCAAAAGCTTCTGGATTTTGCGCAAAGGATTAAAACCCTCGGGATAGCGCATCAATGCCCGGAAAACGCGTTCAACCTCTTCTGCAGGAATTGCCGTCGTCGGAGAAGCTTTAAAATCTTCATCGGAGGCGCGAGCCAGCTTCTTCCAGGCTTCCTCAGGGGCCTGTCGAACATAAGGAATCGGATTCTGGTGGATCTCATCCAGACGGTCTTGCAGGTCTTTCCAGAAAACCTCTTCCATTTCCTTAGCTAAGGAAGCATCTACATCTCCACGGGTAATCAGGAGATTATTATAAACTTCCCGGGGATTTGCGTGGGTCTTAATAAGATTATATAATGTTGGCTGGGTGAAGGATGGGTCATCGCCTTCATTATGACCATACCTACGGTAACACACCATATCAATGAAGAAATCCTGGTTGAATTCCTGGCGATATCTAACAGCTAATTGGGCTGCCTTTACTACGGCCTCCGGGTCATCACCATTTACATGGAGAACAGGAGCCTGAACCATAGCAGCAACCGATGTGCAATAGTCTGCAGACCGGGCATCATCGAAATCAGTAGTAAAACCGATCTGGTTATTGATAATAAAGTGAATGGTTCCCCCGGTGCTATACCCATCAAGCAAGCTCATTTGTAATAATTCATAGATCACCCCCTGGCCGGCTATGGCGGCATCGCCATGAATCAGGATGGGCAATACGCGATCATATTCATCGGCATAGAGCGTGTCTGCTTTGGCACGGGCATAACCAGCGACAACCGGATCAACAACTTCGAGGTGGGAAGGATTTGGAGTTAACTGCAGGTTGATCTCTTTGCCATCCGGACTAATATGAGTGGCATGAAACCCGAGATGGTATTTAACATCACCGGAGCCCATGGTGGTATCCAGTGGCATATTGCCTTCGAATTCCGAAAAGATCTGTTCGTAGGTCTTCCCCAGGGTATTGGCAAGAACATTTAGTCGACCGCGATGGGCCATGCCGATCACTACTTCCCGGACATCCGCTGCTGCGGCTTGGTTAATGATGGCATCGAGGGCAGGAATAGTACTTTCCCCACCTTCCAGGGAGAAGCGTTTCTGCCCGATATATTTGGTGTGCAGGAACTTTTCAAAGATGACACCTTCGTTCAGTTTTCCCAGGATGCGCTTTTTCTGATCGAGGCTCAAATCTGTATTTTGCATGGCCTCGAATTCCCTCTGAATCCAGAGACAGCGCTCCTTGTTGGTGATGTAGGCATATTCAATCCCAATATCACCGGCATAGGTCTTTTGAAGAAAACTTAGGATATCTGTTAAGGTGACCCCTGCTTTATCAATAAATGAACCGGCCGTAAAGCGGGTATTCATATCTGCTTCAGATAGTCCGAAATCGGAAAGATCCAAATGCGGTTTACGATCTTTCCGGGGCCGAATTGGGTTGGTAGTGGCTAGTAGATGCGCCCGCTTACGATACGCCCGGATCATCCGGAAGACCCCAAACTCCTTGGCTATCTGATCAGCGTCGGGAATTTTGGTGCCAACCGTGGAACTGCCGCCGTTTTTCCCGGTGGCAAAATCAAAACCTTTAAAGAAGGAAGACCATTCCGGATCAATACCTTCCGGATTTTTAAGATAGTCTGTATAAAGACCTTCAATATATACGGGGTCGGCGTTGGAAACGAACGAGAAATCGGACATGAGCAAATAATGCGTTGAAAAACGATGTAAAGGTAAATAAATGAAAAAGGGGGACCGATTATAGCCCTATTTTTCTCAGCTATAGAAATTAAGCAACCATAAATCCGGTATCCGGCAAGAGGTTATTTCCATCTGCAGCCGTAGTAGCCAGTTCATCGCATCGATTATTGAAGGGATTATCGGCATGTCCTTTCACCCAGACAAAGCGGATCTGGTGTTTAGAGGCCAGTGCGGCATATTCCCGCCATAGATCCGGGTTTTTCTTATCCTTAAAACCCGTTCGTAACCAGTTTCGAAGCCAACCCTTTTCAACAGCATTCACTACATAAGCTGAATCACTATAGATAGTGATGGAAACCCCTTCTTTTTTCAGGGATTTCAGGGCAGCAATAACCGCCATAAGTTCCATCCGATTATTGGTAGTGTACTTGAAGCCACCTGAAAGTTCTTTCTTGACGGAACCCCAGATGAGGATAGCGCCGTAACCACCGGGACCAGGATTTCCCCTGGCCGCACCATCGGTGTATATGATAAGTTGTTGTGCCAATTGCCGGATAATGATAAAGGATGAGGTGAAAGGGAAGTTCACGATGTTTCGCGCCCTACCTTCGCCCCCAAAATTATCCTTTGCAGCCCAGAATAAAAGTTGCCGCCGTTTCGTACCTCAATACCAAGCCCTTATTGTGGGGAATAGAAGGCAGTCCGCTGATGCAGGAAATGGATCTGCTGCTGGATTATCCGGCCAAGCTGGCAGCCCGTCTGCAAAGCGGAGAAATTGACCTGGCACTCCTTCCTGTTGCAGCAATACCTACCATTCCCGGTGCCAGAATCGTCAGCGATTATGGCATTGCGGCTGATGGAAATGTTGCCTCCGTTTGCATTTTCAGTCAGGAACCTTTGGAAGCCTGTACAGAAATCTACCTTGACTATCAAAGCCGCAGTTCTGTCCGGCTTTGCACCCTTTTACTGGAGCAATATTGGAAGATTGACTTAAAACTGATACCGGCACCGGTTGATTATATTGAACAGATACAGGGAAACAGGGCTGGGGTCATAATAGGTGATCGAGCCTTGATCCAGCGCCGTCATTTTAAGTATTGCTATGATCTGGCTACAGCCTGGAAGTCCTGGTCCGGCCTGCCTTTTGTCTTTGCTGCCTGGGTAGCCAATAAAGCGTTGCCAGCAGACTTCCTGGACCGTTTTGAGGTGGCCAATAAGGAAGGCCTGGATCATATTGATGAAATTGTTGCAGCACATCCCTTCCCGGAATATGATCTGCAGACCTATTACCGGGAGAATATCCATTACTTCCTGGATAAGGAAAAACGTAAAGGATTGGACCTGTTCCTGAAATGTATTACGCAGCCATAAAGAGTCCTAATCGGTACATCATAATTCCTATGCTCCCGGTACCTAATTTTATTGGTGAATAATTATGGAATCTCCAGATTTTAATAGCGCTCATAGCCAGGGAAATCCACCATACCCTGCTTCCATTTCATTAGTAGAATGCCCCAGGGATGCCATGCAAGGCTGGAAGCACCATATCCCAACCAGCGATAAGCTGGAATACCTGAATGCCCTATTAAAAGTAGGCTTCGATGTGCTGGACTTTGGTTCTTTTGTTTCAGCAAAGGCCATTCCACAGTTAGCGGATACCAAAGACATTATCCCGCAATTAAATCTGGAGGGTACTTCTACTAAATTATTGGCCATTATTGCCAATACCCGCGGTGCGGAAGAGGCGGTTGCTTATAAACAAATCTCCTTTCTGGGCTTTCCATTTTCAATATCGGAAACGTTCCAGCAAAGGAATACGAATAAGAGTATTGCTGAATCGTTGGTGCAGGTTGAACAGATTCAGGAACTATCTGTAAAGAATAGCAAAGATCTGGTGGTGTATATATCCATGGGGTTCGGAAATCCTTACGGAGATCCCTATGATGCGGATATCGCCATAGAATGGGTGAATAAACTGAGCAAACTCGGTATCCGGACAATAGCCATGAGTGATACAGTGGGGGTGGCGAAACCGGAGACCATTGATTATATATTCCGACAACTCATTCCAGCTTTTCCAGGCGTTCAGATAGGGGCTCATTTTCATGCCTCTGAAACCAATTGGAAAGAGAAGATCCAGACAGCTTATGATGCTGGTTGCAGGCGCTTTGATTCAGCCTTGAAGGGGATCGGCGGCTGTCCTATGGCCGAGGACGAGCTGGTAGGTAATATTGCCACTGAAAATCTTCTATACTGGTGTCACACCCAGGGCATTCAACCAAACCTTCATGAACCTGCCTTTCAGGAGGCTATGAGGATCGCAAACCGCATTTTTCTGTAGGCCCATCATTACACACACCATCACACTCCATACCATGTCCGTCCACAACGAGATTAAAAGAATCACCACTCATACCCTTCAATCGATGAAGAATCAGGGTGAGAAAATATCCATGCTAACTGCGTATGATTTTTCCATGGCGCGCATCCTGGATGATGCAGGCATCGATGTTCTCCTGGTTGGGGATAGTGCCAGTAATGTTATGGCCGGTCATGAAACGACCTTGCCCATTACACTCGACCAGATGATCTATCATGCCCAGAGTGTTGTAAGAGGTGTAGAGCGTTGCCTGATCGTGGTGGATCTTCCATTCGGTTCCTATCAGGGGAATAGTAAGGAAGCCCTGAATTCAGCGATTCGTATCATGAAAGAAGCCGGTGCACATGCGATTAAACTGGAAGGTGGCGAAGAAGTTGTGGATTCCATCAAGCGGATTATTTCAGCGGGCGTTCCGGTTATGGGGCATCTTGGATTGACACCGCAGAGTATTTATAAGTTCGGAACCTATGCTGTGCGCGCGAAGAAGGATGATGAGGCGGCCCAACTAATCCGGAATGCTGAAATATTGCAGGATGCCGGTTGCTTTGCAATTGTTCTGGAAAAGATCCCGGCAGCCCTGGGTACCAAAGTTGCGGAGACCTTAAGCATCCCGGTTATAGGCATTGGTGCTGGTGGAGGTGTAGACGGTCAGGTATTGGTCATGCATGATATGCTGGGTCTGAACAAAGATTTTTCCCCACGTTTTCTTCGTCGGTATGCAAGCCTTTATGAAACTGTTCGGGATGCTACCGCCAATTATATCCGGGATGTGAAGGCAAAGGATTTTCCGAATGATCAGGAGCAATACTAATAAGGGTATGGGCTGGAAATAGCATAAAAATATGGTTAATACACAGGTTTGGAATGAGATCATCCAGGAATTGGCGCCTAAAAATGTGGTTCTGGTGGCCGTTTCCAAAACCAAACCGGCTTCGGATATCCAGGAACTATATGATCTTGGACAACGCGATTTTGGAGAAAATTATGTGCAGGAGTTGCAGGAAAAACAAACAAGCTTGCCGGCAGATATCCGTTGGCATTTTATAGGCCATTTGCAAAGCAATAAAGTTCGCTTGATTGCAGCCTTTGTTCATCTCATTCATGGGGTGGAATCCTTCAAACTCCTTCAGGAAATTAATAAGCAGGCGGAAAAGCATCAGCGTTGTATCGACATCCTTTTGCAAGTGCACATTGCCACTGAAGAGACCAAATTCGGATTGGATGCCAAAGAACTTTTCGAATTGTTGGAATATTACCAGGCTCAGGAATTTGCCCTGAAACATGTGCGCATTCGTGGATTGATGGGTATGTCCACAGCAACTGATGATGCGGTCCAGGTTCGTAAGGAGTTTGCGGGATTACACGCCATCTTCCTGCAATTGAAGCAGGTACAATTCCTGGGCAGGAATTATTTTGATACCTGTTCCATGGGCATGAGTGGCGACTATAAAATTGCGATTGAGGAAGGGAGTACCATGGTTCGGATCGGTAGCCTATTATTCGGTTCGCGCTGATATAGCCAGAGCTTTTTCATCGCGGTGCAATAACCAGAATCCAAAACTTACCAGGGTCCCAATTCCACCGATCAGCCACCATAAAGCGGTGAAGCCGAGTTTATCAGCAAATCGCGCGCCGCTTATGGGTCCTAAAACCTGGGCCAGTGACCATGCAACGGTATACAGTCCTGCATATTGTCCACGGTTTCGTTCCTGAGTCCTGCTTGTCCAATAAGTGTTCATGAAGGGCATCGAAAGCATTTCACCAACAGTTACCAGGATGGTACTGATTGCGGCAACCAATATCCCTGCCGGAAAGAGATTGTATATCATAAAGGAGATCGCACAGATCAGCGATCCGATCGGAATATATTGCAGGGGTGAGTTCCGGCCTTCCAATCGGAAGACGAGCACCATTTCAAAAAGGGCAATGATGATGCCATTCCCAGCCATTGTTCCACCGATAACGGGTTCAGATAAGTGCAGGACCTGGCGAAAATATACTGGCAGGGTGCTGAATAGCTGAAAAAAAACCAGGGCATAAAGAATGACAAGCACAATGAACCAGAGATACCGGATATCCCGATATGCCTCAAATCGGATGACCCCGGAAAGCTTTCTGCGATGGATTCGTTGCCCTTTGGCAGGGGGCAAAAAGAGGAGGAGCAGAATAGCCGCACCAATATTGGTCCATCCATCAATGATAAAAAGCAGATTGTAATTGTGTGCAGCAATAAATCCTCCCAGCGAACCTCCGGAGGCCCAGCCCAGATTGATCGCCAACCGGTTCAATGAATAGGACCGGGTCCGGTTTTCAATGCTACTATACTGGGCAATGGCCATAGCATTCGCCGGACGGAATGAATCATTGATAAGGGCAAGTAAGAACGTGAACAGACAGATAAGCGGGTACGTATGCATATGCCCGAGGATCATAAACAAAATACCACCAAGTCCCAGGGCAACAACCTGCACGGGATAAAACCCAAACAGATCCGCCAGACGACCTCCAATGAGGCCACCGCAAATCGCACCAGCGCCAAAAATTCCAAATACCAGTCCTGCCTGCGAAATGGAATAATGTAGTTTCTGTGTCAGGTAAAGGGTCATGAAGGGTACCACCATGGTTCCGCTCCGGTTGATAAGCATCACCGCAGAAAGCCACCAACTCGCAGGATTGAGTCCTCGATAGGAATTTTGATATAGGGTCAGAATCCGCCGCATCAATTGCGATATTAGTTATTTTAATCGCTTAAGACATTTGATAGCTGCTGAAGCCAATCCAGGAGTGCTTGATAAGCATTTGGTTCCAGGCCGTTCCCAATGCCCTTATTTTGCAGCCTTTCAATTACGAAACATGCTATCCATTTCAGACATACAATTAGCCGGTTTAACTACTCATTATATCGGGAATAATGCTGCCGGAGAAGCGTTGCAGCTTTCTTCTGAGCCTATAGATATCGATAGCTTTGAGCTTCGGCAGGTATTGTTGCAATATTTTCTGACCCCTTTCAAGGAGGCAGCATCCTACAATCTTTGGCACCCTGTGGATCTGAAACTGAATGAGATCATGCATTTTGTTTCATCCATTTTTGATGATCCGGATACCCTACAGTTTCAATCCTGCAATATTGCCCGGCATTTGTATGATATCACTACGCTGCCGCAGATCAAATCAGGAGAATTGCATATTGCCTATTTCACAGGTATTCCGATTAACGGCCGAATGACGGACGCTGTCGGGATCTATAAAACAGAATCCAAAAGCAATTATCTCAAGCTTTCAGAGCTGAAATCGGGGTATCAGTTTCAGACAGAAGAAGGGATTGATCCCCAGAAAATGGACAAGGGTTGTCTCATCTTCAATAGTGAGCGCGAATCCGGTTATGTATTGCATGTGATTGACCGAAGTGCCAAAGGCGGGGAGGCCCAGTTCTGGAAAGATACCTTTCTGAAGGTTCGCGCTGCGGCAGATAATTATCATGCAACCGAGGATTATATCCGGCTCACAAAGGATTTTATTGTTGAGCAGATACCAGCAGAATATGAAGTGGAGCGAGTCCAGCAGATTGATTACCTCAATAAATCAGTAGGTTATTTTAAGAAGAATGAACAGTTCGACAAGGCACAGTTCGAGCAGGAAGTATTCGCCGATCCCGAATTAATTAAGTCCTTTCGAACTTATGAAAAGCAATATCAATCAGACTTTGATATTAACATCGATTCCGGTTTCGATATTTCTGCTGCAGCCGTTAAGAAAAATGCCCGGATGCTGAAAAGTGTATTGAAGCTCGACAAGAATTTCCATGTCTATATTCATGGCAAGCGGGATCTCATTGAGCGGGGTTATGACGCAGCTACGGGAATGAATTATTATAAGATCTTCTTCGAGGAAGAAAATTAGCAGAATTAAGGGACCCTTCTGAGTAATGAAGTTTTGTACTGGGCATAAGAAAAACCGTTTCGGGGGAGGAAACGGTTTTTGGGAGGCAGGGAATAGGTTTTGCAAATCAATGTGATAGGACCGCAAATTTGGTGGGTGAATATTGTCGCAACTTACTGAGAAAATAAAATGATATAGATAAAATACTGAAGAGGTTATTGCTATCAGAAAGAAAATGTTGTGCTTTATTCCATTGACAAAAATCCCTTCTGAATATCTAAATTAGCTGTTGATACACTGATTGATGGCATTAATCGATGAATGCATCCTGGAGGTCGTGCAAAGATGGAAATTGATCGATGAAATGAGCATCGCTACTTCGATTTTCAGCAGAATGGGGTCTTTATGAAGTATACCACAGTTATTGTTGATGATAACATTCTTGAACGGGATGATCTGGAATTGCAATTGCGAAAGATGCATCAATTGGACATTGTAGGTACTTGTTCCAATGGTCTTGAGGCGTATGAATTGTTTACCAAGATGCCGGTTGATATCCTTTTTACGGATATTGATATGCCTTTGCTTTCCGGAACTGCTTTAATAAAAGCACTTCAAAACCCGCCTGTGGTCATTTGCATTACCGCATTTCCACAATACGCTTTGGAAGGTTATGAATTAAATGTCATCGACTTTATATCAAAACCAGTACCCTTTGAACGTCTCTTACAGTCGGTGACAAAAGCCACCGAATATTTGCGCTTAAAAGCCCTCGATATTGCCCGGCAGTCTGCCGCTGTGGAAGACCCCAGGGAAGGATATTTCTTTATCCGGGAAGCCACCTCATTAACCCGCTTGCAATATTCTGAGGTTGCCTATATCGAAAGCAAGGGGGATTTTTCCAAAGTATTCACGCTGCCTGGGAAATCGCATATGACCTTAGTTAGCCTGAAAAGCCTCGAAAACAGCTTGCCAGACCATAGCTTTCTCCGGGTTCATAAGCAATATATCATCAACAGGAATTTCATCACCTCCATCGGTAATGAAGAACTCACCATTGATTATCGGTTTCGTATTCCATTAAGTGCTACTCATCGTCAGGCACTTTTGGATAAGGTGGTCGATAATAAACTGATCAGCCGGAAAAATCTCTGACACGACTTATTCACCTACCCGGAAAACTCAGGATAAAGGTCGATCCTTTACCTGCCGGACTGCTTAGTATTAAGGTCCCATGAAGTAGCGAAGCAAAACTCTTGCACAACAATAAGCCCAATCCTGTTCCTTTTTCTCCGGAAGTACCAGGTGTGCTATCCATGCGTTTTTCTTGGGCATTAAATGCGGCAACAGCTTCTGGGTCGATTCCAATTCCTGAATCGCTTACCCTCAGGGTTACTATCGAACCCGTTTCAGATGCGCTGACCTGAATGCTGCCCGCTCTTGGGGTGTATTTAACGGCATTCTGAACCAGGTTCCGAAGGATCAGACTGATCATTTGCCGGTCGGTGTACACTTGGATCTGTTCAGGTATTTCTTTCAAAAGCTGAATGCCTTTGTTCTCGGCTTCAAATCGCGCAGCTTCCACGATTTCCGTGATTATGACCGTTAAATTAAATGCTTCCATCTGCGGGCTGAAGCCCTGCATTTGGCTCCTGGCCCAATGCAGCAGATTATCCATCATTCCCAGGGTATAATTGAGTTGAAGTTTAAGTTGTCCGGTATAAAGAGTCATTTTTTCCTGCGGAATATCGCCTTCAGTCATTAATCGGGTGAAGGAAAAAAGACTGCTTAATGGGGTACGGATATCATGACTAATGGCGCTGAATATCCGGTCTTTCATAGCATTCAGTTGCTCTAATTCCTGTTTTTGTACCAGGACCTGCCTATTTAGCTTGCGAACCTTGATCTGGTTAAAATACGTGATTCCTGCAGCCAGCAGGAATAGGGCTAATCCTACTGAAAGGAAGATGGTGAGCCTGTTTCGGTATTGTAATTCCTGGTCCTGGCGGGCAATCTGTATGTCCTTTCTTTGGGTTTCAAAGCGGACCGTGGCATCCTGCAATTGCTGCGCGCTTTCTTCGTTAAAGATGGTATCCTTCAGGGTTCCCAATCTTTTTAATACCTGAAAACCGCTCGCATAATTCCCTTTTTGTTCATAAAGTTTCACCAGTAAAGTCAGGATATCTTCCTGCACATAACTCTTATTTTCCTTCAGACTATCCGAAGAAGCTAAAGCCTCTAAAGCATTATGTTCGCTCATATCCAGATCACCAGCTTCATAATACAGGTTCGCCATATTATCCTTTACAACTACTGACAGGAAGAAATCTGACCTTTTTTTTGCCAATAAAAGGCATTCACGATAGATCTTAAGGGCATTGGTATAATCCTTTTTTTTCTTAAACTGAACCGCCATATTCACCAACGCATTTATTTCATTATCCACCTGGTGATATTTTCGGGCTAATTCCACGGCGATTCTAAATCGTTTTATGGAAGAATCGATTTCCAATTCTTCGGAAAAGCGGATTCCCATCTCTGAATTCATTTCAGAAAGAAAGGAATCCATCCGTTTGATTCGAACAAGGCTGTCCGCCAATTTTAAGAATGAAATGGATTTGGGGAGTTCATGATTTCGTAAATAAATGATTGAAATGGATTTCAGTGCATTATACTGCATGGAATCACTTCCGCTTTTTCTTGCCACATTCAATTCTTCCAGGAAGGCATTTAATGATTCAGGATAGTCGGCACTTAATAAATAATTGTCGCCCAGGCTATTTAAAGCCAAGAGTTGCAAGCGGGTATAGCCCAGTTTTTTCGCTTCAGAAACAATGTCCTGTTTAAGTTTGATGGCCTTTGATGTTTGTATATGATTCAGATGCTTTGCATAGAGCAATAGCGTACTCAGGCGCAAAGAATCATCCTTTATCATTTGTATGGAGCACTCTGCACTGTCGCTCAGTTTTTGCTGCACTTCCTGTGCCATCAATCCGGTAAGAGGGAGCTGTAATAGCAGGAAAACAATACAGCTTCGTAAATTTTTCATGTAGTCAATGATCCTTTTGTATCGTGCCGAATCTATTGTTGTGAAAATAAGCTTGCGCATGGCAATCAATCCAAATTCTGATGGCTGGATACATCAACAGATTCAAGATAATTATTTGTCGGATAGTATTTCAATTGTACCAATTCATTAAGGCACTTTGTTTAATCCTAATCAAAAAAGAGTCCTTTATCCTTAACATTAGGTGGTTCGGACATTCTTAATCTCTGGATCATACGGATTCGTTATTTTGCTAACAAATCAACATACTATGATCGTACAATCCTTACTGGGTGAATTCATGCATGAAGCAGAGAATACCCGCAAACTATTACAGGCAATTCCGGACAGCGCTTTGGACTATCGGCCGTCCGAAAAAAACTGGACTGTTGGCCAATTGGCTTCCCATATTGCGGAAGTCTATAACTGGTTTCCTGAAACATTCGAAAAAGATGTTATGGACATGGCCGACTATAAGTATGATAAGGGTGATATTTCAAAAGCGTCCAATATCGTAGAAAAGTTTGAAGCCAATGTACAGCGTGCTAAAGAAACGCTTGAAGCTGCTAAGGATGAAGATATGATGACACCCTGGAAAATGACCATGGGGGATCAGGAAATCTTTCCGGCAATGCCACGTATCCAGGTAGTTCGCGGATTTTTATTCAATCACCTCTATCACCATCGTGGAGAAATGATTTCCCATCTGCGGGCTACTGGAAATAAAGTTCCAGGATTGTACGGGCCAACTGCAGATGATCGCCCTTAGTTAGAACGCTGCACCAATTCGTAAATAACCGTTGTTTTCATGACAACGGTTTTTTTATGCTCAATTCACAAACGTTAATGGACGACACTTAACTTGATGCGCTCCCTGCTCTGACCCGAACTCAGGCTCAGGAAATACATTCCGCTTGGCCACTGCAGGGTATTTAAGGGTATTTGATTCGAACCGGCCTCATACCATGTGGAAGGTATCTGATAAATGACATGACCGGTAATGTCATTTATGACAATGGAAACCGGCATCCGGGATGGCAACTGGAATTTGATGAGTGACTGCTGGTCCGAGGGATTTGGAATGGTATATAGGGCGAAATTGTTTTTGGCCATAGGATTTACTCCTAAGGCGGAAATCCCGATTGTGGCGCTATTAAGAATACTACTGTCCCTATCACGGATCAGCAATACAACCGCCTTTAGTTTTGCAAAATTGGAAGTCAGGGGATAGGTGCTTTTCAGATTGCAGGAATAGGTGCCTCCTGCCACCATACTTGTGGGTAGGCATCCTATGCCCCCTTCGGGTCCAGGACTGATGGACCTGGCTACATAGTCATAAGTCATTAGTGAAGCAGGAACCGGGTCTGGTTGCAATTCAAATCCGCCCATGACCCCCTGACTCGGATAAGCATACGCATTATTTTGTGCATAGGCTGTGCTGGTACCCTTCACTCCATCTTCTGTAATCACCAGGGCTAAACGGAAGTTTCCGCTTAGATCAACTGCAGGAAGAATATTGGCATCCACTGAAATCTGGCCTGCATAACCCTTGGCGCTAAGCTGGAGATCAGCGTATCCGAAATTGTTTTTCTGATTTTCATACTGCGAAAAAAACCTTTCGGGATAGATATACTCCCTGCGATCGAAAAAGAAATAGGTAATGAATTTCTGGTAGGCACCGTACAGGTAGTCAGCATAGGGTTTGTTATCCATTACATCTCCGGAATGTATGCTGATCCGTGTGGGAGGATTATCACTGGCATCCAATGCATGCATATATACATAGCCTCTTGGTCCATAAATATTCCAGGTTCCTGTTCCTTCTTCAATAGCCAGTTTTTTATTGGGCAAAAATTTCGCCCCGTGAATTACTAATGGCAGGGTGTCATTGCTATGTACTGTATCACCACTTAATGCAGCCCACACTTTCAAATTATGGCTTCCAATAGTTCCCAGGCTATAAGGAATACTATGAAGGAAATAAGCCGTATCAAAGGATGAGATATTAAGGCCGGTAATGGTCGCATTCTGGATATTTCCATTGGCTTCCCGGTAAGCGATATCAATGGATTGTATGGGCTGCAAACCATAATTCATAATGGTGCCAGAGATGCCGACAGAAGAGGGTACTGTAAAATAGGTTTGCAAACTATCATGTGGTTCAAGCTTAACCAGGGCAGCATCATTTTGGGCAGGGACAAAAATTTTGAGATTATCAATCATCCAGCCATTCATATACTGGGCGCTGTCCGTATACCGGAATCCCAGGCGAATGGTAGTGTTCGCATAGGCACTGAGATCGATATAATTGGTGTTCATTTTGTCGCCCAGTTTCACGGGTGTGGGCGATTTTAATACCGTCCAGGTAAGTCCATTGTCAGTGGTTATTTCAACGGTAGCACATTCGGTTTTACCACCGGCTTGTTGTTGAAGGAAATAGGAATCGTATTTGAACCAGGCATTACTTGGTAAGGAAACTGGCGGCGCCATCAACAATACATTGGTTTCATGATGGCGGATTTGCCCACAGAGCGTCCCCTGATAAATATCATAGCTGGAAACTCCGGCAACTTTGGTATCATTTCCTGTGTAGGGAAAACAAACGGTTCCAATGAGATAAACTAAGTCGCAGGTCCAGGGTACACTCGTACCAATGGCTTGCCATTGCCCAAAAAAGTTCTGCTGAGCGAAATAGGTAAAATCTTCAGCCCAAACCGTGTGCTGGGCCTGGCATTTTTGATAGCCAAAAAATCCAAAAACAAAAAAGAAAAGTAGGGTGGTAAAAGCTTTTCTCATAGAAGGAATTTATGTTAAGTTACGTAAAGTGCGAGAATAGTAGAAAGTAGAAAGTAGAAAGCTGTTTTTTGTAGTATCAGGTAGTGGGTATCAGGTATCAGGTTGTTGGGAGGAGCGTTCAAGGCCCTCCTTTGCCGACAGGCTATGGCGGGGAACCCAAAAGGCCTCCACTTATCTGTAGTACCTGGTATCCCCGGCCATCCTTCGCCAAGGCTTTGGCAGGTCTTCCTTCGCTATGCTACGGCGGGTGAGCAAGCCTAAAGGCACAGGGCAACTTGGGGGAACCCACCGCGAGAACTTCCCTTCGCACGCTGCAACTCTGTGTGAAACCACCCCGATTCCGCCGCTTCTTTGCGCCGCCGCGTGAAACAATTTAAGCGTTAGTGGACGACACTTAACTTGATGCGCTCCCTTTTCTGACCCGAACTCAGGCTCAGGAAATACATTCCGCTTGGCCACTGCAGGGTATTTAAGGGTATTTGATTCGAACCGGCCTCATACCATGTGGAAGGTATCTGATAAATGACATGACCGGTAATGTCATTTATGACAATAGAAACCGGCATCCGGGATGGCAACTGGAATTTGATGAGTGACTGCTGGTCCGAGGGATTTGGAATGGTATATAGGGCGAAATTGTTTTTGGCCATAGTATTTACTCCTAAGGCGGAAATCCCGATTGTGGCGCTATTAAGAATACTACTGTCCCTATCACGGATCAGCAATACAACCGCCTTTAGTTTTGCAAAATTGGAAGTCAGGGGATAGGTGCTTTTCAGATTGCAGGAATAGGTGCCTCCTGCCACCATACTTGTGGGTAGGCATCCTATGCCCCCTTCGGGTCCAGGACTGATGGACCTGGCTACATAGTCATAAGTCATTAGTGAAGCAGGAACCGGGTCTGGTTGCAATTCAAATCCCCCCATGACCCCCTGATTCGGATAAGCATAGGCATTCTTTTGTGCATAATCCGTAGTACTTCCCTTGACCCCATCTTCCGTTATCACCAGAGCTAAGCGGAAGTTTCCGTTTAGATCAACCGCAGGAAGAATATTGGCATCCATTGAAATCTGGCCTGAGTAACCCTTGGCGCTAAGCTGAATATCAGCGAATCCGAAATTGTTTTTCTGATTTTCATACTTCGAAAAAAATACTTCCGGATAGATGTATTCCCTGCGATCGAAAAAGAAATAGGGAATTAATTGTTGGTAAGCACCATACAGGTAGTCGGAATAGGGTTTGTTATCCATTATATCACTGGAATGAATGCTGATCCGTGTGGGAGGATTATCACTGGCATCCAGCGCATGCAGATACACGGAGCCTCTTGGTCCATAAAGGTTCCAGGTACCTGTTCCTTCCTCAATAGCCAGTTTTTTATTGGGCAAAAATTTCGCCCCGTGAATTACTAATGGCAGGGTGTCATTGCTATGAACTGTATCACCACTTAATGCAGCCCACACTTTCAGATTATGGCTTCCCATAGTTCCCAATGAATAGGGAACGTTATGCAGGAAATGTGCGGTATCAAAGGGATTGATATTAAGTCCTGTGACCGTTGTATTCTGGATATTTCCATTGGCTTCCCGGTAAGCAATATCAAGTGATGTTATGGGCTGGAGGCCAACATTCATTATGGTGCCAGAAATCCCGATTGAGGATGGTACTGTAAAATAGGTTTGCAAACTATCATGTGGTTCAAGCTTAACCAGGGCAGCATCATTTTGGGCAGGGACAAAAATTTTGAGATTATCAATCATCCAGCCATTCATATACTGGGCACTGTCTGTATACCGGAAACCCAGGCGAATGGTAGTGTTCGCATAGGCACTGAGATCGATATAATTGGTGTTCATTTTTTCGCCCAATTTCACAGGAGTGGGCGATTTTAATGCGGTCCAGGTAAGTCCGTTATCGGTAGTTATTTCAACCGTTGCACATTCGGTTTTGCCACCAGCTTGCTGTTGCAGAAAATAGGAATCGTACTTGAACCAGGCATTGCTCGGAAGTGAAACCGGTGGCGCCATCAGCAACACATTGGTTTCATGATGATGACTTTGTCCACAGAGTAAACCCTGAATAACATCATAACTGGAAACTCCGGCAACTTTGGTATCATTTGCTGTGTAGGGAAAACAAATGGTTCCAATGAGATAAACGTAATCGCAGGTCCAGGGAACACTTGTGCCTATGGCTTGCCATTGCCCAAAAAAGTTCTGCTGTGCGAAATAGGTAAAATCTTCAGCCCAAACGGTGTGCTGGGCCTGGCATTTTTGATAGCCAAAAAATCCAAAAACAAAAAAGAAAAGTAGGGTGGTAAAAGCTTTTCTCATAGAAGGAATTTATGTTAAGTTACATAAAATGGGAGAATAGGAGAATAGTAGAAAGTAGATAGTAGAAGGTCGTCCATAGAAGAAGGTTGTCCACAGCGATTGGTCACAGCAAAGTACACAGTGACTTTTGTCCTTTCAGAAGGAATCTGTCGTTGAATAATCAGATCGTGTGTGCGGCGCAGCGGTTTACTGAAAATCCCCAAGAACAGATCCGTTCAGGATGACAAAGTTTGGGTCGACGGAATGTTTAATAAGGATCGGGAAATAAGGATTGGGAACAAAAGAATGGTTTCCGTTCCCCCATTTTCAAATTTTCAAATCAATCCCCCCCTGCTTTTCTCCTCCTCTGCTTCTTTGCGAGAAAGCTCCCGCTCTCCCTTTGCGTATGCTTCGCCCCTCGCATGTAACCTTTGCGTGAAACTAGAAGTACCCAAAATACGCCCGCGAATGCGTAGAATACTCAATATTGATCTCATCCCCGGCATCCAATCGTTCATAGTCCTGCTGACTCACCTCTATACTCAGCTTAACCGGTGAATTCAGGTAAAAGAAACAGGTATTCGTCTGTGCCATAAACCGCTTGCGGGTGATGATACTCCGTTCAATGGTCTTGGTTCCTCTCGACAAATCCAGATAGATCTTGTACAAATTACTCCGGTAGGCCATCCAGGCACCACCTAAGGTGAGAAACAAGAGCACGCCAACTCCTGTGAAATAGCTCCCATACGAGAATGGGTTTTCCAAACCAGCAATGGCCGTACCCCAGGCCATAGCAAAAGGTAAAATAAAACAGATCAATAACAAGATCCGGATTGTCCGATAAAACTGCCTGCGGTCGCGTACTTCCTTTCTTTTGAGAAAGGCTAATTCATCTTCCTGCATCGGCTCCAGATAACGGACAACAGCGATACTCACATTTCAGGTTTGTTGAGTTGATAGATGCGCCGATACTTCTCCTTCGAATAATTCATAAAGGCACTGATACCAGGTTCCTGACCGGTTATCCTGCGGCATAACTCCGCAGAGCGATATTTTCTGCCGTATTGATGAATTTCTTTTCGGAGCCATGCGAGCAATGGCTTGAAATTTCCACCGCCAATTTGGACTGGCAGCTCCGGAATCGCTATCCGGGCCGCATCCAGAAACTGTGCTGCATAAAAAGATCCCAGCGAATAGGTCGGGAAATAACCAAAAGATCCATGACTCCAGTGTACATCCTGGAGTATACCCTGCACCGCATCCGGATGGGTGATGCCCAGATATTTTTGATACAAGGAATTCCAAACTTCTGGCAAATCCTTGACTGCAATCGAATTTTCCATTAACCCCTTTTCAATTTCATAACGGATCATCACATGAAAATGGTACGTGAGTTCATCGGCCTCTGTGCGAATCAGACTCGATTCCACACGATTCATACCGGCATAATATGAGTCCAGACTGGTAGCCTTCAATTGTTCCGGGAACCTGGCCTGAAGAATGGGGTAGAAATGCGACCAGAAATCATAGCTTCGGCCAATCCCATTTTCCCATAAACGACTCTGGCTTTCATGGATCGATAAAGAAGCGGCCATGCCCAATGGCATTCCATATTGATCTTCCGGCAAGCCTTGTTCGTACAATGCATGACCTCCTTCATGGATCGAACTCCACAAAAGGGAAGCCAGGTTCTGTTCAGAAACGCGCGTGGTGATCCGTACGTCCGTTGGGCCAAATGAAGTTGTAAAAGGATGCTCGGAATAATCCTGTCGACCCGCTTCAAAATCATAGCCCATTGCTTTCAGGACCTCTAAAGAAAAATCCCATTGATCCTGCTTGGGGAAATGCTGACTGAAAAACTGATCATCAGGCGCAGGTTTGGATGCGATAGCTGCCAGAAGGGGTGGTAGTTCCATCCGCAATTCATCAAATATTCCATCCAGCATTTTTACAGTTGCCCCCTTCTCATAATCATCAAGAAGGGCATCATAAGGGTGCTCTTCATATCCATACAGTTTCGCCTGTTGCTTTTTAAGGTCCACCATACGCGCGAGTGCCGGAGCAAAAATCTGGTAGTCATTTTGTTTCCGGGCTTGCATCCAGGCTTCCATGGCGGCACTGCTGGCTTGCGTAAGCGCTTCTACAAATGATGCCGGTAAGCAGGCCGCTTTATCATAATCTTCCTGACTCAGTCGGACATTGGCTGCTTCATCCTCCGATAATGGTCCTTTAAGACTTTTTAGTAGTTGGCAATAGGTATCACTGGTCAGTAAGGTATGTGCCTGACTAGCCAGTGTGGACAATTGCCGGCCCCGCACCGCGTAGGCTTTGGGAGGCATGTATGTTTCCTGGTCCCAGCCAAGCACAGCAGCTGCATTATTCAGATCAGCGGCTTTCTGGGTAATTTCCTGATATTGGGTGTACAACTTGTTTTATTTAGAATTTTTATCGCAGACTTATTCCTCACCGGCCTCCAGGCGATCCACGCTCATGACACCATCCAGGTCACTGAGTCGTTGACAAAGCTCATCCAACTCCCGCCGATCATGAACAAAGACCTTGATATTCCCTTCGAAAATACCATCCTTGGAATCAATGGATAAGGACCGCATATTCATGCTGAGCTCACCGGAAATGATATTCGTCATTTTCTGAACCACGCCCACATCATCCAGTCCCGTGATCCGAACCCCACTGAGGAAGGAAATTTCCTTATTAACGGCCCATTTGGTCTTCACGATCCGATGGCCATAATTCGCTAACATTTGCGCCGCATTCGGACAATCGGTACGATGGATCTTTAAACCTTCACCTGAAGTGACAAATCCAAAAACATCGTCACCAGGAATGGGCTGACAACACTGTGCCAACTTGTATAAAATCTTGTCGGAACTTTCTCCAAAAATGATCAGTTCAGCACCCTTAGCGGGTTTGCTAGCTGACTTACTTTCTTCCTCCGTAGATTTCGGTTCCAGTTTTTGTTCCTTTTCTCGTGGAATCAACTTATCACCATGGACGGTGAAAACCTCCTTAAGCTCCTTTACATCGATCGCACCAACTGCAATGGCATAATACAGATCCAGCATGGATGCCTTCTTGTAATGCACGCAAAGCTCATTGATATTTACAGGAGTCAGGGATACACCCATATGGGATACTTTCCGTTGCAAAACGGCCTTGCCTTCCTCCGCAATCTCCCGCTTCTCCTCTTTCAGGTAATATTTGATCCGTCCCTTGGCTTTGCCTGTAGTAACAAAACTTAACCAGTCCTCGCTCGGCTTCTGCTTGGCAGAGGTAATGATCTCTACCTGATCCCCGCTTTTAAGAATGTAACTTAGGGGAACCAACCGGTGATTGACTTTGGCGCCAATACAACGGGCGCCTAGTGCAGAGTGGACATCGAAGGCAAAATCGAGGGCTGTGGCACCTTTCGGCAAAACACGCATCTCGCCTTTCGGGGTATAGATATAGATCTCCTCTGTAAATAGATCGAGCTTGAAATCCTGAAGAAAATCGAGGGTATCGGTGTCGGGGTTGGTCAATATTTCCCGCAGATGTTTCAGGAAGTGGTCGAGTTTGCTTTCCTGGGCATTCGCATTATTAGTGGTGCCTTCCTTGTATTTCCAGTGTGCTGCCAGGCCTTTTTCTGCGATATCATTCATCCGTTTGGATCGGATCTGCACTTCAACCCAGCGTCCAAGGGGCCCCATGACTGTGGTGTGCAGGGCCTCATAGCCATTGCCTTTGGGAACGCTGATCCAGTCGCGAAGTCGCTCGGTACTTGGCCGGTAGAAATTGGTAATGATCGAATACACCTTCCAGCAATCGGCTTTCTCACGTTCGGTTGGTGAATTCAGAATGATGCGGATCGCAAAGATGTCATAGACCTCTTCGAAGGCTACATGTTTGGTGCGCATCTTATTCCAGATGGAATGGATGGCTTTGGGCCTGCCAAATATTTCGAAATTGAATCCGGTGCGTTCCAGTTCCTCCTTAAGTGGCCGGATGAATTCATTGATATACTTGGTCCTATCGCGTTTAGTTTCTTTCAGGCCTTTGGAGATATCAATAAAGACCTCAGGTTGGGTGTATTTGAGAGCAAGGTCTTCTAGTTCGCTTTTGATCTCATAGAGACCCAGGCGGTGGGCCAGGGGAGAGTAGATATAAGTTGTTTCCGAGGAGATTTTCAGTTGTTTTTCACGGCTCATGCTATCCATGGTCCGCATATTATGGAGCCGGTCAGCGAGCTTGATGAGGATCACACGGGGATCATCCGCCAGGGTAAGCAGGATCTTCCGGAAATTTTCGGCCTGTATGGTTGTTTCGGCCTTAAGATCCACCACATTACTGATCTTAGTGAGCCCGTCAATAATCTTGGCATATTGTTCTCCAAATTCCCGTGAAATATCTTCCAGGGTCATTTCGGTATCTTCAACCACATCGTGCAGGAGGGCACAAATGGTAGAGGTCACTCCAAGTCCAATCTCTTCGACGACAATACGTGCTACTGCAAGTGGATGCAGTATATAGGGTTCGCCGCTTTTACGACGGGTATCTTTATGGGCATCGGCGGCAATTTCAAAGGCCCTGCGAAGCATATCCCGGTCGCCTTTTTTGATCCGCTGTTTAAGCGCTCTTAATAAAGCTCTGTATTCGCGGAGAATGGTCCTTTTTTCCCGTTCGTCCCGCTCCTGTATTTGTTCGGTAGCAATCTGCATAAATTCTCACTCCTGTCTGAATATGTAATATAGTTCATGCAGCTTAAAGTAATTGTGAAGCAAGTGTTGAGAAAATCGATGGGACTGGGGTAGGGGCAAAAAAAAGCCATCTCAGGGAGACAGCTTCAGGTTAAAGGGGCTAGTGAATCATCAATTTTCCTGGCTAAAGGAATCCGCTAACAGGTATTTGTAAAACGTCGGTTTTAAAGAGCATCCTACTGATGTATATCAAATGTAACAGCCCCTTTTTTAAACTTTTGGATGACTTCATAAGTGTGTCGATTTCGAGGATAAGTGTGTCAATTTGCGCTGGAATGAAGGTTTCATGACAATTAAAACCTTTGTTTTTGGGGGAACAATACCATGTTGCTATGGTTATTAATCAATCAATTGACCCTGGATAATTGGCGAGCTTTAGGAGGGTTTCACGCAAAGTGCGCAATAGGAGATCTGGGAAGAGAGCGGAGAGGGGGGGGCAGGGAGCAGGAGCTTTCTCGCAGAGAAGCAGAGGTGGGGAGAAGCAGGGGGGAAGGGCAGTCCTCGGCACAAAGACGCGGCGGGTTCACACATGGTGCACCTGTGCCTTTAGGCCTACTGTGTACCCACATCTATGAAAGCCTTATTCTAATGCAAAGAATGGCCAAAATCCAGGTACATTAGATAACTCGCTGGCCTTAAGGGTTCCCCGCCATAGCCTGTCGGCGAAGGAGGGCCTTGAACGTCCCTCCCAACAGGCTGATACCAGTTACCTGATACCATAAAAAAGCCATCTACTTTTGACTTCCCCTCCCTAATAATGCCCCCGATAGAAATCCAGGTAAGACCCTGTAACACCGTCCGCCGCTAATTTCCGGTAATTCCGGGCCGAGATAATGAGGGTCTGGAATTCATCGGGTTGATACTCCCGCACCAGCGTTTTTGCGGCTTTAAACATGGCCATATAACTTTTAGCCGCCGCTGCCGATTTAAAGCTTCTGACAATGATCATCACCTTCCCTGCAGAAATGGGAACAATGTCGGTCTCCAAACCGTCCCCACTCGAGGTAAACTTATTGAGATCATTGATCCCGGCTTTTACACCCATCACCCTGGTTTCCATCTTATTCGCCAGGAAGATGAAATAATGAGGCTCCTGAGGTTTGTATGTATAGGTTGTTGGTACCGGCCCAGTCGTATCAACCGGTATATTCGGCTTGGTATTTAGATTCTGGGTAGTACTACTTCCCATCGGATCAGCAACTTGCGCCGGATTTGTTACAGCAAGATTCGATGAATCCGGAATCGCTGCCTTCAGTGTATCGGCCTTGCGCTTGGTGGAAACAAAGCTTAATACCTCCTGTGCCCATGGAACCAGGGTATCACCCGGATGTGAACTGATAAAGGTATTCAGGATGGTATCCGCCTGTTTGTATTGCGCGGATCCGGCAAAGGCCATAGCCTCAATGATCCGGAACCGATTCGTATAATTTTCGTCAGAAGGGTATTGCCGACGGGAATTCCGTGCCCGGCTCAGAACCTCACCATATTGCCGGTCCTGCAAGAGCCTGTAGGTATTTTCATAATACGCACTGATTGTGATCGGTGCCCCGCCCTGATCTTCTGTAACGGCTGCCGTCGGTGCTACCATCTCGGCATACTGGGAATTGGAATAATCCGTCCGCAATTTGTTGCTATACATCTGGGCATCCTTCAGATTGTTCCTTCGAAGGGCGATCAGGTAGCGCAGATAGGTGGCTTCTGCTGCATATGGATTTCCCGGCCAGCGATTCTCCAATGTATCCAGCATAGCTGAGGAGCGGGTATAATCCTCAAATTGCCGGAGATAGGCCGTACTCATATCCAGGTAAGCCCTTTGCAACCTGCTGGTGGCAGTACCCCGGGCCTCATCCGTAGTCGGAATAAAGCGCATCAATGCCTCCTCCGTGGGCAATCCATTTTCGCCAAGTCCACTAACTGCGCCACCTTCAGTATCTGAGCCCGTCCCGGAACCTGATGTTGCGACAGATGAAGATCCTGAATTCGACAAGGCGGCACTGCGACGCCAGTTATCAACTGCCGGGCGGTTCCCCCATTTTCGTTTAAATTCAGTAATTCCTTCCTGAACCAGGGTCGGGCTCGAAAAATACCAGGTCATGGTATTTGGATCAGCGGAAGGATCAGCCGCTGCAGCAGCTCCAGGACCAGGGCTATTTTCGGCACGGAAAGCACTATCCGCCATCTTCTTTTCAAGACTCCGGATATACGAACGGACAACAGCCCTTTGGGCCTTTTCACTCAGACTTCCCAAGGCTAACAAGCTATCCTGCACATGGATCACATTCGCAGGAATGGCGATTTTATCTACCTGGGCTGCCCTTTTTGAGGCAATGGCAACACCACTATCATCCGGAGCATACTGACTCAAGTGTTTCACACTGTCAAAAGCCATTTTAGCCAGTGCATACTCGGCGGTACTGAAATAGATATTACCTAAGGCAGCAAACGATACTGCTTTCTGCTTCTTGGTACTTTTCGGGGCAGCGATACCCTGTTTCAGGTATGAAATCGCCTCCTCATTATTTCCACTATTAGCAGATAAGCGACCTAAAACATAATACACCTGCTCATAGTAGGTTCGGAATTTACCATCATTGAGCATGCTTTTCAGGGAGGCAATCGCATTTTTCTGAACCCCTCCACTAAGCATTAAGGCATAAGCCCTGTTACGACGTGCATAGAAGTCCATGTCGATTTTAGGATTAAGATCCGATACCAGGGCATACTTTTCAGCAGCAGTTGTATAATCCCCGGCGGCCTGAAGGATCTGTCCATCCAGGAAAGCAGCCCGGCGACGCATGTAAACAGGGATAGACTTGTCCGCAGAAACTACCGCCAATTGAATCGCTGCTTCTTTATCATTCTTGAGTTTCAAGGCCAGATAGGCTTTTTCCAGTGCCAGTTGCCCCTGCAAACCCTCCGGAAATTTAGGATCAGCTCCCAGGAGGTCGATCAGCGATTCTGATTGGCTATAACGGCCATAGGTAGTATTCGTCCGCGTCAGCCATAAGAGGGCATCATTATTGGCCGGGTAATGTTCCAGCTTTTCCTTAATCCCTTTGGCTTCAGGTGTTACGATACTTGGAGCTTCTTTTTTCTTGCCAGAAACGGATCGGTTGCTATAGGCTGATTTTTTAGCGGCATCCACTTTTGCTTTTTCGCGCATCGCAACGATGTACTTGAAGGCATTGGAAGCGTTCTCCACATTTCCTTTGTAATAATAGGCTTTGCCCATCAACAGGTAAAGGTCATCCCCCCATTTGGTGCGGGGGTCATGGATCTGTATTCCCAGGGAGGTTTTCTGAATGACACTATCCATATCCGAAGAAAAACGGGCCGAATCCTTTCGTGGATCAAAATCAAATAAACTGATCCGGTCATCCCAATTATCCTTCGCCGTTCGCTGCATATTCAGCTCCGCCTCCTCCATCTTTCGATTGGCGTTGAAATAATAGTTGTAATGGGTAAAGGTGTTCTGGATGCCTCGCCGGGGGGCGCTCCATTTCTTTTTGAGCATGGACTCATTTGTGTACACGGCCCGTTTTTTCTTAATCTTCAGCTCAAGCAAAATATTCGCTTTTTTCTCGGCATTACCCTGTTTTATCTTGTCATCCCGGACCTTATTTTCCTTTTTCTTAGCCATAGCGGCGTCCTTATTTTTTCGGACGATTGCTAGTGAATCCGTTCGAACCTTACGTATGGCTGCCAGACTATCCGTCGTTATTTTTCGGGCAGCTTTGATGCGGGCCAGGTTATCTTTACGGACTTTTAATATGCTATCCGTAAATGCCTGTCGGATATCATGAAGGCTGTCCAGCCGATTTTTTCGGGCTATGCTCACGCTATCGGTATAGCGGCGGCTGTTCCGATATACTTTGATCTTATTCAGGCTGTCGCTGCGATGTTGTTGGATCTTTTTCAGCGCTAACATTGCTTTATCACGAACCTGTCGGGTGCTATCTGTGATATGCTGCCTGAATTGACGCATACTATCCAGCCGGGCCTGTTGTGCTTCATGGATAGCAGCTAGCTTCTCTTCGCGAGCTTCTTTAACGCTGTCTTTATATTCTTTGCTTTCCCGGTATTTGCGGACAGCAAGGATGCTATCACTACGTTCCTGACGGGTTTCCTTGAGTTGCTCCGTTATTTCTGTCCTGGATGCCCGGGCCGAGTCCACTTTTCGTTTTTGTTCCTCCCTGTTTCTAGCCAATTGCTCCTGCTGAGTCTGTCGGGCTGCTTCCTGGGCATCTTTCCGGGCATTGATCGCACTGTCGGAATTTGTCCGGGTTTGGGCAAAAACAGGTTGCATCCCTGCGCATAAGAATAGGCAGGCGATGATCAAAAAGAAGGATCGCCGGATAAGTTTGTTCAAGGTATTGGATGGATCGCTACTATAATAACTAAAAACCGGGTAAGTTAGTATGTTTTCCGGGCTAATTCACGGCATATTAAGAGCCAGGAACCGAAATAATCGAAAGCCCGCAAATATCACGGATTAATAAATGAAAAGAACCTTCCCGATCGTGATCAGGAAGGTTCTGGAAATAAAATTGGATCTGCTTATCTCCTGCGACCAAAAAGGCGGAGGATCATCAGGAACAGGTTAATGAAATCCAGGTAAAGTGTTAGTGCTCCCATGATGGATGTTTTCTTAACACTTTCGGCACCTACCCCTTCAAACTGGGTGCCTTCTGCGATACGTTTCAATTTCTGAACATCATACGCTGTCAAGCCCGTAAATACCGCTACACCAATGATTGAAATGAGGTAATTCAGGCCACTACTTTTCAGGAAGAAATTAATAATAAAGGCCACCAAGATGCCTATTAATCCCATGATCAATATCCGGCCAAAGGAGGTCAGGTCCTTATTAGTCGTATATCCCATCACTGCCATAATTCCAAACATGACGGCGGCTGAGGCAAAACAACTAAAAACGGAGCTGGCAGTATAAGCCAGGAGTATGAATGAAAAGGAAATTCCGTTGATCGCGGCATAGGTGAGAAACAGAAAAGCCATGAGCGGTGATGAAAGTCGCTGATAACCAAAAGACATCAGCAAAACGAACCCAATGGGAGCGAACATCACGAAATAGCCCAGGGGACTCAAGCCGGTTGGCCCCACCAAATAACTTAATAAGGTCAGGTTCTGGGAAAACAAAAAGGCAAAAACAGTTGAAATGGTGAGTGCGCCAAACATCCACATAAAGACGTTGGCAATAAAGGTTTTTGATACGGATTGAATGTCCCCTCTATCCAGGGAGTAATTCGAAAAATCCGAGTTTTGAATTTGTTGGTCCATGTTATTGATTAGAAGTATAAATGTAGGCAGGAATTGGTGTCCAGCAAGCTGTTAAATTGCTAAAATAGGGGCGGGTTCTAAAGATTTAGCGTATGTTCAGCGCTCCTGCATTTACTGTAGACTCCAATCAATCGTTTTAAGCCCCTGCTCCTCCAGCCACCTATTCGCCTTGCTGAAATGCCGGCACCCCAAAAAGCCATTATATGCCGATAGGGGAGAAGGGTGGACCGTCTGCAGAATCAAATGTTTGTTCGTATCGATCAGCCCGGATTTACTTTGCGCAAATCTCCCCCAAAGCATAAAGACGACATGTTGACATTGCTGAGAAACCGTCCGGATCACCGCATCGGTAAAGTGATGCCATCCCAATTTGACGTGTGAATTGGCCAGTCCAGCTTCCACAGTTAAAGAGGCATTCAACAACAACACCCCCTGTTTAGCCCAGGCTTCCAGGTCCCCACTCTTGGGAATCGGTATTTTTAGGTCCTCATGCAGTTCTTTGAAAATATTCTGAAGGGAAGGTGGTATGGGAACACCTGAAGGGACAGAAAACGAAAGCCCGTGGGCCTGCCCGGGACCGTGATACGGATCCTGACCCAGAATGACAATCTTAACATGATTTAATGGCGTTGTATTAAACGCATTAAAAATCAGGGGACCTGGAGGATAAATGAGTTTGCCCGCCTGCTTCTCCGATCGTAGCATCGAAGTCAGGTCCTGGAAATAGCCTTTCTCAAACTCGGACGCCAATGCCGATTTCCAGTCCGGCGCCATTTGAACATCAGGCATTACAGTACGAAAATTGAAATTGAAAGCGGTTGACCCGATAGTAATGCAGCTAATGCCTAAGGTACATAAGGTGTGTATTTCAATTCTTTCTTGTTGCGGTCGGCAGCCAGGATGCATACAGAGCCACAGAAATCCCGGTTCTTCAGGCGGGTCATGAATGTGAGCAGGTAGGTATCGGTGCGATCCGGGATGAATTCATACACGATAAAATTCGTGACCTCATCTCCATGTTTTTTGGAAACAGAGCGTTCATCAATGATATTGTCACCCCCATCATAGATCACCAGTTTATGAGTGGTCGCTTCTGTTTGCCCTACAAAAACAATCTGGTAGAGTTGGCCCTTGTTGAACTGCACCATTACCGGAAAAGGGACCATGCTTTGCATATTGATCATGGCATCCCGGTACACCATAAAGCCCTGGGATACATAATGCTGTTTGATGAGGTCGGCCTGCTGCCGGACCAGGGGATCGAGGCAGCCAACAGGCTGTACCGGGGCTTTTTTCTGAGCGTTGAGGACGAAGCTAAAACTCAGGATCAAGCCAAGAATGGCGAGCGTTTTTTTCATGCCTGGCGAAGTTGAATATAATTTTTGGGCAACAGGAATCTACTTTGCTATAAGGTCGTTAAGGTCAACTATTTAACGTTTACCTCCAGGACCCGCTCCCCCTCCAGGAAACACTCCAATTGGTCGTGAAGGGCGATGGGGCCAACACCTGCCGGGGTACCCGTAAAGATTAGGTCGCCGATATTCAGGGAAAAGAATGTCGAGGCATAGGCGATGATTTTATTGATGGAATGAATCATATCAGAAGCCTTTCCTTTTTGCATGCAGGCCCGGTTCTGATGCAATTCGAACTGGTAATCCTGCACGTTTTTGCCTTCCGGAATCGTAATAAACGTTCCGACTGCCGCAGAATCATCAAAGGCCTTGGCAATTTCCCAGGGTAAGCCCTTTTCCTTTTGCTGCTGCTGAATATCCCGTGCGGTAAAGTCGATGCCAACCGTTATCTGTTCATAGTATTTGGAGGCAAATTTCTCCTCCACATGCTTCCCGTTCTTGCAGATTTTGACCACCAGTTCTGCTTCATAATGAACGTCCTTACTGAATTCCGGGTAATAAAATGATTTTCCAGGGAGTAATAATGCATTCTTGGCCTTCATAAACAGAACAGGTGCTTCCGGGATGGCATTTCCGAGTTCTTTGGCATGTTCCGCATAATTTCGGCCAACACAGATAATCTTCATAATAAAAACAGCAGGTTTTACGGATGCGGGTAAAAATAAAATTTCCTGAGCACATGGCGCTGAGAACCTTTCAAATCCCGGTTCGCATTGGGGATATCAACTATGGTGGACATGTAGGTAATGATGCGATTTTGTCCCTGATGCATGAAGCCCGGATGCAGCTGCTGGCTGAGGCAGGGTTCACGGAGTTGCGCACTGGGGGCCATGGACTGATTATGGCAGATGTGATGATTGCCTACCGGGGCGAGTCTTTTTATGGAGATGTATTGGATTGGGAATTGTTTGTGGATGATTGCGGCCCAAGATCATTTGATCTTTTATACCGGGCAAGTACCATGCGGAATGGTGCTAAGATATTGGTGGCTGAAGCTAAAACCGGGATGATTTGTTATGATTATGAGCAGCGAAAAATCGTAGAAATGGACCCCAAATTAAAAAGCTTCCTGTCTGGGGCTTGAATTTTAAACTGAATTCTTATCTTTGCGCTCCCAAAAACGAAGAAAACAGATTGTTTGAGTCGGGAAATGGATAATTGGCGGGATAGCTCAGATGGTTAGAGCGCAGGATTCATAACCCTGAGGTCACGGGTTCAACTCCCGTTTCCGCTACGATTGATAGAAAGCCTTTCAGACTAAGAGTTTGGAAGGCTTTTTTGATTTCTTTCTTCACAAATCATTTACCTGCCGTGGGTGGTGTTCCCATCAACCACTCTTTTGTCTGAATCAGGATTTCCCGGATTATTGGATTTACAGGATCAAACAGCGCCCGTCCGCAGCGCCCGTCCACAGCGACTTTACTTGCTTGCCCGCCGGAGCACAGCGAAGGAGGGCCCGACATAGCCTTTGGCGACGGTGGGTCATCCTGAAAGGAACTCTGCAGCGGCAGTCCACAGCAACCACCCACAGCAACCACCCACAGCAACTTTCCCATTCAGAATGAATCTGTGTATTGGCTGTCAGACTCAAGAGTGTGTATGTACAGATACTTCCTGTGTTCATTTTCACCCCATAAGAATCTAATTTTAACTCAATAAAGGAGTGCAATTCTAGGCCTAAAAAAATGGAGTAGAAAATGCTTAAGAGAGGAATGCCCCCAGTACATCCGGGTGAAGTTCTAAAAGAACTTTATTTAGAACCATTGTGCATCACCGTAACTGACCTGGCAGATAATATCGGGGTGGCCCGAAGAACCATATCCCTGATCATAAATGGACATTCCGGGATTAGTGCAGAAATGGCTTTGCGTCTGAGCAAAGCCTTTTCAACCAGTCCTGAACTATGGCTGAATTTGCAACAGCGCTTTGATCTATGGAATGCCAGTAAAAAAGTAATGCTCGATGATATTCAATTGGTATCACCTAAGGGTGCTCCAACTCGTATTACAAGGTTGAAGCCTGGTTCAACATTATAAGCGCAACGCTGATAGCAAACGTATTTGGAATTTTGGCTGTTCCAGCGCACATCCATTGCGACCCTGCAAATGCATTTACATCTTAAGTGGCATCCCGATAACGCTCATTCTTTGCAGCCAGAGCCTTTGGCGACTGAGGCCTTCATAGAATGCTATAGCAGCAAATTGAATTCAGAAAAATCTGGAAGCGGTTATTAAAATGAAGAAAACTCAGACCTTTCCGCGTTTATAAATCAAGGCAAAGTTCAGGCCCAGTCTCCATCCAAAATTATTGGACTGTTGATGATGGATGACATTCGTTCCATTCTCAAGACGGATATCCTGATCAAATTTCCATTTCCAGAAAGGTCCGGTATTAAAATCCACATTGATATCGCCGATATTAAAGGGTGAGAGTATCCCATACAACAGGCCAATGGAATACTGTTGTTCATCGTACTTCACGCGATTCCGGAGGGTAGCATCCTGGTATTTATAACCTTCCTCAGGATGACAATCCATATTTCCTAAGCGGGTGAAGGCGCTGAGGTAACTACGATATGAATTATTTTTTCCTTGCCGAAACGAAAAATAATACCGGTAACTAAGTAGGATGCTACGTTGAACCCAGCGCTGTTGGGGAGCAGGTTTGGATAAACCGGTGGTCGTATCCTGCATTTCCTCACCGGAATGATAATCGGTATAGGCAAGGTCAATGCCGATAGCATGCACTTTA